>CDYR01023162.1_pt1 | contig 34536 bp, 24 predicted proteins | sample 557691 | NCBI WGS metagenome assembly CDYR01 (sample SAMEA3182103, study PRJEB8094) | gut metagenome | biome: human; feature: gut; material: Stool; isolation source: human stools | place: Canada | collected 2013-02-19 | reverse complement strand
GCCACGACACTCTGCCTTTCACAGGGTATTCCTTTGTCAACAGTTTCCAAGATGCTGGGACATAAACAGATCACCACGACACTGTTCTATGCGCAAACCACGCCGATAATGATCGAGGATGCGATCGATCGTGTCGAATCCCGGCTGGGCGGTAAATTCGCAGCATAACGAAACCATTACAGAAATCTTCCATTGCAAGGAAATACCTGCAATTTATTCAATGAATAATAAATGACTGCATAAAGTCATACCCTCGACACGTTACGGACATTGAATCCGCTCTACGACCACGAACACAGCCTGACGCAGAAGAACGCCGAAACGGTCGATACCATGAAATGATACATCGAATCGACAGTCAGCAGTGCGGCGATCGGGTATAATACGTCACCCTGCAACCGGGGTGCTACCGCCATACGGAGAAATCTCTGCCGCAGGAGCAATGGAATGCGCTTGACGTCTCGATCGCCTACTGCCGAATCTACAACGCTCCGTATCCCCTCAGTCGTGTATGACGATCTTCGGCACACGGGCTGCGAGCGTGTGGAAAGTGCGGTGCCGAAGTATTGCACCTGACCTGTGCGATGGAGCCCGACGATTCTATGTCGCTCTCGATAGGGGCAATCGGCGGTTGTTGATCGAACACATTGCGTGTGCTGTTCGAGGACAAGACGAGGAATGCCCTGCTAAGGAGTCGAGTGTCCTTGTTTGTCAGGAATGCGGCTCGCGTGAGATACAGATGATGGCGTGGGTTGATCCTAATACGTTGGAGTATGTATCCTCGATAGACGCGGATGCTGACGATCAATGGTGCGACGCGTGTCAGGAGCACGTATGGTTTTGCTTGCTCGAAGAGTTCGGAGATAACCTCGATGCCTGGTGGTTAGCAGTGGACTTCCCGAAAATGGAACGGATTACGGGATTGTCTGCGGCGAATTATCTGGCGAATGACGGGGGACAAGCGTTCCTCGATGCCTGCAACGCCTGGTGGAAAACCATTGATTACGAACGAAAACGGGCTATCTGGATGGAGAACGACGAGAGTCGGGCGGAATGACACAGCAAAGACGCAATAGAACCGTGCCCCGAGATCGGCATAACGGGTCAAGGGTACCACGGTCTTCCCCCCCCCGAAGAAGTGTAGCGGTTGGTTCCAAGTTTTGCCGAAGGGATAGTAATCTTATGGTCAAGATCGATTCTATCCGGCATTTCCTTCGCCACTACGCGCTTACAACCCTAATGATCGGTCAAAAAATAACGTACCTTCATTTGTATTGTCATTACATATCTAAGAACTCTCTCTATTATGTGAATTTTCTACATCATAATAAAGACGCAGAGCCGTGAATATATTCACGGCTCTGCGTCTTACGTCAATTTTCTGCTGGAACGAACTTGTATCTACTTCTGGCTTTCGAATTTTTATATATATATTCTCCTTTTTTCCATTTAACCTTTTGTGTTTCTAACATTAATCTATTTTTCTTAATTATAAAGGTATCCCTCGCGGGTGGTGGTAGAATTAATTCTACAATGTCACTATATTGACTATCTATAGTCTGTTCCGTATATAATGTATTCCTTATTCGAGACCATTTACCTGTCCAATTAAGCCCTCCTCCTACATCATACCATCTAAAAAGATGGTATGTTGAGTCCGGATTAATAGTAATGTAAGAACATTCATAAGGGCCTCTAAAACCTCTACATTTATAACTATATTTCCCGTATTTTAATATCGGAGAACAGGCATATAGCACGCAGCCAATCACTAACAATCCAAAAATCCTTTTCATCATTTCTTTTTTGGTAAATAGGTTTTGTTATTTATTCTAAATGCTTGATTGAACACATTCGCAGCTTGTTGATATGTATATTCGTTGGAAAATGGTGTGAATTCCTTTGTCGAATAGGCCGTTATACTTTGGCGAGGTAGAACTTTATAGGAGTCTCTACCTTTCCAATCTGATACATAATGTCCAAACATCTTGCCTCGTTCATAAGCTGCTTTTTCATCCGTAAGATCATATAAAAAATTTCCCATTCCGCCATGAACCGGCCCTGCACTTAGTTCTCCTTTTTCAAATTGATATGCATGTTTCAATTCGTGAGCAAACAATCCCAAGGGGCTATCAGCAGGGATCAACACATCCATTGTTCCGGCTTCCTCGTTATACACAAAAGCTCCATTTCCATCGTTGCCGTTTGATATGGTAATCCCATATAGCTGGTCTGAATCACGTAAAGCCGCAATTTCTTTCGTTACCTGATCTAATCTCGCATTTCTTGCTTCTGCTTTTTTAATTTTACGGTCTGTTCTTTTACTGTTTTTGGCTGTCCGTCCGGCTTCATACCTTGCAATTTCCGCATTGTTTCTCCGTCTCATGTCGTCTATTTCCTTTTCCAACTCTTCGATCCATTCTTCGAGAGCGTCGGTTGTCTCCATCCCGTTGGGATCGATCAGGCGAATTGGATTACCCAAGCAATAATTGTATTGGCCAATCGGATAGTATTTCTCGGACATCGGATCCTGCTGCAAGAACATTACCCCTTCGGAATCGTAGAACCGTGCACCGAAATCGGCATAATCGATCTCTTGGAATCGCAGATGTTGTTTTTCCTTACCGGAGAAGGTGTAGCGATTATCCGATGTCGGCATGTCGGGCTGCGCCCACTCCTTGCCGAAGGGATAGTAATCCTTGCGGTCGAGGTCTTCGCGGCCTGTAGGCGTCACCTTTGCCACGACACGTGTACTGCCCAGATGATCCGTCAGGAAATAGTGCACCTCCGAGTTCGTGCCGTTGTTCGTACCGACGATCCGACCGCCGCCGAACGAGGCGCTTTCGAATGTCCCGTCATTATATACCAAAGAACCTGCGTAACGTGTGGGTTCGTTGTCGTCGTATCCGCACACTTCGATCTTCGTACCGTCAGAAAGATAGGTGTAGTACAATCCCATATCCCCTTCGGTATAAATCACCGTAGGCAAGTTAAGTAAATTATAGTAAATATAAAAGCCCATCAAGGCGTTTCGCCGGATATTGTTATTGGAAATCGGCGTCGTGAAAATTCACGACGCCGATTTCTCAATCAAACATTAGCCTTCCCATAACTTTAAATTTTTGACCATTCCATATCAATGAATTCTTTTTGATCGTTATGGTATCATCAATCTCCCACAAATGATAAAGGCCAAATAAGTCATCTTGTAAAAAATCTACATAAAAGACATTGTTCTCATTATTTTTTACTTGATAAACTGATGTACGCAAATATGTATAGGCTCTTTCAGTTCTTAATTTGCCATCTTCGAATGCTACGAGCGCAATCGTTTCTATTTTAGGAAATTTAAGCTTTGATAACTTTAAAACACTACAATCTTTAGCGATCTTATAATTATTTCCATTGATTTGGATAAACAGGTTTGTTTCTAAAAAATAACGATCTCGATTTGGTAAAATAATTAAGCGATCCTCAATATTACATCTCTGTTCGAAAACTTTTATGGGAATACTGTCATGTTTTACTGAAATAAGCTGAACCTTATTATCACCTATTCTTTTCCATTGCCCATATGCCCATGTGCTTCCGCTAACGACGGAAAAATTGCGGTACTTAAATGTATTATTTACAGTCAACTGTAACAATTCAGAATAACTTTTGTAGTTTCCTATAATAGAATGTTGTGAAGTCGCACATGAAATAAACATCAATAATCCTCCAAATAATATCCCATATTTTAATACTCTCATAAATACTCTCATATTTTTTAATACACGTATTGACCATTACTGTTTTTTATCCCTTTTATCCAAGGTGCTGTTATGCCCTTCAATTTTGTAGGCCGACCTCCGTGATCTGAGAAAGGAAGAGTTTCATATCCAGCCAATACAGCTTGATTTTGATAAGCCTGAATTTCACGAGCCGGGGTACTAAGGCCACCTAATGCTTGTCCATTTTGATTTACTCTAAGATCTCCTAATGCAATCTGAGCTCCGTGAGTAGCTTCATGAACACGATTATAGAATGTCCCATTATTTCGCATCGTCGTCACTCCATCGGTATTAGTTGAAGTGAGTCCATCTTCATCCTCTACTGTTTCAAATGTGAAGATATTAGGATTATCTTCACTTCCCATTTTATCAATACCTTCTGAAAGATAGGTTAGATTATCTTGCTGTATATCTATTTCTGCTAATTTTTGTTTTTCTTTTGCAACTCGTTCTTCTTTCTTTTCCTGACTTAGTTTAGTGTTATCATTGATCTTATTAATTCGGTTATTTATCCTTTTTTCCTGACTTATTAATGCATTAAGAGCCGCGTTAATCGCGTCTTTAATTTGTCGGGCTATTTCTGCATCTTGAATAGGGTCATCCCACCTTTTTCCATCAAGATCAATTCTATTAATAGGATTATTTCCGCAGTAAGCATAGGGAGACACTTGAAATGAATATTCCGATAGAGGATCTTGCTGTAAGAAAATGCCCGTTTCAGAATCGTAGAACCGTGCTTCGAAGTCGGCATAGTTTACGACTTGACCTCGAAGATGCTGCTGCTCTTTTCCGGAAAAGGTATACCTATTATCCGAAGTCGGCATACCCGATTGCGTCCACTCTTTGCCGAAGGGATAGTAATCCTTGCGGTCGAGGTCTTCGCGGCCTGTAGGCGTCACCTTTGCCACGACACGTGTACTGCCCAGATGATCCGTCAGGAAATAGTGTACCTCCGAGTTCGCGCCGTTGTTCGTACCGACGATTCGGCCGCCGCCGAACGAGGCGCTTTCGAATGTCCCGTCATTATATACCAAAGAACCTATGTACCGAGTCGGCTCGCTATCGTCGTATCCGCACACCTCTATCTTCGTACCGTCGGAAAGATAGGTGTAGTACAATCCCATATCCCCTTCGGTATAAATCACCGTAGGCAAGTTAAGTAAATTATAGTAAATATAAAAGCCCGTCAAGGCATCCCTATGGATATTGCCGTTGGCGTCGTATTCGTAGTCCGAGTTGCTTGCTTCGTCATTAATTCGCTGATTACCAGAATATAAAAACCGATAACCCTTTATATCATCCTGCGACAGACCCGATCTGTTCAGCGTAATAATATTGCTGTTTTTGTCATAGGTGATGCCATTTTCCACAAATTCGTTCGATGCACTGTACGAATCATCGAGATAGAGCTCCGTGTCGACAAGGCGTGCCAAGTCGTCGTAAGTAAAGGCATAGAGGCGATTTTCACTGTCGTTATCGTTGTTGATAAGCCGATGTTTCCACCACCATGAAGAGATATTTCCAGTGTAGGAGGCGCGATCGCTCAGATGTGATTCGGGATCGTGATAACGCAGCCGCATCTCAAACAGTTCGCTGGACTTCTCAGTGAGCCACCCCTGCATATTGTAATCCATCGTCTCGTGGATGGCGTGTGCTCCCGTACCATAAGTCTTGCCGGTAAGCTGTCCGAGATCGTCGTAGGTATAGGCGACCACGGCCTGCTCTCCGTCATTGAACTGCGCGGTCTCTTTCGTCATACGGTTGCGCGAATCGTATTCGAAGGTGCGGTCGAGCACGTCGGTCGTTCCGCCGTGGGTATAGCTTTCGCGTTGCGCCAGCAGATTTCCGATCAGATCGTATCGGCTGGTCGTGCGGAGAATATTGCCCTCGAAGTCGCATTCCACACGCTGGATCTCACGCCCTTTATAGTCGTAGTAGTAAGCACGGTGATATTCTCCGCCGATTGAGGAATCCGTAATCGCAGTCAACTTTTCATAGGTCGGAAGCCCCGTCGTCGAAGTATCGAGCAGTGTTTCGGGCTCGATACCCGTCAGATCGCAGGTCATGTCGGGAATCTCTTCAAAAGCCAAAGCCGCGGGCATCGTCGTCGGATACCGGTCATAGACATGCTGTGTCAAGATCTGCGATGCGGACGAAGAATAAAGTTGCGGATAAGAATTCGTATCGAATGACATTTGCAATGTTTCGCGTGTCTGCGGCGTCTGTGCGGAATCGGTGACGAGTTTCTGTGCTGTCACACGCCCCATGCCATCGTAATGGAAGGTGAGCCATTGATTCTTCTCACGCATCAATCCGTCTTGTATCATCATCGGCCGATCGCCCCGGTTGTAGACGATACACATCGGCTCGCGTCCCGGGAAACGTTTTTCATAGACCCGTCCCCACTCGTCGTAGAAATAGACGTAACAGTTCTGTTTGGCGAAATCGCTCTCCGGAGAAAAATTCGATCCGGCGGAAAGTAGGTCACTGCCTTTGGGTGTCACAACCCACGTAAGACGTCCGCAGTCGTCATAGACATAATAGGTGATTATATTCTCGGTGGCACTTCCGTTGCGCAGCTGCCGGTTTTCATAGACCATGCGGTCGTCTTTGTCCGTATACGTTATGACGACAGCTCCGTCTTCGTTCGTAGAACGTGTGCCGGAGAGTTCATTGGCGGCATAATAACCGTCGGCTGTCAGCGAACGATCATCGGGATCGACACGCAGGCGAAGAACCGTCGATGCGGCATTACCCATATAAGAAGTCTGCATGGAACGGATATCAGATTGGTATTCCGCACCGGGTTTATGTGTGCGTAATACCCGATTCAGTGCCGAAGGTTCGTATTCGGTATGAACATATGCACAGGCAGAAGCCGTTTCCAGTTCATATTTCGCTCTGTAAAAATTCTCCTGATGCAATATCGCTTCATCATCGTACCGCCCGTTATCGTTATCGCGAACATAAGGCAGGTATCGAAATTCTTCTCGATACAAGCCATCGTAGGCAAACGGTTGCACGATGTTCTGCTGTTCGTCGCCACTGGCGTAAATTTGTACATTTTGCGATGCATATCCCAATCCGTCGTAATAGCTTACATCATAAGTGATTTGTTCCTCCTTGGCGTCTCCGTGGTTGTCGTAGTTGAAGGTTCGTGTCAGAATCCAGTTCTGCTCGTCGTCAAGAGAGAGCATGCCGGAGTCGTAGCGGATGCCTTCCAATTCGGCAGAGTCGCTCAGACCGCCCTCGGAGTAGGTAGCAACAATGTGATAGTAACCCGATGTAGCAGGAGTCGAGAGACGTAACGAACCGCCGTTTCCTGTAAGACTTTGCAGGTAGCTGTTTTCCCTATAAAGCGTATACGTTACGAATGGTTGTGTATATTCAACTATCGCAATAATTTGAGAAGTCGCTTTATCATATTTGTATGATACGGGAACCGTCCGAACCGATCCTCCGAAACTTTGTGAAACAGTCGCGTTCCATCCCGAAATGTTCATTATCCCCAATGTACTTTGACGAAATTCGTTTGTCAGATTCGGAGGGCAAGCAATTTCGAAATAGGCTTGTCGGAGTTGTGTATCGTACCCATAGGACAATCGTATACGGGGATTCCAGAATGCGATCTTACCCGTATTGTGATCTTGTATCACTCGATCGAGAAACGACAGATCGGCAAGACTGTTGATTGCCACTTTCATACCGTTCCATTTGGAATAGGAGTCGAAATAGACCCGTATGACATCGCCCTCCGCAGGAAATGCCAACGCTTGGGTATCGAAGGAGTAATGATTTCTATAAGCTTCGGGGTAACTGACACTGAATTGACTGTTGGAGAAACTGAACCCGAAATCACCCTCCGGAAATGCTGACGTGTAAAGATAATCTCCGCCCGTGTTGCTGAAGAACGTATCGAATATGTCTATATCGTTCTCTGAATAATATTGGTATACGTCGTATGACGTTCCGGCTGATAGACCATGCAGTTGGATTGAAATTTCTTCACCCGGCAGGACTTCGAATTTTCTATTCGCAGGCAGATCGGCATACAGTCCTTCGAAGTGTTCTTGATCCTGCTTTAATTGCGTAATGATAAAATAAGCACTGTAACTGTAACCCATGTGGATGGAACGAGACATGTTATCTTTGTTTTCATCCAAATCGAACCACACTTCGAAAGTTCCGTCTGCCGGATTTTCGACAGAATTTACACGGATCCACGTAATACCGGCTGCCCGGAGCTGCGTATCGAGTGCATCCCAGATATCACCTGGGCTGCCGAACTCTTCGCCGTTGTCGACTTGAAACATATAGCTGCGTGTATCCCACGGTAGGGAGATTGCCCCTGCATAAGGTGTCCCCAGATCGGGATGCCAAATAAATTGTGCAAATACGGATTGCAGGCCGGTGAACAACAGCACCAGCAACAGATATATCTTTTTCATACTATACGTCTGTTTATTGATTGTCGGTTACAATATGATAATCATAGGATTTCAATACCTTGCCTTTGTCATCGCGGATAACTTTCAATTTTCCGCTATCGTTGTATTCATAGTAGACCGAATGTCCCGAAGGATCGGTGATGCTCGTTATACCTACCAATGGTTTGTAAGTATAGGTCGTAACGATAAAATTTTCCTCCTCGTCATTTCGCAGCTGAGCCTCGACATCCGCAGGCAACGCTTCGGAATAGGTAGTTCCGATACCATATCCGAGCAAAATATTGTAAGTCGAATTTTCGATCTTGGCGACGATATGTCGTCCATTGTATCCCCAAAAATAACAAGTCGTCTTACCGTTTTTATCGACTACCTGACGAGGGTTTCCGTGTGTATCGTAATGACTGTATATACAATCGGGGCGATATTCAATATTCGGAGGAGTTACTCCCACTGCTCCTTTCCAAACTTTCGAAGGAGTGTAATGATCCTCTGCATTACTTTGCTGTTCATAATCAATTTTCATTGCAGAAATCACATTTCCTTTATTGGTTTTAATAATCTCCGTAGGATAAGCCGGTACACGATCCAAATAAGAATACATTTCACGAATTTCATCTCCCTTGCTGTCTGTTTGTACAACAGCACTAGTTCTTCCTAAATCATTGACTAAATACTTTGTTTCATTGTTGTAGATTAACACGGAATCTTTATTGTATAATTCTGTGATCTTTTGATTTTGATATATGGCATTTGTTCGATATAAATGATTTACTGCCTGGCATAAATACGCTGTATATACATTAATAGGGTCTTCTGATTGATAGTAACCATATGAATAACTTTCATGTTTTACCGGGTGATCCAGATCTTCGGCATATTCTGTTTTTGACCGGAGTTTACCACCTGTAAATGTCGAAGTAACCCTCATATATTCATTTATTTCTGAGGAAGGAGCTAACTCCATTTCAAGCCTCCAGTTATCAAAAGAATACAATCGATTATTCGAGATGGCTTCATAGGCTTCTGTGGGGAGTCCTCCATCGGAAAGCACTCCATCCGCAGAATGAAAGTTATATTCGGTAATAGAAATTGGTTTAATATCATTCGTTAGTTTCCTTATCTCTTCTACCACCCGTAAATATTCGATGTATGAATTTTGTGAGAATCCGATATTATTCAATGACGAAACAATTTCTCGATCAATAATAACTCCCGAAGAATATTGTTTACCTTCTTTATCTACTAAATATACTCCTTGTGAAGCTGCTGTATATTTAAAATAATACCCCGGATATTGCAATATTTTTCCAGAACTTTTGTTTGAATCATCTTTTTGGCAATAACTGAATTTGCGATTTTGTGTTTGTTTTCCTTCTTTAGAGTAAGTATCGATTTGCTTGATACGCAATCCCCCAACATTCGTGTTTTTTCCTTGATGAAATGCTGTATTTTGTTCATAAATGAAATTTGAATATCCCCCAGTAGGATAATGAAGCGCCTTTAACATTCCCATTCGAGTATGTGTTTCACTGGAAGGACGCAAAGTACGGAGATCTTCCGCTATGTCTTGCAAATCAGCAGAAGGAGTCTTCTTTGCATAAGTATCATTATTATTGAAATATCCATATTGATCGACCTTAAAAGTATGATCATGTTCGTATTGGGCCGTCTCGTCATAATAATCCATTGCATATTGCCCCACATCCGATAGATTAACTTTCTTCAAGAAGTGAACTAATCGATTTCCTGTTGTCTTAACATATTCGCATGTGCAAGTCTTTACGGGACTTTCGTCTGTATTATTATAAACCTGTACTGAAGCTAAAAGAGAATTAAAATTGTATGTAAAAACAATATTGGCTCTATTCTCTATGATGATACTATCCAACAGATGTTCATGAACAGAATTGGAAACCGTAAATTTGGAAGAAGGCATATTTTGGGGATCCTGAATTTGATGTTCGGGAGGCAACTCGTTTCCCGAAATATTGGATAATACGATTTTGTCTATATTTATTACCGGTGTTATAGTTGTATAATCAGCTTGTTGTTTATTATATACAAAGCGTACTGTTTCTCCATTGGGAGCTTCGATGCGAGTTAGTTTCCAGGTAAAATTGAATCCGGTATCGAGAGAACTGGAAATGTCACTTTGAGTCTGACAGGTAATCGGGTATTCGAAGTAATATTTGGTTTTATTTCCTGTAATAATAACAAACTTACTTAAAGAAGGCTGTGAATTATCCATATCAAATTTTATTTCGAATTCTCCAGCTGGTGTGTTCGTATTGAAAACTTTTATTTGTCTATTAGGTTGAAGAATAAACGATCCAGAATAATCCATGAATTTAAAATGGAATATATCAGGCTCTGTTTCAATGCCTTGACGATCGTTATTATAGTTTACCCAATAAGGCATATACTCTTGTCCTGCGGCACCTGTATAGACAAAATTTAAAGAGTCTTGGGGAACCGAATTAAAATAGTTCTGAGCATATCCATCGATACGAACAGATCTGGCATAAACCCAAGAGCCGAGAACTCCATCCGGATATACTATTTGATCCCATTTGAGAGTTTCATTTTCGTTTGCTCCCCAACGCCAATCGAATGTTTCTTTTATCGCATCATCTCGAATACCACGCACTTCACGTGTAATTGCACCTCCTACATTGAGATACCAACCCATACCGACCACTCCTATACTTGCTCCTGGTTGAAATCCATTCGAAGCGTAATCAATGGAAATAGGAATTTTAAAAGCCGGATCATCATAAGTATAAATAGGAATATTTAACCCCAGTCTACCACTATAATAATCAATATTAGCATCACCGTATTTAATCATACTCCATACATCAGGAGATTGCGGCTTGAAATAACCGTCACTGAGTACGGCGTGCATGGCAATCGAGTTTGTACTGTTAGAATCTTGTGCATAGCTGGATTGTAAAAATAAAACTCCGAACAAAAGCCACCCAATACAAGTTCGAAATAAAAGAGAAGATCTTTTCATAATAAGGTTAGTGTTTGATAGTTTATGAAAATATGATCGTGGCGGTCTGAACCGCTCGGAATGCCGAGCATATGCCGATGCAACAAAGTTAAAGCACGTATTTCGACTCCGTTTGTCCAAACGGCATAATGTATATATTACACGTTGCCTGTTAAATTTCTGATTATCAATGGAAATCAAAAATATAATCTTATCAACGGCATTTCATTCCGGAAGTAAAATCGCAATCTATTGATAATAAGTACAATAGGAACTAAACAATAAGTAAAGCGTATAAGTGCTTAATGTATAATACAATAAATAAAAATCGATCGAAATAGCTCTTCGATCGATTTTCATAAGGACAATGAAATGTCGCAATAGCGGCTTATGCAAGTGATCGTATAAGGCAGGAAAAAAATAAAAATTCCAGATAATAATTTGTCGGATTGTATAATAATTTCTATCTTTGAAATAGACGATAACTATTATCGGGTTTTCTCTGTCTGCTCACAACTCAAAGACCAATTTATTATAGCGGTAGACAGCGAGGGAATCGTGCTATGCACGGCTCTTCGCTTGCTGCTATATGGTTTGGTCACCGGAGTTGGGGCAAACAAAGAGGCCGTGCATACTTTTTCGAGACGACAAATTGTATGCACTATGATTTTCATATTGTGTGCCATAATTCTGTTGCAGGCAGGTATTCTTTACCGTTTATGGCAGCAACGACGGCAAGCCGAGCTCTTGGCACGAAACAGATTGCGTTATATCGAGGAGTGGCTGGATTTGTTATACTTATATAACAATGCTCCTGTTTCATTCCATACACGTTGCAAGGAGCTCGCATCTGTCAAGCAGCTTTCGAACTATCATATCGTAGACGATTCGTTGCGTTCGTCCGTCCGTCGGAGACATTGCCGGAGCAGCTTGACGCCGGCAGAAAAGGAATTTCTATGTCTGATGGAATCGGGATTCTCGAATCGGGCGCTATGCGTTATTTTCCGGGTCGGAAAGGTGGGGTCGATCTACGTGAAACACCATCGGATAAGAGCGAAGATCGCGAATGAGAATAAATCTGCCGGCGGAGACTGAGGTATATGTCAGATCGCCTTTTTATCATTTTCGAATAAGACATATCGGGTTTATCCGGCGTCAACAACCGATAAATCTTCATGTATTCTATTTTACTTTACTGATCCGTCGTCGTGTTTTTTCGGTTTGTTACCGGAATCGATCGTCGGAATTATAACGTGCATGGCACTGTATGCCGGCAGCCGGTTTTGAGAATTTCTTTGCCGTAACGCATCAATAGTCCCATACCTTCATTATGTCTTGGACCTCGATATAGAGGTCCTTTTTCATGGCAGCTATTCCTCGGACAGTCATCATTTCCCGAGGTGGTTTTCCCGAATTACGCACAGGGTGGAACAAGGTAAAAACAAGTGAAAGGCGTATGTATAGATTATTTTTCATCAACATATTAATATGCAGATGTTTGCAGCTTAAAATGTAAGGTTTGTTTTTCGAAAAATCAATCAAAATCCATCTTACCTTTGTTTGCAAACGAACACCATCCATGCAAACACAGTCTTTTTATCCGTGTCGCCGTCTCCGCGGCTTTTCGCTGCCCGAGCTGTTGGTCGTGCTGGTCATCATCGGTATTCTGGTGCTGATCGCGCTGCCGAATCTGATGCCGTTGATCTCGCGAGCCAAGGCCACCGAAGCGCAGCAGCAGCTTACCTACCTGCATACGTTGCAGCGGTCGAATTTCTACACGTATTCGCGCTATTCGTCATCGTTGGACGAGCTGGGCTTCGAGCAGTCGCGGCTGGTGACCGACGGCGGTCAGGCCAACTACCTCGTCGAGATCGTCGAGGCTTCGGAGCACGGATTCCGCGCCACGGCGACTGCCGTCGTGGATTTCGACGGCGACGGAATTTATAATGTCTGGGAGATCGACCAGGATAAAAACCTGCGCGAGACGGTCAAGGATTGACCGGCCGCCGCGGGGCAAGGTATCTGCCTGCACCCGCCTTCCTACGCAGCTATCCCGTATTGCCGAATACCCTCTAACAACCCTCCGATGTTCCCTGCTCCCTATCCATACCTTTTGCTGTTTCTGCCTGCCGCTGTACTGGCCCGCGACGATTTCCGCACGCGACGGGTGGACGCGTCGTGGCTGGCGGTGCTAAGCGCGGTTTCTGTTGGGGTGAGCTGGCACACGCTCGGTTGGCGGACGATGTTGCTGCAAACGGCAGGCAATGCCGCGCTGCTCCTTTTATCGGGAACGGCTCTCTTCGGCTACCTCCGCCTGCGGCGGCTCGCGGTCAGACACTCCGTCGGCTCCGGCGATACCCTCTTCCTGCTTGCCGTCGCACCCCTGTTCGCACCGACGGAGTTTCTGAGGTTTCTGATCGCCGCCTGCGTCGTCGCCCTCCTCTGGTGGGTCTGCTGCGGCCGTCGTCGTCGCACGATCCCCTTCGTCGGCGCAGCCGGCATTGTGCTCATCGGCTGGGCCGCCCTTCAATTCCTCCGCTTATGGCCGTAACCCCGACACATATCCCCACGGAAATCCTCCGCCTGCTCACGGCGCAGGAGGCCGCCGAGTACCGCCTCGTGCCGTTCGCACGCGAGGCGGGCAGGATACGCTGCTACGGCGAGACGGGACATGACTACACGGCCGCTGCCGAGGAGTTGGAGGTACTCTACGGCTGGCAGGTCGAAGTCGTGCCGATCGCCGCCGATGACCTGCAACGGCTTTTGCTGCAACATTACCGCCCCGGAGCACAGACGGCAAGCGCCGCCGCAGGCCGCACGGCCGAGATCGGACAGGGGCGGCAGTTCCTCTTCGCGCTGGTGGGCGAGGCGCTGCGCGACAACGCCAGCGACATCCACCTCGAACCCTACGAACAGCGCTGCCGCATCCGTATGCGCATCGACGGCAAGCTCGCCGAGCGTTACGTCGTCGAGCGGGCACAGTACATGCCGCTTGTAAACCAGATCAAGATCCTCGCCTCGCTCGACATCTCCGAGAAACGGCTGCCGCAGGACGGGCGCATCGGCTACGACCGCGACGGTGAGAAGTTCGACGTGCGCGTCTCGACGCTGCCGACGATCTACGGCGAGAAGGTCGTGCTGCGACTGCTGACCCGCCGCGTCGAGCTGCTGGAACTGCGCAACCTCGGCTTCTCCGCAAGGCAGTACGAGGACTACTGCCGCGCCATCGCGCGGCCCTTCGGCATGGTGCTGATCTGCGGCCCGACGGGCTCGGGTAAGAGCACGACGCTCTACGCCACACTGCGGCGGCTGAACGCCCTGACGGACAACATCCTCACGATCGAGGATCCGATCGAGTACACGCTCGAAGGGGTCAACCAGATGCAGCTCAAGGAGGAGATCGGCCTTACGTTCACCGCCGCACTGCGTACCTTCCTGCGGCAAGACCCCGACATCATCATGCTGGGTGAGATCCGCGACGGGGCGACGGCCGAGATGGCCGTGCGGTCGTCGCTGACGGGACACCTGCTCTTCTCGACGATCCACACCAACACGGCCTGGGGCGCCGTAGCCCGTCTGTCGGATATGGGCGTACACCCGTACCTGGTGGCCGATACGTTGGTAATGACCGTCGCGCAGCGTCTCGCGCGCCTGCTCTGTCCCCACTGCAAACGCCACGCGGAGGCGACCGATGAAGTGCGGCACCTGCTGCCCGGCATAGCGATCGACCGCTATTGCGAACCCGTGGGTTGCGAACGCTGTTTCTACACGGGCTATGCGGGCCGGCGGGCCGTCTACGAGGTGATCCCGATGGACGACGAGCTGGCGGCTGCCGTACGCTCCGGCCGCACCGACGTCGCACCGCTGCTGGCCGAACGCGGCATACCGTCGCTGCGCGATGCCGTCGTCGACCTCTTCCGACGCGGCGAGACCTCTCTCGACGAAGTGATACCCCTGTTGAACTACTGATCCAAGCCTATGAAACGACGATACACGCTTGCGTTTTTACTTCTTTGCATCCTGCCTGTGCTCTGTCCGGCACAGCGGGCCGAAATACCCGCTGGTGTGAACCCGTCTTCGGATTCGCTCCATCGGACGGTTGCACCGAATCCGCCGTCCGACCCCGACTCTTTGCGTCTGTCGCGTATCGACTCGGAATTGGCGGCACTCGTCGGGCGCGACTCGACGTTCCGGCGGGAGGTTGATGTCACGTCGGGTCGGTTGTCGCTGTCGGAGCTGCTACGCAATATCGCGCGCGCAAGCGGCGTGAACGTGTCGGTGCGCAGCGTGGAGAACATCCCCGTGTCGTGTAACTTCCGCCGGGCCCGTGTGGACGATCTGGTACGCTTTCTCTGCCGCGAGTATCGGTTGGACGTGGCCGCGTCGGGCAACATCCTCTCGATCTTTCCGGCGGCAGCGCCGACGGTTCCGGCACCCGATCTCGACGTCGCCTACGCGGCCGCCGACACGACGCTCACGTACGACCTGCGTGGCGAACGTCTGATCGACGTGGCGAAGAAGATCGCACGGCTCTCTGCGCGCAACGTCATCGTCCCCGAACCTTTGTACGACTGCAAGGTCTCGGGCTACGTGCGTCGCATGCCCTTCGACGAGGCGCTGCGGACGCTCGCCGCGGTCAACGGCCTGCTTGCCGAACGGGATGCACAGGACGTGTGGACGCTGTGGCGCGAGGAGCCGGCCGCGCAGGGCGGCAAGGCGTCCGCAGGCCCCGCCTATATGCGCCGGCGGCAGTTCACGCCCAACGAACTGCGTGTGGACTCGCTGGGGCGCATCACGGCCCGCATCGCGCGGGGCAACGTGCAGGACGTGATTCTCGACCTGTGCGACGAGTTGGAGCTGAACTACTACTTCCAGTCGCCGGTGAACCTCACGGCGGGCGTCTGGGTGGACGGGACGGATTTCGAGACGCTGCTCTCGGTGCTGCTCAAAGGCTCGCCGTACAGCTATTACACCGAACGGGGCATCTGGATCTTCGGAGCGGCCGCGTCGGACGGTCTCTCGTCGGCGACGGTCCTTCCGCTCGTCTACCGCTCCGTGTCGAAGGTCGAGGAGATCATCCCCGAAGCGCTGAAACAGAACGTCGCGGTGAAGACCTTCCCCGATCTGAACGCCCTGATCCTGTCAGGCGACCGGCGCGACGTGGCGCGTGTGGAGACCTTCCTGCGCTCGGTGGACAAACCCGTTCCGATGGTGACGATGGAGATCCTGATCGCCGACGTCACGAAGAGCAAGATCCACGAGATCGGTGTGGGGGCCGGCGTGGGCGACAAAGCGGTGAAGACCTCCGGAACGCTCTCACCGGGCGTGGACATGACTTTCAGCTCGGGGGCGGTGAACGATCTGCTCGGACGCATCCGGGGCACGGTGAATCTGGGGCGCGTGACGCCGAACTTCTACCTGAGCCTGCAAGCCTTGGAGGAGGACGGGGTGGTGCGTCTGCTCTCCACGCCGAAGCTCTCGACCCTGAACGGCCACGAGGCGACGCTCACCAGCGGCGAGACGCAGTACTACAAAGAGGTGCAGAACAACTACTACGGCACGCAGAACCCCATCTCGTCGGAGTCCTACCAGTGGAAGTCGGTCGATGCGAACCTCTCGATCAAGGTCACGCCCTACGTGTCGGAAGATCGGCAGATAACGCTTGAAATCGAGTTCGAGCAGACGGAGTTCACCGACCGCGCCGCCGAGGACGCCCCGCCGGGGACGGCCACGCGGAGCTTCAAGTCGATCGTCAAGGTGCAGAACGAGGAGATGGTGCTTCTCGGCGGGCTGGATCGCAATACGATGGAGCGCTCCTCGCGCGGTGTGCCGTTTCTGGCGCGCGTGCCCGTCATCAAGTGGTTCTTCGGCAAGGAGAAGCGCAACAAGGTCGAACGTACGCTCAATATCTTCATCAAACCCACGGTCGTAGAATGAGATTAAATTCAATACGATCCCATGATCCGCATTGCACCGGAGACGGACGCAAATCGAACGACGGTTCGAACGCCCGGAGCGGGTGTGCGAAACAGCGCAGTCTTTCGTGCCCGCTCAGTAAGAACCGTCGTTCGATTCCGGCGGAGGTGCCTTGCGGACACTTTTGGCTCCACCTTTTCGTGTGAAAAGGTGGAAAGGATGTCGCCGTACTCGATCTTTTCGTCCTTTTTACCGGAACAAAAGGGACATAAAAGAATAAATAAAAAATGAATCTTTTCCCTTATATCCTCGGCCCCGTCTGGGTGTTGGACGTCACGCTGACATCCGACGGCCATACGATCGCGGCATGGCGCTGCAAGATGGGCGGCGAACCGCAGCAGACGGTGTACGACGCGGCGGCGGTGGCCAAAGGGGTCGCCGTGGTCACGGTCTCGGGCCACGGCACGATCGTAAAGCCCGCCGACTCGCAGCTCGCCGCGCGGGTGCGCGACGACAGGGCGACCTTCCTGTGGAGTGAACACGACGGCCGGATCGCCTTCGTGCGGCGCGAGCGGCTGCAAGGAATGCTGACCGAGTTGTCGGAGGCCGGCATCCATCCGCAGCGGATCGAGGTCTCCGCGCCGCCCGATACTGCGGCCGGGGAGCTTCTCGCAGGACTCGGCTGGCGGCAGCTGCTCCGCCCGACGGCCGAGGGTTCGTCGCTGGCGCAGGCCGTCGTGCGGCGGGCGGCACTGCCGGTGCTGGGACTTTTTCTTTGCCTGCTGGCAGCCAATGCCGCCGTCGCCCCGTCGCTGAACACCCGCCGCCAGACTTTGCAAAAGGAGCTCTCGGCGCGCGAACGCACGGCTTCGACCGCAGCCGATGCTACCGACCGGCAGCGGACGCTGCTCGCGGAGTTCTCCGCACGTCCCGCAGCATCCCGCGCCGTCGTGTGCGACCGCATTGCGGAGGCCGTGCCGGCGCAGGTCGTACTGACGCGGCTCGCCGTCGAACCGCTCACGAAGCGTTTCGAGGCGGGGAAGCCCTTGCAGCGGCAGGAGCGGACGGCTGTCGTCGCGGGCACGGCTCCGGCGGCGGACGACGTCTCGACCTTCGTCGAGCGCCTCGCGGGGGCGGCGTGCTGCCGCACGGTACGACTGACGAACGTCGAACGGGAACGCGATGCCGAACGGCTCGTGTTCCGCATCGAGATCGGACTATGAACCTACCGTACAGATACCGGGGTCTCAGCCTCGTGGGGCTGCTGGCCCTCCTCCTGCCGTGGGCGGCGTGGCATTTCGCCCTGAGCGATACCTTCGGCGCGTGGCGGGAGTGCGGCCGGCTGGAACGGCGGCTGGATGCGCTCGCCCCGACGACACCGGCGACCGGAGCGGCCGTGCCGGCTGCCGTCGAAGCCCCCGAACTGATCCTTTCGGGCGGGCTGCTCGACTCGGTGCGGCGCTTCGCTCCCGCAGGCGTCCATACGACAGGCTATGTGCCGGCAGTGACGCTGCGACAGGACGGGATCGAAATCCATACGGCGCAGCTGACGCTCACAGGGCCGTTCGCTGAGCTGCTGCGCACGGTCGAGACGCTCGAACGGCGTCTGCCCGCCTGCCGCCTGCGGTCGGCTGAGTGGCAGACCGCGACACGGCCCCGCACCCGCCGCACGCAGCTCACACTGATGCTCTACATACAACAACTGACCTTAATAACCGAATCGAAATGAGAAGATACCTGATCTATTTCCCGCTTCTATTCCTGACCGTCTCCTGCGAAATCATCGAGGAGGATATCTCCGGCCGTGCGGTGACGACGATCGCCCCGGCGGACGACGCGGAGGTTCCTGCGGGCGAGACGCTCTTCCGCTGGCGGGCCGTCGACCGTGCGACGGGCTACGAATTGTGCGTCGCTACCGAGGGGCGGATCGTCGCCGACACGCTCCTTGCGGCCGATACGCTGGGCCTTGCACGCAGCTACGGCTGCCGGTTACGGCTCGAAGCGGGCCGTTACGAATGGACGGTCGCAGCCTTCAACTCCGGTTACGAGACCTCCTCTCCGGCGTTGCGGCTCACGGTCGCCGGGGAACCCGTGTCCGAGGAGCCGGAGAAGTCGGACAATCCCGAATCCGCCGAACCGTGAAATCGCGCTGGACGACCTGTCTGCTGCTCGCAGCCGTCGTGGCTGTCTGGGGCGTCGTGGCGTGGCGGATCCTCGCGCCGGCACGACCCGCCGCGCCGGATGTCCGACCTGCGACCGACGCTCCGGCGGTACCGCAGATCGTCGCCGAGACCTTGCGGCTGGACTATCCCGACCCCTTCCTGAAAGGCGTGGCCGCTCCGACACCTGCCGCACGGTCCGTCGTGCGCCGCCTGCCGCCTGCCGGAAAAGCCGAACCGAAACGCCGCGAGCGGGTGCAGCTCTCGCACCTGGCGACGGTGACGGCCGGCGGGCAGGCGCTCCACATCCTGACAATCGGCGGCAGACAGTACGAACTGAGCCTGCGCGACACGGCTGCGGGATTCCGCCTGACGGGCGCCGACCGCGACTCGCTCTATCTCGAACGCGAAGGAACGGTCTACGGCGTAAAACGCTGCGACGAATAGATGAAACTGCATACGACATACCTCGAAGGGGCCGTGCTGCCGACGGTCGTAGTCGCGGCGCTGGTGATGCTCACGGCGACGCTGGGGCTGCTGGCGCTGTGGGAGCAGGAGACGCTGCTCTTCACGCGCACGCAGCGGCTGCGGCAGGCGCGCGCCGACGTCGAATCGGCCGCCTTGCTCTACCGCCTGCATCCCGACGAACGGGCACTGACCGCTGCCGGAGGTTATCTGCTCTACGACTCCCTGCCGCAGTCGCGCATCTTCGTGCGCCGCGAGCCGTGGGGCCTCTACGAACTGCTGCACATCACGACGGCCGACTCGCTCGTCGCGAGCAGCCGCATCGTCGGTGCCGAACCCGATCCCGCACGGACGCTCTTCTACGCCGACGACCGCACGGCCGTCACCCTCGCAGGCGACACGCGTCTGCACGGGACGCTCCGCCTGCCGCAGAACGGCCTGACCTACGGCCGTGTGGGAGCGGAGTTTTACCGGGGAGAGGAGGTTCCCCGCACGGCGATCCGCAGCTCGGCAAGGAGGCTTCCCGCACCTTCGTCCGCCGCCGCGGCACGGATCGGCGCACTCTTCGCTTTCGCGCAGCAGCTGCCGGCCGCCGGCGATCTGCCCGACAGCCTCGGCGTATCGTTCCGCGACCCGACCGTCGTCCTACGCCTCGGCACGGCCGAGATCGGCGGCTGCACGCTGCGCGGGCGGATCGTGCTCGCAGCCGACGAGCTGCGCATCGACTCCGCCTGCCGGCTGGAAAACGTATTGGTCTGCGCACGCAAGATCACGGTCGGCAGCGGAGCCCGCATCGCGGCGCAGCTCTTCGCCCGCGACACGGTCGTCGTAGAGCCGTGCGCCGTGCTGGAATATCCGTCGGGCATCTACGCCGGCCGGTACGCCGAACTGGGCGACCGTGCGACGGCGGACGGCTATGTCATCGTCCGCGACACCGTGCGGCACAAGAAGATGGCCGCCTCCTACCGCCAGTCGCGCACGGCACGCGTGCGGGGGCTTCTTCATGCGGATGGCGCGGCGCAGGTGCAGGGGATCGTCGCGGGGTGTGCGGAGCTCAGACAGGCCGTCTACTTCTCGCCGCAGGGATACTACAAGGATATGCTCTACGACGTTACGCTGCTCGAAAATTCCGCCACGGCGCAACCGCTGTGGCACGGCGGCGCCGAGGCCGTGCGCAGAAAGGAGGCCGTATGCGTCGAGTAAAACGGGCCTCGGGCGGAAGGCTGCGCGCAGCCTCGCTCGTCGAAGCCGTCGTAGCGGCGGTGGTGCTGCTGATCGTTTTCACGGCGGCAATGGAGCTGCTGCCCCGTCTGACGTTGCGCGGGGACGATGCGCTCGCAGTTGCCGAAGCCGAATACCGGGCCATGTGCGCCTTCGACAAATACGGATCAGGCGTATGGCCCGCGGGCACGTACGTCGAGCGGTACGGCGGAAGCGAAGCGACGGTGCGCGTGGAGCCGTATCGGCAATACAATGACGTGCAACTCATAACGATCGAAGTCCGCATCGACGGCAGCCGCAAACGGATCGTACACAGACAGCTGGTGGAATGCGCCGAATGAAACATACGCTGCGCGGCTCGACGCTGGCCGAAACGCTTGTGATGATGCTCGTGGCGGGAATCGTCTTCCTGGCCGCCATGGAGGCCCTGACGCTCGTCTCGCGGCTCGTGGCGCGACGCGCGGCCGTGCTCGTCGAGGCGGGACGGCAGCGCGCCGGAATCTTCCGCCTCGGGCAGCTGCTCACAACGGCCGACAGCGTCCGCGGCGCAGCGGGCGGAGGCACAGGCGAGCTGCTGTACCTCTATCGTGCAGGAGGCGAGACGACACTGACGACGCGCGACTCCGCGGCGGTGTTCGTCGCGGGGGAGTTCCGCGATACGCTCCTGCGTCGTGTCGGGCACATGCAGCTCCTCCGCTGCGACGCGGCGGCCGATACCCTCGAAATCGACGTCGGGAGCCATATGCTGAAACTCCCCGTGCTGCGGCCCGCATGGGAAAGCTACGGACGAAGAATCGCTGAAATCGAAAAGGATCATGGATACGAAGAGCCATAAACTGACGGACGCCCGACGCGAGATGTTCTACGCCGAGCTGCATGCACTGTTGACGGCCGGTCTCGACTTCTCGGCGGCCTTCCGACTGCTCATCGAGGGCGAGGGCGACCGCCGGACGAAAGCGCTGCTCGAAGGGCTCTACGCCGCCGTCGTGCGCGGAGAGACGCTCGCCGACGCCATGCGCCGAAGCGGGGCATTCCGCCCCTTGGAGTGCGGCGTGGTGCGCATCGGCGACGAGACGGGACGTCTGGCCCGGACACTCGACTTCCTGCGCGACTACTACCGCAAGCGGACCGCGCAGCGGCGCATGGTCGCCTCGGCCGTGAGCTATCCCGTCGTCATCCTCGCCGTGGCGGCGGCTGTCGTGGCATTCATGCTCTCGGTCGTCGTACCCATGTTCGAGGAGGTATATGCGCGTATGGGAGGAGAGCTGCCCGCGCTCACGAGGGGGATCATCGCACTCTCGAAAGCGTTTCCCGCCTATGCCGCCGTCGCGGTCAGCGCGGGAGGGGGACTTTATCTGCTCTACCGCGCCAACCGACAGCGCGAGGAGGTGCAGCGCTGGCGCGCGGCGATCCTGCTCCGCCTGCCCGTCGCGGGTGAGATCATCCGCAAGAACATGCAGGCGCAGTGCTGCAAACTTCTCGACCTGCTATGCGCCGCGGGCGTGCCCCTGCTCGCCGGCGTCGGAATGCTCCGCGAGGTCATCGGATTCCACCCCTACCGCAAGTCGTTCGACGAGATCGAGCGACGGCTCGAACGGGGCGATGCCTTCGCCGAAACACTGGCCCGATTCCCCGATCTCTACGACCGAAAACTCACGGCGCTCGTCCGCGTCGGAGAGCAGACGAACCGTCTGCCCGAAATGCTCCGCAGGCAGGGTGAGACCCTCACCGAAGAACTCGAATACGCAATCCGCCGCATGGGCGCGATGCTCGAACCCGCACTCATCCTGCTCGTCGGAATTCTCGTCGCCGTGATCCTAATCGCCATGTATATGCCCATGTTCTCCCTCGGAGGAATCATGGGGTAGTAAATACGAATACCAATCCTCTTTATTAACCTGAATCCAATTGCTTATGAAATGAACATTGTAGAGATGATACTCGGCCCCGAGTACATACCGCGATGACAAACCGGAAATCCTCCGCATGCCTAAAACTACCAAACCCAAACATTACGAACCATGAAACGAATTCTCAACTTCTTCATCCTGCTCCATGTTTTCTGGACATCTGCGAGCTATGGACAATCATCCGAAGATGATAATGATCAGTATGTCGTGCGAAACGCCAGCCCTATCGTACCGGCATCCCCCAATGCCTCGTCATTGGGAATTTATGGAAACATTCCGGTCGGTCATTACACCGGAATTCCGGAAATAAAGATTCCCCTCTATGAAATCGAGACACGCGATTTTACCCTGCCGATCACGCTTTCGTATCATGCGTCGGGGATTAAGGTCGCCCAGGAAGCGAGTACCGCAGGCTTGGGATGGGCCTTGATTGCCGGAGGATGTATTGCCCGGGAGATAAGGCATATGGATGATTTCGGATCCGGCGGCTATTATTCCGGTCCCTCTCTCCCGGAATGCACCGAATCCAACGATGCCTCAAACCCGGAAGATATAAGGTATCCCAATTACTTAAACAAGACGTTCGATTCGGAACCGGACATTTTCACCTACAACTTCAACAATATGTCCGGCCGATTTTTCTTCGAGCAGAATAAGGACCGCGAGACGGGTCCGGAATATCGCGCCGAGGCGATTATCGCCAATAAAAGCACGTGGTTGAAAATCGTTTGTCATAGATATTATGAGGGCGGATATTTCATCCGATTCGAGGTTTTCGACGCATACGGCAATACCTATCTGTTCAAATCCCGGGAGCATACGAGACCTTATATTCGTAATTTAACAGAATTTCCGGGAGAAGAACACATGAATCGATACGATCAACAGGACTTTGATCCGGTAGAAGGCAATGACGGAAATACAACAACCGCATGGTATCTGGATGAAATCATTACGACGAAGAAAGATACGATCAGATTCGAGTATGAAACGGAGAAACTATTCAGTTCGGTCGGAGTGAACGAGACGGTCGGCCAAATAATGGCAGTACACAGCGGTCCGAGGCCATTCTTTTCGACACCCCCGCCTTCGTTCAAGCATTATAATTTAACCTATCTGAAGCGCGATCAACTGCTGCTGAAAAAAATCACTTTCAACCGTGGAGAGATAGATATATCGTATACGGATCGAGTGGATATTGCCGCTGCGGACTGGGAACCCAAAGCAAAAAAAATAGATCGGCTGACAGTGAAGAATATCTCCGGCGACAGAGTTCTCGATGTGAGGTTCGGGCATTCGTATTTGGGGACCGTCGTCGGCAATCCGGAACATGCGGACCATCGGGAACGAGAGCAAACGGCCCTGAATTGCCGGCTGCTGCTTGACAAGATATCCATATTCCGGAACAATGGAGAGTTGAATCGGAATTATGTGTTTTCATACAACAGGAACCCCCTGCCGCCAAAGAATTCAAGCAGTACCGATCATTGGGGATATTACAACGTAAATTCCAAGTCGACTTCCGACCAGACCTTTCATTATGCACCGTCATACTACAGAACTTATAGAAATTCCGAAGGACAAATCCAAACCGGAATATGGAAAGGCATCAACAAGAACTCGTGCTCGGACCGAAGTCAATACGGCGTCCTGACTTCGATAAAATTTCCGACCGGTGCAGAAACGCATTTTGAGTATGAGTTGAATGATTTTAGTAACGGCTTCAAGGATTCGGCCGACTCGTTGATCCGATCCGGAGGCGGACTGCGCATTAAAACGATATGCGATCTGTCGGATAAAGGCGATACGATATCGGTAAGAACATTTGCATATACGGATGAAATCGGGAAATCTTCCGGTACTTTGATGTCGGTACCGGAATATCACTACAAGGTTACGGCAGGCGATGCGTCGGATGTGAGCGCGGTCTGGGGGTCATATATATACGGAACTTCGCATTCCTATCGGCCGATCACCGGATCGGCTGCCGGAATGCATGTCGGATACTCCGTTGTCACCGAAAGAAATATCACGAACGGAGTAGATAATGGATATGTAACCTATCGGTTTGAAAACCATGCAGACGGCAACAACGGTTTGGAGGATCTGATCATACCTGATTTTCCGACGATTCCGGCATTGGACAACGGTTTGCCGAAAGAGATCAAATATTATGACAATCAGAATAATCTGGTCAAAGCAATCGTATTCTCTCACCATCAAGTAGAGCAAACCAGTATCAAAGGTGTGATGTGTCACTCGCTTTGCAGGTCGAATAGCCCTCTGAACATCAAATTCTACGACCTGTATTCCGAGAGATGGGAAATGTATGAAAAGACTGAATACCAATATTTTCCGGATAAGGTAGCCATCAAGACGGAATATGATTACAATGACGGGAATTGGCTGCCTAAGGAGGTGTCGCGGAGTGTGATAAGCGGAAACAGCGAGGGTCATTATCTCACCCGCTTCACCTATCCGACGGATCTCGGCGGACAGTTGAAGTATTTGGTCGATGCGAACATGATCGGAGTTCCAGTCGAAGTTACCGAATATAAAAACGGCAATATCGTATCTGGCTCTAAAACAGAATTTACTCAAGTAAATTACTCCTATCAGCCTCGAGTTTATTACAAACTCAATACGAGTTCCGGAGATTATTACACGCAAATCACCATGAATTACAATCATCCGTATGGGAACGTATACCAATTGATGAGAAGCGATGGCGTGCAGACAACGTATCTGTGGTCTTATAACAGGCAATATCCGGTTTTGGAAATTAAGAATGCGAGCTATCAACAGGTTTATGACGCATTGGGTAGATCGGCAGTTAATGCTATCGAGAATTACGACGGGAAAAGTTCCGACGTGCCGGATTTTCAAGCCTATGGCGCCCTTCTTCGCAGTCGCTTGCCGAATTCCCGAGTTTCGGTATACACCTATAAGCCGTTGGTCGGATGTACCAGTATAACAGACCCTTCAGGCCGAACGACGTATTATAAGTATGATTCGGCCAACAGGCTATCCGAAATCCGGGATGATCAAGATACAGGGAATCTTTTGCAAAAATTTGAATATCATCTGAAAAATAATTAGGGGGATCGGTTATGAAGAGAATAATAGTTTTGTTCACGATCTGTTCGTGCTTCTATGGAATGTCGTTCGCACAAACGGCGGCGCTCAATGGCGGTAGGATCGAGCCGCGTCAGCTCACCGTCCAAGATACGACCTCGGTTATTCTGTATAGCACCGAAGCTGCATCGGGAGGCTCTGCACCAATCGTATACTCATGGGAATCGAGTGCAGATGCTCTTACGTGGTTTTCTGTTCCCGACGCAACCTCGGAATCCTATGAGTCGCGGCCTGTGTCCGGAGGCATTTATTATCGTCGAAAAGCCACTTCCGGGGATCGGATCGCATACTCGAATACGGTGGCACTCTCCGCAAACAACGCAATCGGAGTAACGAATGACACCAATTACATCGTAACCTATACCTACACGGCAAAAAACAATGCGTCCCATGTCGCGGATGTCGATTACTATAACGATACGGGGCATCCGGATCAGAACATACAGGTTGGCGCTGCGCCGGACGGGCGAAGTATCGTCACCCCCTTTTACTACGATGCCAAGATGCGTGAAAGCCGTAAATACCTGCCGTATGCTGCGAGCAGCTCTTCGGGGCTTTATCGTTCGGACGCCTTTTCGGAACAGGCCCAATATTACAACAGTCTCTATGGAGAGGGTGCTCATTCCTATATGGAGCATCTGTATGATAACTCACCGCTGAATCGGAAAGTGGGTTCTTACAATGCCGGAACGGTTTTCCGTACAGAAGACAGGAAACAAACGGTCACTTATGATACAAACGCAGAAAACGAGGTGGCGTATTTCACCGTCACGGCGCAAGGGCTGTCGTTTTCGGGCTTTCATCCTCCTCATACGCTGTTCAAGACCACGGAAACGAACGAGGACGGTATCGCAGTAGCGATATACAAAGATTATATGGAGCAGACCATCCTCGAACGTACTGTCGGTATGTCCGACAGTACTACGACGTACGATACCTATTACGTCTATGACGATCGGGGCAACCTCTGCTATGTGTTACCGCCCGAACTGAGCAAGACGATCGAAGGGCGAAGTCCCGGAACGTTGCCGGATACGGCAATCGCTGAACTGGCCTATGTCTATAAATACGACGGGCGCAAGCGGTGTATCGAAAAACGTATGCCCGGCACAGATCCGGTCTATATGATCTACGATAACAATGACAGACTGGTGATGAGCCAGGACGGGAATATGCGCAAACAAAATCAATGGGTTTACACCGAATACGACCGGTTGGATCGTCCCACCCGCCAGAGTATACTCGCGAGTGCAGAGGCCGTCGCACCGTCGACGCTTCAACAAGATTATGACAAGTCTTGGGAAAATTCGTACACTCCGCTGAACTCCGGTTTTACGGAAACCGCCATGCTGTCGGTGACAGTATACGATGCCTATGTCTACGAGGACGAAATGGAAATCATTCCGATGAACCGCGTCCCCGTCGGAACGAATATCCGGGGCTGGACATTCAGAATAACACGTATGGACATGCAGCCGGAATCGCCCGTCGACGTAATTTACAGTATGGACATTAATGGAAAAGAGTGGATGGTCATAACTCATTATGACGGTGATAACGTGGGGGTAAGCTGTAATTCGAGGATCAATGCGACAGCAGAATCTTTGGGCCTATTATGCGACGGCGGTTGGTCGTTACCCGATGACGAATATACATTCACCATCAAGGACGATCAGGACTATATCGTGACGAAGAACGATCTTCCCGAGGGGAATGATCAAGAATGGGGCTTCGAACGAGTCGTAAGAATCCGCCCGCGTTGAAAACATCCCGATCGTACCCCATATTAACCTAACAACGATTACAATCATGAAAAATAAAATATTGACCTGGTTGGCTCTGTCTGTAATTTTCTGTCTGTCGAGTTTCGAAACGAAGGCTCAGAGTGTATATATTCAGGATATCATTGAATATATCGATAAAAACGGACAAGAATTCGATGCTCTGATTGGCGTTCGAGGGATTCGCTATACAGAGAGCCTGAATCTCCCGAAAGTGACGGTACTCGAAGGCGATTACATCGTGATGAAGGCAACGAGTTGCACGTATGTAGGATCCGTAGAAGGGGGACATCTCTACAAGCTGCATCTTGAAATCGCTCCGGCCATGGACTTCGGGGAGAGACTGAGGAGTCATATTGAGTTTACCTTTGATTTAGAATATGACAGATGGTGTTCTGTGGACTTTTGGACGGTACAGCCCGGATTGAGCATAGGTGAGATCACTCCTTCCGAACAAGATATAGCCTACCGACAGTCTCCTCAAATCCTGACCTATTCATCGGATGACCGCCCATCTATTCAATCCGTCCAATGGCAGCAAAAGGACGTCTATACCAGTGACTGGATAAATATTTCCGGAGCAAACAGCTACACCTATTCTCCCAAACCGCTGTCCCAAACGACGGAATTTCGCGTTGTCGCGAGAAGCAAAGGCGCCGATATCGAGCATACGGAGCCTGCAATCGTTCGCGTGAGCCCCCAGTTGGTCGGCGGAACCGTATCGGGAGACCAGACGATCTTTCCCGACGGCATCCCGTTGCCCTTCACCAATTCAACAGCGGCTTTCGGGGGCAGTTCGGACATCACCTATCAGTGGCAAGCTAAAACCGAGCAGGGGAATTGGACGGATGTTCCGAATGCGAAGGGGTTGAGTTATGATCCGCCGGCATTGACGACTACGACCAAATTCCGTCGCAAGGCCGTCTCCGGCGAGGAAGCCGCATACTCGAACGTGGTTACCGTATCGGTCAGAGAGCCGATCGCGGAGTACCTTTCGTTCCGACCGATCGCAGGCGTCGTCTCCGAGGAGGATCGGGATATGCGTACCGCGGGGTTAAAAACATACGAAAAGATCGGAATATTGGGGGCCGATACAGACGTCGGGAAATTCATCGAGCGGGCTTTCTATTACGATTATCGGGGGCGAATCATCCAAATCGTAGAGACGAATCATCTGGGAGGTCTCAGCTATTACAGTACCGAATATGATTTTGTCGGAAATATTTTGAAAAGCCATGAACTGCATACATCGGACATGCAATCGGCTTCGCCGGCCAACACTGCCGATCGCAGCGGCAGCCATCGGAAACTCACGGAGTTCACCTACGACCACCGGGGGCGGTTATTGACCGAAAAAACAACCCTCGACGACAACGAGCCGGTAACTGTATCCTATGCATACGACCCGTTGGGAGAACTCCGCAGCAAGAGGATGGGAGCCGATCTGCTCGTCGAGACCTACGAATACAATTTGCAAGGATGGCGCACGAACCATACCGTCAGCGCCGGAGCCGACACACTGTTCGAAACGAAGTTGCACTATTACGAACCGCGATTCGAAGGTACGACACCGACCTATACCGGCAATATCTCCGAATGGGAGTGGCAGCACGGCACCGATGCCGAAACAAACGCATACGCTTTTGCCTATGATCGGGCGGCCCGGCTGGTCGAGACGAAGCAATATATCGACGGAGTGGGCTCCGACGGCTTCGTCGAAAAGGGAATAACCTACGATTCCAACGGCAATATCCAGACGCTGAGCCGTACTGCCGCCGGTTCCGAGACGGAAAATTACCGGTATACCTATGCGGGCAATCGCATGACGCAACTGCATGACAGTACGACGGGCGCAAGCCATTCGTTTGCCTACGATGCCAACGGAAACATGATTCGTGACGGTGCGAACAATCTCGACATGACCTACAACAGTACGGACCTGCTAAAAAATGTCGAACAGGGCGGTGCGATTCTGGCAAAATATTCGTATCTTGCAGATGGACGGAAACTCACGGCGACGGAGTCCGCCGGCAACGGGTTGTGTTATCTGGGTTCTTTGGTATATCGGACGCAAAACGGAACGTTCGACCTGGAAAGTGCCTCTTTCGGCGGAGGACGGCTCGTAGTCTCGTCGGAGGGTCTGGAAACGCGTTATTTCCTGACGGATCATCTGGGCAGCGTGCGGCAGGTTGTCGCCGCCGACGGTTCGGTGATCGAACAGAACGATTACTATCCGTTCGGCAAACGATGGGCTGCGGTTGCAGCACCGATTTCTGACAACCGTCATCGGTTCTCCGGAAAGGAGGAGCAGGCATTTCTGAGTCTTCCCTATGTCGATTTCGGGGCGCGCATGTACAATCCCGATTGGGGACGATGGTTCACACAGGATCCGCTGGCAGAGAAGTACTATCCGATCGGACAATACTGTTACTGTGCGGGGAATCCAGTTAGTTTTTTAGACTTGGATGGTCGAAAATTATATTTCGCTCCTGGAGTGTCAGAATCTTTCAAGCAAAAGTTTGCGGAAACAATTCAATATATGAACTTATGCGGCACGGCAGGAGATATTGCCAAGCTACAAAGTTCAAATAATATATATTATATTGATGAAGCAACAAGTATCGAAGGAACACAGTTTGACCCCAACACCGGTACGATTAGTTGGGATCCCAATCATTTAGTAGAAACAACAGATGGGAAACTATTATCTCCTGCAACGGTATTAGCTCATGAAGCGGACCATGCCCAGAAATATGACAGTACGATACAAAGCAATGACAATGAAGTAAAGCAACAATATAATGAATCTGTCAAGAGCCACTCGGATGAACAATATTCAAAAGGAGAAGAACGACGGGTAATTACAGGTACGGAGCAAGAAGCAGCTCGTAAACATGGCGATATCAATAAGCAGCAAACAACGAGAACTAATTCAAATGGGAAACAGGCTAATGTGAATATCGCTAATATGAAACCGAAAGAGATATCAAGATACATCTACGAAACAAACAATCAATATTATGATTAAATTCATTGAATTATGAAAAAATATATTATCACCTTGATACCCTTCTTGACCTGCATATATGTCTGGTGCCAATCGAATCCCCATAAGTCTTGCCATCCAATAATCGACAGTGCGATTATATATTACTCAGATGAGGCTCCATGGGGTATATTGAGAATTACGACAGTAGAAATGCATGATTTTCTGAGTGATACTACGAATCGGGGGAAAATAATAATAAAGAATAGAGATACATTACAGTTCATTCGCAATAGGATTACGCATGCTAATACTATTGCTTCCAGGCTTAATATCGACACTTGGATCGTAGCACTACTCTATTCTCATTCTTCTGATACGATTGATACTCTTGCATTAAATGGATATGACTATTTGCAATATAATAGGACAATATTCCGGGATAGCATTTTAGCTTATTATTTAATCGATCTTATTCGATCGAGAAGTCCTGTTTGGAATGAACGAGCGAAAAATTTTTATTATGATGGGAAATACAACCCTCTTCCAAAATCATTTTGGAACACTGTTCCGGACGGACGATAACGGATTATATATTTTGTGAATGAGATTCTCTTAAATAATCCCTGATAATGGCAGACGATATTGTCTGCCATTTTGCATAGTTTTGAAATATTGTATAATTTAGTTAACTTGCCTACGATTCATATTGACGGGGATAGGGGTTGTATTATATCTTACTTTCCGACGGTACAAAGATCGAGGTGTGCAGACACGATGACAGCGAATCCACGCGTTATGTAGGTTCTTTGGTACATAATGACGGGACATTCGAAAGTACGGGCTTCGGTAGCGGACGCATAGTGGCCACGTCGAGCGGAATGGCAACGCGCTATTTTCTGACGGATCATCTGGGCAGCGTGCGTCAGGTCGTCTCCGACGACGGTTCAGTGATCGAACAGAACGATTATTATCCCTTCGGCAAACGATGGGCTGCGGTTGCGGCTCCGATTTCCGACAACCGTCATCGGTTCAGCGGCAAGGAGGAGCAGGCATTTCTGAGTCTTCCCTATGTCGATTTCGGGGCGCGCATGTACAATCCCGATTGGGGACGGTGGTTCACGCAGGATCCGTTGGCGGAGAAGTACTATCCGTGGGCGCCATATTGTTATTGCATAAATAATCCTGTAAAATATGTTGATCCGAATGGGTTGGACATATGGGAAATTAGCCCAACCGGAAATATTACAATGATAAAGGATGATAAAATAACTAAAATTAGTTTTGTTAACCAAAAAGGAGAAGAGACGAAAGGCTATGAATTCAGCAAAATGATATTTCGTATCGAGAAGACAAAGATCAGGAGGGGAACTCAATATATCTTTTTGAAATCAAAGGAGATGATAAAGCAGAACAAATTTATAATCGAAGTTTAGTCCATACACAAAATAAGCAAGAGTTTGAATTAGTAAGAATTGGAGATGATACCTCTGAACGAAATATTGTAGGTACATCGCAAAGTCAAGCACAATCAGGAGTTGGAACTACTCTACTTAATAGAAATTATACTATTAGAGAGCATTATCATAACCATCCAAGTGGGAACAATAGACCATCAAATGCAGATAAAACGTTTGCTAAAGATGTAAGAAAATATAATCCCAAAGCATCTTTTTACATAAATGTCTTCCAGAGAGTTAATGGTAGAACACGTCTAACTAAGAATGCATATTAATATGAAGTATGTCTATTTGATAGGATTACTAATTCCATCTCTTCTATGGGCAACCCCAGAAAAAGAACGAAATAAGAACGTTACGTTATACGAAATAAAAGACAAGCGTTTTGAAAAAGTTCTTGATGAGGTTATGTCAGATGTTCATGTACATTTGAGTGAAATGCAATATAGGGATAAATTTTCTATTATATTTATACCGCCTCATATTGATACAACTACATATTTTGACGTTAATCCTGATAATTTTGAAGTTGCTTCTGAGGAACAAATGCAAATTGAGAAGATTGATTATACCGAAATATTAATCTATTGCACACATAAAAGATATAATTCAGGTGACAATAACAACCTTTTGATTTATAATGAAACAGAATTCGTCGTATCAACTCCGGTTAATTCAGAAATATTACAAACTACAGACCGAAAAAAAACGATTCGAATTTTGCCTTATGTTACAAGTTTAGATGACTATTATGTTTGAAGTTACCGTTATGATTCCATATCAGGCTTTCAAATGCTACATTCACCATTTAAATAAATTAATAATTTTTTGTGGCCGACTATGTAACATAGTCGGCTGTCTTTTATATGTTATAATTTTTTCTTAACTTGCCTACGGTGATTTATACCGAAGGAGATATGGGCTTGTACTGCACCTATCTTTCGACGGGACGAAGATTGAGGTGCGTGGACACGACGACAACGAATCCATTCGTTATGCAGGTTCTTTGGTAGATAATGACCGAATATTCTAAAGTACGGGTTTCGGTAGCAGGCGCATAGTGGCCACGTCGGGCGGAATGGAAACGCGCTATTTTCTGACGGATCATCTGGGCAGCGTGCGGCAGGTTGTCGCCGCCGACGGTTCGGTGATCGAACAGAACGATTACTATCCCTTCGGCAAGGAGTGGGCACAACCCGACATGCCGACATCGGATAATCGTTACACCTTCTCCGGTAAGGAAAAACAACATCTGCGATTCCAAAAGATCGATTATACCGATTTCGGAGCACGGTTTTATGATGCCGAAGGAGTCCATTTCCTGCAACAAGACCCATTGCTTGAGAAATATTTCCGTATAGGACAATACAACTTTGCGCGGGAAATCTGACAAGTAGAATTGATCCGGATGGAAAAGATTGGGTGAGAGGCATTGATGGTAATAATTATTTATGGATGGGAACTCATAAGGGAAGGCTTTTTCGATTTCATATCGAACGACAAGCAAATCGTTATGCAAAAAGTTATTTTGGCGCAGATGTATGGAATAAAATAATGAAAGATAGCAAAAAAGAACCAGAATATCCATCCGACGGTGGTATTCCTTTTAATGAATAATTCACCAAAATCATATGAAAAAAATAGTTCTTATATGTTGTTTCTTCATGTCTTGTCTGCCGACAGACAAGGCTTGGAAACAGGACTTTTACAATAACACAGATTGTGACATTTACATGCTTATCAATCAACATCAAGAAAATGGTGTAATTTATCCTTATTATGGAGAATTACCTTTATCAATTGATCATGTTGACTGTAATTTACAAAGCAGCTCATGGGCTCCCGGTAGGATTTATTATATTTTACCATACGGCACAAAAATCAATCGCGGCGACTGTATTCATGTTTATGCTTTTCATGCCGACACCCTGAAAAAATATACATGGGAAGAAATTCGAACCGGCAAAAAATACTGGTTTCGAGAAACGGTATGTCAAAGTACTGACATTCAATTTCCTGATGGATTTAAGTATATGGAAGAGTCTGATGCAGAGAATCCATGACCTATAAATAATTTGAAAAGGCCAACCTCCTGGTTGGCTTTTTTTATATTTTTAATTGGAATGTGTATTAATCAACACAAGGTACGAAACAAAACGGACGTTGTCGGTTTTAGAAACTGAATGAAACGGTTTGTTCTTATGAATACTACGGATGGTTCGATACGCACGGCTGCACGCTCGGCGCATCGGACCGTCTGCTGCGGAACGTCCAGCGTACGACGGGG
>CDYR01002978.1_pt1 | contig 34959 bp, 31 predicted proteins | sample 557691 | NCBI WGS metagenome assembly CDYR01 (sample SAMEA3182103, study PRJEB8094) | gut metagenome | biome: human; feature: gut; material: Stool; isolation source: human stools | place: Canada | collected 2013-02-19 | reverse complement strand
GCTATAATATAACTGTAATAGATTTAACTGCCACCGGGTAGTAAAATGCTGATGCATTCGTATACACATCGTTAGGTCGTAGAAGATGTGTGTCCGGGTGCATTTTTAATTTGATTATTATAAAAGCGAGGTAAATGTCGTGACATGGATAAGATCTATAATACGTAATTTTTCAAAGGGAGAATTCATTTTGTGGGGTACTTCTGTTTGTATGACCGTTTTGTCATTCTTGATTTTTGACAGGACAAATTACCTTACGCTGACGGCGTCTCTTATAGGTGTGACGTCTTTAATTTTCAATGCAAAGGGCAACCCGATAGGACAGCTGCTTACGGTGTTTTTCAGTGTATTGTATGGAATTATATCGTTTAGTTTTTCATATTACGGAGAGATGATAACATATCTCGGCATGACGGCTCCCATGGCTGTGTTTGCATTGATTTCATGGCTTCGTAATCCATATAACGGAAATAAATCTGAGGTCAGAGTAAATCATATAAAAGGAGCCGAAGTATGTTTTATGTTATTTCTGACCGCGGTGGTTACATTTGCTTTTTACTTTATTCTTAAGGCTTTTAATACGGCGAATCTTGTTTTTAGCACAATTTCAGTTACAACAAGCTTTCTTGCGGTTTATCTGACTTTCAGACGGAGTCCGCTGTATGCGCTCGCTTACGCGGCAAACGATATTGTATTAATTGTTTTATGGGTTTTGGCCGCATGCTTTGATTCATCATATATTTCTGTAATCGTATGTTTCATTATGTTTTTGCTCAACGATATTTACGGATATATAAACTGGAGGAAAATGAGTAAAAGACAGCAGTGCTGAATTTAATAATGAAATCAATATGGAAGATACGAGTAGGTCATAATGATACTGGTTTTACAAATATTTGCTTATTTGTTCCGTATTCGTTACATCAATATATGTAACTTGTAAACTTTCTTTAGCTGATATTGACGCAACTTGTTTAAAATGCTAATATATATACTAAGAGAAGTATTATATAAACTAATTAATGTTGTTTAAGAAAGGAAGCGGAAGATGATTGAAAAAGATTTTTCGATAGTAACTCCTGAAATAGAGAAGCTTGCCGATATGGCGAGACTTAATTCCCGGATTGATCCTGATCTATACGATAAATACGCGGTAAAACGTGGTCTCAGAGATATTAACGGAAACGGAGTTTTGACCGGACTTACCGAAATTTCCGAAATCATTGCAAAAAAGCCTGATGAAGAAGGAAATTTAATTCCGTGCGACGGAGAACTTTATTATCGTGGAATTAATATTCAGGACCTTATAAACGGATTTGTTTCGGAAGGCCGCTTTGGTTTTGAGGAAACGGTGTATCTTCTTCTTTTCGGAAAGCTTCCGAGCCGAAGTGAGCTTGACAGCTTTAACGGTATAATCGGGTATTACCGGAGTATTCCGCAGAATTTTGTGCGCGACATAATAATGAAAAAACCGAGCCGCGATATTATGAATGCACTTGCCCGCTCCGTACTTACACTTTATTCATATGATGACTGCGCCGACGACACAAGCCTGCCGAATGTTCTTCGTCAGTCCATACAGCTTATTGCAGAGTTTCCTATGCTTATATGCTATAATTATATTGCATATGAATATTATCATAACGGCATGGGACTTCATATAAATCCTCCCAAACCAGAGCTTTCTACCGCAGAGACTATACTTCAGCTTCTCAGGATAGACCAGTCGTATACCGAGACAGAGGCGAAGGTTCTCGATATGGCGCTTGTACTGCATGCGGAGCATGGAGGAGGAAACAATTCAACCTTTACTACTCATGTCGTAACGTCGTCCGGATCTGATACATATTCGACGATTGTAGCGTCGCTTGGGTCGCTTAAAGGCCCTAAACACGGCGGCGCCAACAAAATGGTTGTAGATATGTTTGAGGATATAAAATCTCATGTTAAAAATTGGGATGATGAGGAAGAGCTGAAAAATTATCTTGATTTAATACTGAACAAAAAAGCATTTGATAAATCCGGTCTTGTTTACGGTATGGGACATGCTATATATTCCGTTTCCGATCCGCGTGCTAAAGTTTTCAAGAGATTTGTTGAAAAGCTTGCCGTGGAGAAGAACATGGAGAGTGAGTACAGGCTTCACACGAATGTTGAGCGCATTGCGGCTGAGCTTATTGCCAAGGAGCGGAATATTTACAAAGGTGTAAGTGCGAATGTGGATTTTTACAGCGGATTTGTGTACAAAATGCTTGGACTTCCCCAGGAGCTGTACACACCGCTTTTTGCAACAGCGCGTGTCGCAGGCTGGTCTGCGCACCGTATGGAAGAACTTATAGGAAAAGGCAAAATCATTCGCCCTGCCTATAAAGCCGTACGTTCTCATGCAGAATATATTCCGATTGATAAGCGAGTCTGATTTTCAGATTGAAATTGCGATGTTTTTTGCCTGATAAGGTTTAAAGCTGTTATTTAAAATTGTATCTGATTGTCAGATTGCCGTTCAAAACTTAAGCTTAATCTGATTTTTGCAGAGCCTATTTTTATAATATAGCTTGTAAGCTTTATTCAGTTATAAATCAATTGCCGAAGCTAAAGATCTGTAAATAAAAAGAGAACCTGAGCATATGCTTCAGGTTCTCTTTGTTTGCTTAACCGTATATTTTGCAAGTTATGAGAGAAGTGCATAAATCAGACCGGATATATCGTCATATACCGCTGATGCCGCAGATTTAACTTCCTCTTTTCCTGACGATACGGCGCAGCCATCAAAATCTCTGATCATACCTATGTCGTTGTAATTGTCTCCTATCGGTGTTATTGACTTGCACGGAATTTTATATATTTTTGAAAGCATGAAGAGACTTTGAGATTTGCCTGTACCGGCTCCCGGAATATCTACGCATTGTTCATTTCTGTATGCGGTTATATAGTCTCCGAAAATTTTGTTTATTTGATTTGTATATTCGCTTGCTGTTTCCGCATTTTCAAACGCAGTGTGGATTATATTGAATCCTGAACCTTGAGCAAAAATTTCAGGCGTTACATATACCCGTCCGCTTTCATCGGTTTGACCTGGTCTGTAGCGGATATTTAATCCAATCGGTATGCCAAACATTTCCATGCCGAGGCTCCGTGACAGCCAGAGCGGGTCCCTTTGAAGAATAAAATCGGTAAGCTCTGCAAGCCGCGAAGTATTCGTGGTATTGCTCCATACGCATTTTTCTTCTGAGTCGAGTATACAGGCTCCGGAACAGCATATTATAAAGTCGAAGGATACCTCTGCCGCTCTTTCCGCGGCTTTTTTTGCAGCGTAAAGATCTCTGCCGGTTACGAGGCCGAAGAGATTTCCTCTGTCCTGCCATTCCTTAATTGCTTCTGCATCCGCTTCTGTGACGGATTGTCCGCGCATCAGTGTTCCGTCGAAATCACTTGCAATTATTCTTGACGTCTTACTTTGCAGTTGCATTATTAAATATTCCTTGTCTTGAAAAAAATATTAAGTACAATAATTTTATCATATATTCAGGCAATATTCAATAAGGAAATTTAAGACTTTATTATATGTGATTCATACTTGACGATGTGCTGCTTTATTGTGTGGAAGAATTTATTTTTAATTAAAAAATATAAAGTGTATAAAAAACGGCGGAATGCAGATAATTTCTTTTGACGGTATTTAAGACTAATTTTATTTTAATATACCAATAAAAAAGAGAAAGGAAAATAAAATGCAGGCACAGGCTAAGACATTAAAAGATGATGCAATGCTTCTCGGTTTTATATACCAGAATGCGCGTATGGGTATTACCGGCATTAATCAGATTCGCAGCTCGGTAGATGACGATAAGTTCATGGAACTTATTAATCGTCAATATTCAAAGTATGATGAATTTGTCACTAAGTCCGCAGAAGAGCTTCGCAGTCTCGGAGAGAAGCCGGAGGATATCAGTCCGATGGCAAAGGTAGGTTCATTCCTGTCTTCAAAATATAATACGGCTGTAGATTCCAGCACTTCGCATATAGCTGAAATGATGATTCAGGGAACCGAAATGGGAGTAACTAAACTTCTTCAGAAGCTTAACTCAATATCCGACTGCTCAAACAAATACAGAAAATTTGCTCAGGAACTTATAGATTATGAGACGAAAAGCGTAGAGGATTTAAAAGCTTTTCTGTAATTTTAACGTAAATTAAAATTCTGCTCTGTCGGTAGTGTTGTGACGGGCAGAATTTTTTAATTTTCAAGTCATAGACCTTTATCTTGTTTTTAGTGAAAAATCTGAATATTTTGAAGGAGGTTAAAATGTAAAAAGTACTTTTCAAATTTTAAATTATGTGATATAATAAACATAAAGCTAACGCTTTTCGATTGGCGGGTTTTGTTTCATTGCCGATGACAGCGGTTTTGCAGAGCGCCACGAATATTGCGGTTTAATTTTTAAACTTACTACATAATCACTGTAAATTTAAAGCTTTAATGTCGGTCGTTTTTTCACTTTCGAGCCAGTGATTCTGCAAAGCAAGCCATAAAAAGCGTTACAGTTTTAAATAATAGTGCGGTTTGCACTTTCAGAAAAACAAGGGTTTAAATTATGAAAATTATCGACATTATAAACGGAGAAAAGCCCTCGCTGTCATTTGAGGTTTTCCCGCCTAAGACAAGCGAAGCGGTTGAACAAATAACAGCGGCTACCGAAAAAATTGCGGAGCTTAAGCCATCATATATAAGTGTCACATATGGAGCAGGGGGCGGAACTTCTGATTATACCGTCATGGTTGCTTCTAATATAAAAAAGAAATACGGTGTTGAAACGGTTGCGCATCTCAGCTGTATTTCTTCCGGAAAGGCACGCGTTCGTGCGGAGCTTGACAGGCTGCGTGATAATGGAATTGAAAATATTTTGGCTCTTCGGGGAGATCTAACAGATGATTTGGATTCGGACAAGCTTGAGTATCACTATGCGTCAGAGCTTGTTTCGGAGGTAAAGGAATACGGAGGTTTCTGTATAGGAGGCGCTTGCTATCCGGAGGGACATCCCGAAAGCGATTCATCTATTGACGATATAAATCATCTGAAAACAAAAATAAATGCCGGATGCGAATATCTTACTACGCAGATGTTTTTTGACAACAATATTTTATATAATTTTCTTTATCGTTTGAGAGACTCAGGAGTAAATGTTCCTGTTGTTGCCGGAATTATGCCGGTGACGAATCCAAAGTCTATTCGGCGTATTTGTTCGATTTCGGGAACTCTTTTGCCTCAGCGGTTTATACGTATTGTTGAAAGATACGGCGGAAACGCAGAGGCTATGAAACAGGCCGGAATTGCATATGCAACCGAACAGATTATCGATCTTTTTGCCAATGGTGTGAATGCGGTTCATGTGTATTCAATGGATAAGCCTGATGTGGCTGCAAAAATTGCGGAAAATATCTCTGAAATTATAGCGTGATATTTTTCTCTGATTTTTTTGAATTGAAATCTGTCGGTCGGAGAGAAGCGTTTTGAAAGTCGGTAATTTTAGATTGTTATGACGATTGAATCATTTTTGGCTGTTCGGAGAAGTAGTGATGAATGGAATTGAGTTGTATTTTCCTGTTCGCGGAAGCGTAGTTCCGGATACGCGCGAGGCTCTCAGATATATCGGAGTGACGTCGATCTCGCCGGATGACAAGCTGTTGTCGGTCGTTGAAGATGTAAATACCGAGATAGTCCGCGCTGCGAAATATGCAGCTTGTTATACATCTGTGGACTGTGTTTACCGTGACGGCTTGATTATGCTTGGAGACCTTCCCGTACGCAGCAAGGATCTTGTGAAAAATCTGAGCAACTGCGGCGCTGCCTTTATTTTTGCGGCTACATCAGGCGCGGAAATTGACAGACTGATTTCCCGTGAAATGGTAAAATCCTCAGTTAGAGGACTTATTGCCGATTCTCTCGGCTCTGCGGCAATCGAGGCATTTTGTGATAATCTGAACAGAAGTCTGTCTGATAATATAAAGACACGACCGCGTTTCAGTCCGGGATACGGAGATTTTAATATAACTTTTCAGAAAAATCTTATACAGATGCTTGACGCCAGACGAAAGATCGGACTTTCGCTTACCGACTCATGTATGATGACTCCGTCAAAATCGGTGACTGCGGTTATCGGAATTGAATCCTGACGAACATATGCGGGGAGGATTTTATCGCGCGGCGGACCTGCGATTTAGATGAATTGAATTCCGAGAGGAAATAATTATATGAAAATAAGAGATAAACTTGGCAAAGAACGGCTTTACTTTGACGGCGGTATGGGCTCGCTTTTAATAGACCGCGGATTGAAGGGCGGCGAGCTTCCGGAAACCTGGAATATAAACCGTCCTGATGAAATACAGGAAATTCATGAAGCATATATTCTGGCGGGTGCCGATATAATAACTGCAAATACTTTTGGGGCAAACCCGTTAAAATTTGAGAATGCGGAAGAAATTATAACTGCAGGAATTAAGCTTGTTCGCAATGCGATTGATAAATGTGGACGCGGAGGATTTGCCGCATATGACGTCGGTCCTCTCGGAAAACTTCTGAAGCCCATCGGAGAGCTTGATTTTGAGGATGCAGTTTCATTGTTTGCGGCAGGTGTTAAGGCGGGGGCAGCAGCAGGAGCCGATCTTATTATTATCGAAACTATGAGCGACTGTCTTGAAACTAAGGCTGCGGTTCTTGCGGCTAAAGAAAACAGTGATTTGCCGGTATTTGTGACGAATGCTTATGATGCATCTCATAAGCTTATGACAGGGGCGTCTCCCGCGGCGATGGTTGCAATGCTTGAGGGACTTCATGCAAACGCCATTGGCGTAAATTGCTCTCTTGGACCGGAACAGATGCTTCCGGTGGTAGAGGAGCTTATTAGATATGCTTCCGTTCCCGTTATTGTACAGCCGAATGCAGGCATTCCGAGAACTGTCGGAGGAAAAACCATTTATGACGTTGACGCGGAGGCTTTTTCAGATGTGATGGTTAAAATTGCTGAGATGGGAACTTCTATTCTCGGCGGATGCTGCGGTACTACGCCTGAATTTATTCGTCTTACCTCTGAGAAGACACGCCGGATTCCATATCTGCCTCCCGAACATAAACATGATACTATTGTATCATCCTATAGTCGTGCTCTGGAGATAGGAAATTTTCCCGTTTTGATAGGTGAAAGAATTAATCCTACAGGCAAGAAGCGATTTAAACAGGCGCTTTGTGAGTCGGATGTCGATTATATACTCGGTGTTGGAATCGCCCAAGAGGAACAAGGGGCTCATATTCTCGATGTAAATGTCGGCCTGCCGGAAATTGATGAAGCTGATATGCTGTCTCGTGTGACAGCTTCCCTGCAAGCAGTAACAGATCTGCCTTTGCAAATTGATACGGTGGATACCGTAGCTATGGAGCGGGCTCTTCGTCTTTACAACGGAAAGGCGATGATAAACTCTGTAAACGGAAAAGAAGAAAGTCTTAAATCGGTTCTGCCGATTGCAGCAAAATACGGCGGAGTTATTGTTGCCCTTACGCTTGACGAACGGGGTATTCCTGATACGGCGGAGGAGCGGCTCCGAATAGCGGAAAATATTGTCGCGCGGGCGGCCGAGTACGGAATACCTAAAAAGGACATTGTGGCTGATCCTTTGGCAATGACAATTTCAGCAAATCCTGACAGTGCGAATACTACGCTTCGTGCTGTCAGACTCATAAAGGAAAGGCTCGGAATAAAGGTAAGTCTCGGTGTTTCAAATATTTCTTTCGGACTTCCTCAGCGAGAGCTTATAAATTCCGCATTTTTTCTTATGGCGCTTGAAAATGGACTTGACTGTGCAATTCTGAATCCGGCGTCGGCTGAGATGATGAAAAGCTATTATACATATCTGGCGCTTACCGGACGTGATGAAGCATGCGGACGCTATATTGAGTTCGCCGAAGGGTATAAATGTATCAGTGATGCGGCAGCTAATGGCGCGGTGCCTGTCAGCGGCAGGGGAAAAACTGAATCCGGGCTGAGATACTGTATTGAGAAAGGACTTACTGAGGCGGCAATACAGGCTGCCGGGCAGCTTCTGGAACACGATAGTCCGACAGATGTTATAGATCGTGAGATAATTCCGGCTCTTGATGAGGTCGGGCGTGGTTTTGAACGTAAAACTGTATATCTGCCTCAGCTTCTGATGAGTGCCGAGGCTGCCAAAGCGGCTTTTGAGGTTGTCAGATCCAAGCTTACCCGTGACAGCGACAAACGCGGTGACAAAGTTGTTCTTGCAACGGTAAAGGGAGATATACATGACATTGGAAAAAACATTGTTAAAGTTCTTCTTGAAAATTACGGATTTGAAGTTATAGATCTTGGAAGAGATGTTCCTCCCGAAAGGGTTTATGAGGCTGTTGTACAAAGCGGCGCAAGGCTTGTCGGACTCAGTGCTCTGATGACGACTACAGTTCCCTCGATGGAAGATACAGTAAGGCTTATTCATGAAAAGTGTCCAGGTATTAAAACCGTTGTGGGAGGCGCGGTGCTGACGCAAGAATATGCTGATATGATCGGCGCTGACTTTTACTCTAAAGATGCCATGCAGACAGTTCGTTGCGCCGAAAAAATATATTCGGAATTTCATACGGCTGATCTGTAAATTAAAAAAACAAGAGCTCCGTTACAGCTGCTGTAACGGAGCTCTTGTTATAGTTCGTATTTTATCTGTAAAATATCATAAATCTATGTCACAATATTAATTAAATCTGCAATTATTATATGGAAATCTGCAACAGATCTTTTTACTGTTTAGTTAAATATAAAGGGGCTATATTCAATGATAAAAATCAATAGTAAATCCTGTCCGATATGGATTGGCAGGAGATTTCAGTTATGCCGTTTTTCCTGAATGTATCTGATGAAACCCGATTGTCAGTTAGTTAATTAAAACTTACTTTGAAAGGTTCATTTCAAATTCTTTAGCTGTTTCATCCAACAGATTTCGTATTTTCAGGTTTTGCGGACACACGTTTTCACATCTTCCGCATCTGACACAGGAGGATGCTTTTCCGTATCCTCCGGAGGTGTTGACCGAATAATAGTAATCACTATTCCAGTTTTGATACTGACGCTTTGACGAAAGACACGCCAAAAGCTCAGGAATTTTTATTTTTTGCGGACATACCGGTGCGCAGTAATGACAGGCGGTGCATCCTGTATCGTATTCTGACGCGAGTATCTGAGCAGCCTTTTGTACAGCGTATTTTTCCTTTTCGAAAAGCGGTACAAAATTTTCCATATATCCAATATTATCTCTTAGCTGATCCAAATTGCTCATTCCTGATAGTACCATTGCAACTCCTTTATGTGATGCCGCGAATCTGACGGCATATGACGCGGGACTGCCGTTTCCGGCGTCAGAGAGAATTTTTTCAGCTTCGTATGGGAGCTTGGCGAGTTTTCCCCCCTTTACCGGTTCCATAACTATTACCGGTTTATTAAACTTTACGCAGGTTTGCCATACGGCTCGGCTCTGTATACCTGCATCTTCATAATCGCGGTAATTGAACTGTATCTGAACGGTTTCAATTTCAGGATGATCTGTAAGAATTTTCTCAAGAAGTTCCGGAGAATCGTGGTAACTTATTCCTATATGGCGTATTTTCCCTTCTGAGCGAAGTCTTGCTGCGATTGCAAATGCGTTTGCATCTAAAAATTTATAGTAGTTTTTTCCGTTTATTGCGTGCATCAGATATAGATCAAAATATGACACTCCGCAGGTTTCAAGCTGATTTTCAAACAATGGTATAATGTCTTTTTCGTCAGTGAAAAACTCGCCTGACAGCTTGTTGGTTAAAAAATAATCATCACGTTTGTATCTGTCTGTAAGACATTCCTTTACGGCTTTTTCACTTTTGCCTCCAATGTATCCATGTGCCGTATCAAAATAATTAAAGCCGCGGTCTATAAATTCGTCAAACATTTTTTTAGTTTGTTCAGTATCTATAATTCCGTTGTCGCCCACATCACCTGACAGCATCGGAAGACGCATAACGCCGAATCCGAGTTTTTTTTCACCAAAGTTTATTTTCATATATCAAAATTTCCTTAATTAATATAATATTTGTATCATTTTAAATTACTTTCATCTGCATTATACAGCAGGTCATATGAATTTGTCAACGCTGAAAGAGCTCTGATTACGGTTTTATTTGTATAAACCACTTCAGGGGAAGATATAACTAATATATGCAGATACAGGCCGGTAAAACAGATTATCGCCAAAAACGGACGTTTTTTTGAAATTTTAACAAAAAGATAATTGACAAAGCCGGAGAGTAATGCTATTATTTTATATGTAATACGTTTGAATATTGGTAATTGGTCGATGTGATAGAGGGATAATCCTTTTTCATAAATACAATTTTGTCAATAGGAAGGGTATGGTGATTTTTATGGCTAAAATTTTAATAAGCCCAAGCAAGTATGTTCAAGCGGCGGGTGAGATGTCCAAGCTTGGAGGCTACGCTGAAAAATACGGTAAAAAAGCTTTGGTTTTAATTACCTCGTCAGGATACCGCAGAATCGGAGATATCGTTGACTCAAGCTTTTCCGGAAAGCAAACAACAGCTGTTTATGAATACTTTGGCGGTGAGTGCTCAAAAAATGAAATTAACCGCTTAACATCGATCGTAAGCGAAAAGGGATGCGATGTTATTATCGGTATTGGTGGCGGTAAAATTCTTGACACGGCAAAGGCTGTCGCTTACTATAAAGATCTTCCCGTTTTGATTTGTCCGACAGTAGCTTCTACCGACGCTCCATGTAGCGCGTTGTCTGTTATTTATACGGACGACGGCGTGTTTGAGGAGTATCTTTTCCTTCCTGCAAATCCTAATATGGTATTGATGGATACCGATATTATTGTAAAATCTCCTGTACGCCTTACAGTTTCCGGAATGGGCGATGCCCTTGCGACATATTTTGAGGCTCGTGCATGCAGAGACAGCGGAGCTTTGACATGTGCGGGTGGTAATGTGACAGAAGCTGCAATGGCTCTTGCGAGACTTTGCTTTGATACTCTTATGGACGAGGGTGTAAAAGCCAAAATCGCGCTTGAAGCTGGAGCATGCACTCCGGCGGTTGAAAAGATTGTCGAGGCAAACACGTTGCTCAGCGGAATTGGTTTTGAAAGTGGAGGACTTGCCGGAGCTCACGCAATTCACAACGGACTTACAGTACTTGAAGAATGTCATAAAATGAATCACGGTGAAAAGGTTGCTTTCGGAACGATTACTCAGCTTGTTCTTGAAAATATGCCGGGAGATGAACTTGAGGATATTATACTTTGGTGTATAGAACTCGGCCTTCCTGTCACTCTTGCCGAGCTTGGAATTGCAGAAGTGACTGACGAAAAGCTTATGTCCGTTGCGGAGGCTGCCTGCTCGGAAAATGATACGCTTCACAACATGCCTTTCCCTGTAACACCGGAGACAGTTTGTGCCGCGCTTAAGGCTGCCGATGCTTATGGCAGATATTATCTTGGACAACAGTAATTTTTCGGATTGCTATGGAAACCGGCTGCCGTATTTTTGCTGCCGGTTTTCGTTTTTGCATATTATCTGAAAGGAATTTAACCGTTATGTATAAAATCATTAGGAAAGAAGTGTTGAACCCTACTATTACACTTCTTGAGATCGAGGCTCCCTTTGTTGCAAAAAAGGCGAAGCCCGGACAATTTATTATTCTTCGTATTGACGAAAAGGGAGAACGCCTTCCGCTGACAATCGGCGGCTTTGATAGGGAGAAGGGAACTGTTACAATTATATTTCAGCTTGTCGGACTGACAACCAAGGCCCTTGCAAAGCTCAATCCCGGAGATTATCTGCTTGATTTTGTCGGACCGCTCGGAATGCCTACCGAAACCGAAGGAATAAAACGCGTATGCGTAATCGGCGGAGGATTGGGGACTGCGATTGCTTATCCCGTTGCCAAGGGCTTTCATGACGCAGGCGCTGAGACGGACGTGATTGTCGGATTCAGAAGTAAAGATCTTGTGATTCTGGAGGACGATTTCAGAAATGCCTGTGACAATTTCTATATTATGACGGATGACGGCAGTTACGGCGAACAGGGCTTTACCACAACTAAGGAAAAACAGCTTCTGGAGAGCGGAAAAAAGTACGATGTTATTATAGCTATAGGTCCGGTTCCTATGATGAAATTTGTGGTAAAGACAGCGGAGCCTTTTGGCGTTCCTACCCGTGTTTCGCTAAACCCGATAATGATTGACGGTACGGGAATGTGCGGAGGATGCAGAGTTACGGTCGGCGGAAAAATGAAATTTGCCTGCGTTGACGGGCCCGAATTTGACGGTTATGAAGTAGATTTTGACGAGCTTATGAACCGTAACGGAGCTTTCCGAAGCCAGGAATCGGAAATGACAGAAAAACATATGTGCCGCTTTGAAAAGCTGGGACATGAAATGATTCCTCAGGGGGACAATTGACTATGCCTAATATGAGTGCCAAAAAAACGCCGATGCCGACTCAGGACGCTTCGGTGCGCGCGAGAAATTTTGACGAGGTAGCTACCGGATATACTGCCGAAATGGCGAAAGCTGAGGCAACACGCTGTCTGGGATGTAAAAACATGCCGTGCGTATCAGGCTGTCCCGTAAATGTCCAGATTCCTCATTTTATAAAGAAAATAGCCGATGGAGATTTTGAGGGAGCTTATCAGGTTATTGCGGATACAAATGCTTTGCCTGCCATTTCCGGACGTGTCTGTCCTCAGGAATCTCAATGCGAATGCAAATGTGTACGCGGTATTAAAACCGAGCCGGTCGGAATCGGCAGACTGGAGCGATTTGCAGCCGATTATCATCGCAGACACGGCGAAGATAAGCTTGAAAAGCTAGCGTCAAACGGACATAAGGTTGCGGTCGTAGGCTCAGGTCCGTCCGGACTTACGTGCGCTGCGGATCTTGCCAAACTTGGTTATGAAGTTTCGGTTTTTGAGGCTTTTCATACGCCCGGAGGCGTGCTTGTATATGGAATTCCTGAATTCCGTCTGCCTAAGGATATAGTTGGCGGAGAGGTTGATAAGCTTAAAAAGCTCGGTGTAAATATCATGACTGATATGGTAATCGGAAAGGTTCTTTCTATCGATGATTTGATTGACGAAATGCATTTTGAAGCTGTTTTTATAGGAACGGGCGCAGGACTTCCCAAGTTTATGAATATTCCCGGAGAGGGACTCGCCGGAGTTTGTTCCGCTAACGAATATTTAACAAGAATCAACCTTATGAAGGGATATCTTCCTGATTATGATACGCCTGTTTTGCGCTCAAAGGCGGCGGCGATTGTCGGCGGAGGAAACGTCGCAATGGATGCATGCCGCTGTGCCATGAGGATAGGAGCGGAAAGGGTTTATATAATTTACCGGAGAAGCGAAGCGGAAATGCCTGCCCGTGCTGAGGAAATCGAGCACGCAAAGGAAGAGGGCATAGAGTTTATGACGTTGTGTAATCCGGTAGAAATTATCGGTGGCAGAGATGCGGACGGAAAACCTACAGGACATGTTTCGGCAATTAAGTGTATACGGATGGAGCTGGGAGAACCTGATGCATCCGGCAGACGCAGTCCGGTTGAAATACCCGGAAGCGAGTTCACGCTTGATGTTGATACGGTTATAATGGCGCTTGGAACATCTCCTAATCCGCTGATACGTTCAACTACGCCGGGACTTGAGGCCAATAAAAGAGGTTGCCTTGTTGTCGGTGAGGATACCGTTTCCACCACACGCGAAGGGGTATTTGCTGGAGGAGACGCTGTAACTGGTGCAGCTACCGTAATACTTGCAATGGGCGCAGGAAAAAAAGCAGCTTCTGCAATCGATGAGTACATTAAAACAAAAAAAGCTAAATAATAAATTTTTTTGAGAGACTTTTGTGAGACCATGGAAGAAAGTCTCTCTTTTTATATGTTTATATATATGATTTTTGTAATTGCAAGAATTGTGGTTTCTGTTGTTGTGTTGTTATAGCTGTTGTAGATGCTACAGTTGTTGTGGCTGTTTGTGAAATGAATGCTGCAGTTGCTGTGGATGCTGCAGTAGTCTGGCCGCTCTGTGAAGGCTGTAGCTATTGTAGCTGTTGTAATTGCAGTAACTGATGTGACTATTGTGTCATCATCGAAATTTTATTTGCGGAAAAAAATAAATTATATTACTCGAATGCTGACGTGTATAGATAGGAAATCATAAGAGGGTGAATATAAATAAACTGACAAATAAAGATGCAAAGCTGTAATATTTGTAAAATGCTATGCTTATCTTGAAATTTTCTTTATAGTATGGTATACTTTTAATTAACGGATGATGTAAATGATAATAGAAAAAAATCAGATATAGATGACTTAGAGAGGGGAAACCTAAATTGTATAGTTTAAAAAAGAAAAGTATTTTGCTTGTTGTACTCGCAATGGTATTTGTTTGTATTCCTGTTATCGAATATGTGGCTGTTAACGCTGAAAACAGTTACAGCTACGGAGATATAAACGGAGACGGAGATATTAATACAAAAGATATTGTTCGCTTGATGAAATATATTGCAGAAGATGGTGAGGGTATTGAAGCGTACAGTACCGATCTTAATGGTGACGATAGAACAGATGCAAGAGATTTGGTACGTTTAATGAAGTATATTGCGGATAAAGCTGTTGATTCGGACGATTCTGATTCTTCTGGCAGTTCTTCCGGTGATTCTGTGACTGCTGTTACGGATACTGAAGTGTCTGTGGATGAAACCGAACCCAGCGGAAATATTGAGGATTCCACCGGTGAAATGCAGAAGCAGGTTTTCGAGATAGTAAACCGTGAGCGAAACGCTAATGGGCTTTCATCTTTGCGCTATGCAACCGAAGCGCAGGCAGCTGCCGATACACGGGCAAAGGAAATTGTGACTTTGTTTGAGCATTCCAGACCGGACGGAAGATCCTGTTTCACCGCTCTTGAGGAAATCGGTATCAGCTTTATGGCGGCAGGAGAAAATATCGCAAAGGGGCAACCCTCCGCTGAAAGCGTTATGAACAGTTGGATGAATTCGGCTGGTCATCGTGAGAATATCTTAAACAGCAACTATTCCGCTATTGCTGTAGGTTGCTATAAAAGCGGCGGCACCTATTATTGGGTACAGCTGTTTATCGGTTAATATAAAATAAACCTTTATGGATAATGTAACGCTATATCCGAACTTTTTAGCATTAATGAGTATTGTATGAATGATGTTTACGCGTAATGTTAGGGGCTTTATGTACTGTTAAGATATATATTTTTACTGAAATCGGAGATATCGAACGAGAAAAGCTTGAGAAGAGTCGGTTAATCAGTGTTAAAAATATAGTGCGAAAGAGCTTATTGCTTAAAATTTGAGCGTGAACATCACCTGGATTACCGTCAAAAACATAATAAGCTGAATATAAATTACATTACTAAAATGCTGATGGTATAAATAAATGAATAAATGAAGACGCAAAACTGTAGTATTTGTAAAATGTCTTAATTATATTGAAAATGTTTTTGTAATATGATATACTTTATTTAATGAACAGAACATATTTTTTATAGAAATAAAGGTTTATTTTAAACTTAGAGAGGGGAAACGTAGAATTGTCTATTTTGAAGAAGAAAAACATCCTGCTTGTTGTGCTTGCAGTAGTACTTGTTTGTATTCCGATTATCGGGTTTGCGGCTGTTAACGCTGAAAACAGTTACAGCTACGGAGATATAAACGGAGACGGAGATATCAATACAAAGGATATTGTGCGTCTGATGAAATATATTGCAAACAATGGGGAAGGCATTGAAGCATATGGTACCGACCTTAACAATGACAATGTAACAAACTCAAAGGATTTGGTGCGTCTGATGAAATATATTGCAAATGGGGGCAGTAATTCAGACGACTCTTCAGACATCTCTTCCAGTGATTCTGTGACTACTGTACCCGATACTGAATCACCTGAGCCGGACAACTTCATAATCGAAGGTTATTTTGACGATGGTGACAAAAATGAGATTGTTGCTTTTGCCGACGACCAGATCTATGCTTTCAGCGGACTGAGAGGATTTTTTGGATATACTCCGGCTGAGACGGACGGTGGTATTTTGTTTGCAGACTCCGAATTGCTTGCAGATATTTTCGGCTTTGCCTATGAGCTTGATTCTGAAAACGGTACTTTCAGATATACATACGGGGATACCGAAATGACATTCAATATAAAAACCGGTGTACTTAACGTGGCAGGCAATGAATATGCGGAATGTCAGATTATTTCACGGGGAGAGAGGCTGCTTTGCTCGGTTGAATATTTTGCGGATTTGCTTGGTTATAAGGTGATACAGGAAAACGGTGATTACGATATTACTTATCTAACTGCCCAAGAAGAGCTTCTGACTGATGAAAAACGTGCGGAAGCCGAAGAACGTTTTGAGCTTTATCGTACGGTAGTATGTGATACAAGAGATGTGGAAGCTGAGCAGAATGGAGTAGGAAAATATGCAAAAACTGATTATGAGGATCGTCTTGTAGGTATTGCTTACTCTACTTGGTTTGAAAGTTTGAGCAAATGGGGAGAGGACAAAACATGGGATTTGCCTCTCGACGGAATATATCGTTCCAAAGACCGCGATGCCATTTACAGACATGGTAAGTTGCTTGCTGACGCCGGTGTGGATTTTGTATTTGTCGATTGGTCTAATAACACTTTCTATGAGCCTGATGTAAAGTATGTTTGGGCTATGGACATGATTGAGAGCTCTACTGACCTTCTTTTTGAAATATGGTCTGAAATTCCTAATGCCCCAAAAATCTGTATTATGGTGGGTCCCGGACATATGCTGGGCAGGGATAATCCTATAGAGAGCGGACTTCATCAGAAAAAAGTAAATCAGGTTTATAATACTTATTTGAACAATCCGGAACATCCCGAATATGCGGATATGTATTTCAGTTATGAGGGAAAACCGCTTTTGATTTGTTATACAGGTACGCCAACTGAATATGGTGCGGATCCTTCATGGACAGACAGCCGGTTTACAGTTAGATGGTTGACAGGATATGTCGGGCAGCAAAATAAGCTTATTGCAGATAAAACTGATCTTCTTTCAGCAGGTTTTTGGAGTTGGGAGGAGAGAGGTACTCAGACGTTTACCGTTTTGAATGGACGTGTTGAAGCGATTACATGTGTTGCAGCTTCACGCGGCGATGGAACTATTCCGGCATATACGCGGCAAAACGGCGCTACGCTTAAAAAACAGTTCCAGCGCGCAAATGATCTCGGTGCAGGAGTCGTTCTATTGTCCACATGGAATGAATGGATTCTCAGTGAACAAATTTCAGTTGAGGGATCAAAGGACTTAGAGCCGTCTGAACAGCTTGGTACATTTTATTATGACCTTATGACATGGCAGATTGCAAAGTATAAAGGTATTACGCTCGTTAAATAACTGACGTAATAATCTGCTTCGATTGTACTGTATTGTTGTTTAAAACTGAATAGCTGTTAGTTTTTCAGTTATTATTGACTTAAAGACTATATCAGGTTTTCGGACTCTTTTGTATAATAGAAATTCCGGCTTTGGTGTTTCCAAAGCCGGAATTTCTATTATTTTTACTTGTTTGTTAATAAATACTTAAGAAACACTTTTAATATAGATTTTTACAATGTACTGTGATATAATAAATTAACGGATTATACTTTCGTGCGTATACCTTAACTTTAGCTTTATGATATTATCTCACGAATCGCGCAAATTTTGTCGGCTATTGTAACAATATAGCTTTCCTTATGTCTCGGTGGCTTAATATTTACTGGAAACATATGCTTTTCGATTATGTCTCGTTCAATTTTTGACAGGTTAAAATCCCGCTCCGCATTGCGAAGGGCGGTGCGAGCATGTGTAAAGCCGTGAAGTTTATGCATTGTACTGCGTTCGTGCCAGTCGTAGAGAAAGTAATCGTGAAGAAGTGCTCCTCTTACCATACTTTTAATGTCTGTGTGAATTCGAAAAGTCCGCGCGATGTTGATACTCATAAGAGCTACGGATACGGAATGTGAATAGCAGCTTATTCCTCCGTGCTGCATAAAATTTTTTTCACTTTGCATTCCCGATGACGAAATAATATCACCAGCATATTTTTCTATCAGTTTTTCCGCGGAGAGGTGTTCTTTATTCTTTCTGCATGTATTTATTTTCTTCGTATTTTTAATTAAATTTATAGAAACAGGTATCATATATTTATTATATACGCACTGTTACAGTTAATCAACGGACATAATTTTTTGTAAATGAAACTTAAGAAACAAATTTTTAATTTTATGTATAGTAGTAATGGATTTTTAAAATGATTGAAAATGAAAGCAAGGATCGTCGTTATAAAAGAACAAAATACGTTATACGCAGGGCATTTGAAGAATTAATTTCTGAAAAGGATGTAAATGATATAACAATTACAGAGATCGTGTCTGTTGCAAATATAAACAGAAAGACATTTTATGCGCATTATGACGGGATATATAAATTAATTGAAGAAATTGAAAATGAAATTACTGATGAATTTGATCTGGCAATTTCTGAAACAGATTTGGTGAATGATCCTTATGGGATATATAATGTATTTAGAATTATGACCGACATTGTCAATGAAAATATTGACTTTTATGCCGGACTTTTGGGTTCCGGACACAATAGTGTGCTTCGTGATAAGCTTATAGATATGCTTAAGCAGCGTGTGAAGGCTTCAATTTCTTCAAAATCTGATATTGAAGATACCAGACTCGATATCGCGCTTGACTATGTTCTTGCAGGGACAATAGAGGTATACGGAAAATGGTTCAAGCATGGCAAAAATATGTCTATTGAGCAGCTTTCCGAGATTGTAAAAAAAATTACCGAGTTTGGTGTCAATGGGCTTTTAAGCCATGAAGCTTAGATTATTTTTGTGAGTATACTTTTTAGCAACATTTTAAGACGGAAGGAGACCGCTGTTAAGATGGAATTATTTATTACAATTCTCGTTACGTTTTTTGCAGGTATGGGGGCCGGACTTGGAACAGGATTTGCCGGAATGAGTGCGGCGGCGGTTATTTCTCCCATGCTTATTACTTTTTTGCATATAGATCCTTATATTGCTGTAGGAATCGCGCTTTCTTCCGATGTGCTTGCGAGTGCGGCTTCAGCCTATACTTATGGAAAAAACAAAAATATAGATATACGCAACGGTTTAGTCATGATGGTCAGCGTACTTTTATTTACCATTGTCGGAAGTTATATATCAAGTCTTATTCCATCGGTAGCAATGGGAAGTTTTTCAACCATTATGACACTTTTGCTCGGTATAAAGTTTATTGTTCGTCCTGTTATGACAACGAAAGAAACAATGGAGAACAAAAGCAAAAAAAAAAAGAGGGCTCTGCAATCGTTATTGTGTGGGGTATTAATTGGTTTTATATGCGGTTTTGTAGGAGCCGGCGGCGGAATGATGATGCTTTTGATTTTGACAAGTGTTCTGGGGTATGAGCTTAAAACAGCTGTTGGCACATCGGTTTTTATTATGTCATTTACGGCGTTTACAGGTGCCGTTTCACATTTTGCTATCGGAAGCATGCCTGATGTTACCGTAACAATTCTTTGCATATTTTTTACTTTGGTTTGGGCGCAAATTGCGGCTCGTTATGCAAACAAAGCAAAACCGGAGACGTTAAATAGAGCAGTTGGAATTGTATTGGTTCTTCTGGGAGTGGTGATTGAAGTTTTCTCATTAGTATAATAGTATAATCAGTTTTGATAATGACACTTTGATATATGTCATATAAAAATTTCCGTTAATAAATAGGCCATGCCGTATATAAAAACGGCATGGCCTATGATTATAACTAAAACCGAGACGTCTGCGTTTGTACTTAAAAAACTGTATTCAGATTTTCTCTTCAATTCTGTCAACCATTTCACCGACATTTTTCATTTTGACGACTTCTTTCATACTAAATGATATATCGAAAGCATTTTCAACCGATGAAATAAGTGTAATATGTGTAAGCGATTCCCATCCGTCAATATCAGCTGCGGTTGTGGAGTCGTTTACCCGTATATCAGGATCGTCAAACACGTCACAAAAGACCTCATTAAGCTTTTTAAATATTTCTTCTCTGCTCATAATTTAGTTCCTTTCTTTACCATATAGCAAAATATGAAATTTCACGCCTTTATATGGCGGCCGATAATATCTTCACTATTTTTTATCTTTATTCGCTGACAATTTTAATTGTGCTATTTTTGTTTTTATAATTTGTAAGATTAAGTATCCATTCTGTATTTTCATCTTTTTCACAGATTTTTGTAAATCCCATATCTGAATAAAAGTTTTTAACCATATTATTTTTCTGTGTTTTATAATAAAATCCGTGCAGATATTTAATTCCGTCCTTAGCCGATGCTGCCGCAATTTCATCCATCATTGCGTATTCCATGCCTCGTTTTAATACTCTGCAACTCATAAGCCAGAGTATAAGATCAAGCTGATCCGCCTTTTTCCTGCCGATTACCGTTGTGACGATTCCGTTATCACCGAATTTATCGGTCAATTTGCCGCAGCGGCATATATATTCGTCATTTTTTGCCATATCAGCTATTTCAGCTTCGGTAAAACGGCGTGTTGTAAGATTGAATTGGTTGGACTTATTGGTAAGCTGTGCGATTCTTGAAAGATATACCGGCATAAACGGTTTAATCTCAGCAGTCATTTCAAGTGACAAAAGATAGTCGCGATAGTTTTCAAAGCTTTTCTGGAGTTTTAACCGTTCTGCATTTGCTTTGTACATATCGTTGCGCTTTAAATCTTCAGCGGAAAGCTCGGAAGCTTCAAAGAAACCGCTTCGGTCTATAGTAACAATATAATTTTCCGGTCTGTCTATGTTTGGGGCTGCCACTTCTGGAATATTGCTCTGCACAATTGAACGCTCTGCCGGATTATCGTCTATAAATACAATACTTTCTGGAAGTATATTCAGCTCGGAAGCAATTTCGGATATATTTTTGTCTTTGTTTTCCCAATTTGCTTTGATGATTACAAAATCCTCCGGCCTGAGTGTTCCTTCCGGATGATTCAGACCCAAAAGTGCATTTTCAATATCATTTTTTGAGTTTATGCACAGCATAACGCCCCATGATTTTATTTCCTTTAGGTAACTCTGAAATTCAGAGTATACTTGTCCTACAGAAGTTTCGTGACCGATTTCAATTTCTTCCTGACCGTCGTCTCCGATTACTCCTCCCCAGAGCGTGTTGTCAAGATCTAATACGGCAGCTTTTTTATTTTTTCCGTAAACACTTTTAATAATATTTGAAAGGTTAAATGCGAAATACGGTATTGCCTCAAGGCACATGCAATATTTATACATATGCCAATAAAGAGGGTCTGACCACTTTTGAAGTCCGAAATCCGCACTAAGGTATTGTATATCATTTATAAAAAAAGAAGAATGGTTTTGTGCGTAAGAATAAAATTTCATATTCAGCTGTGCAATAAAGTTTGTCTTTCCGTGAATATCGTAAGCATCGCGGTTCCCGAGTGTTCGGTAATACGGCAATTCAAAGTTATTTTGAATGATAGGACAGCCGAATTTTGCACGCAGGGTGTCCCACATAACGCAGAACTTATTATATTGCTCATTCAGAATAACAGTAATTTCATTTTCATTCATTTGCGGTTCTGGGAATTTCTCAATGTTGCGTGCAGATGTGTGAATAAATATTATATCCGGAGAAAAATTCTGCAGCTCACTTCCGAACATAGCGTCCTCGAAATACCTGCCGAATTCTGATTCATAAAATTCGGGACAGATGCCGTAATTCAACAGAAAAAGCTCCAGAATTTCTGTAATATCGTGTGTTGTAGATCCACCCAAAACCGCAATTTTCTTTTTTATATTATAAGTATACTGTTCTGTCAGTTCACGCTTTATCTTTTTTCGCTTTTTTAAAATTTCTGAAGGATTAAACGGATATGTAAGCATAGGGTGCATAGAAATCACATCCTTTTCATTAATGGGTAAAGTCCCGTTACAATACTTTCCTGCAGCAGTTAGGATTACCGCCGGAAAAAGTGGCAGTACATCGCCGTCTAAAGAGGCGAGCGTCTTTATGTTCGGACGTCTTTACATGCGAGCGTCTTTACATGCGAGTGCCTATACATGCAAACATCTATACATGCGAACGCCTTTACATGCTGCTTTTACTACGTAGCGTCTTTACATGAGCCTTTATATGCGAATGCCTTTACACGTGTTGACGTATTACAGACGCAGGCATTCCGCTTTCAGTTATAACACCGTAATTTGCTGACAACCATATTATACATCCTTTTATTCAAACGGTCAATAAGCTGGATGGAAAGTAAACAAGAAATTTCAGTCCATTATTGACATATGCTCACAATAATGATAAAATGATTTAAAGAGGTGATTTTTTTGGCAAGGCCTGAAAAGCGAAGATGCATATGCTCCATGCCGCTTTATCGTAAATTCAAACCTGAATGCGGAGAAAGCAGCGAAAAAGAATTGCTTTCTTTTGATGAATACGAGGTTTTTCGACTTTTGAATTTGGAGAAAAAAACCCAGAATGAATGTGCAGAAAGAATGCAGATATCGCGTTCTACCGTTTCCAGAATATACGATAGTGCGGGAGAGAAAATAGCCCGAGCTCTTGTTCTGGGTAGAAAACTTGTTATTGACGGGGGCGATGTTATGGTATGTGAAAAAATGCGTCCCGAATGTATAGGAGAAAAGCATTGCCGTCACATCGGCAGGGACTTTCAAATAAAATAAATTAATAAAATATATTTCAGAAAATTTTTATAGCCGTAATATGCGGCAGAACGGAGATTGTCATGAAGGTACTTATAATAGGAGGAGTGGCAGCCGGAACTAAGGCGGCTGCAAAGCTTAAGCGACGTAACCAGAATGTGGATGTGACAATTATTACGAAGGCAAATGAAATTTCATATGCAGGATGCGGATTGCCTTATTATGTTGGCGATATTATTGAAAACCGCGATGATCTTATTGTAAATTCACCGGAAAAATACTCGGCGCTTACCGGTGTTCGAGTACTTACGGGCAGAGAGGCGGTATCTCTTGACAGTGATTCCAGAACAGTAGCTGCGCGCAATCTTTTAAACGGAGAATCCGAAACTTATTCTTATGATGAGCTTATTATTGCCGTTGGCGCGTCCGCAGTTCTTCCTCAGATCGAAGGAATTTCACTTCCCGGAGTTTTTAAAATGCGTACTCCGGATGATGCTGAGGAAATTCGTTCGTACATTGAGCGTGTTTCGGCAAAGAAAGCGGTTATAATCGGGGCCGGATTTATCGGACTTGAGGTAGCCGATAATCTGTTTGAAAAAGGAATACAGATAACAGTCATTGATTCTGCCGATCAAATTCTTCCCGGAGTACTTGACAGTGAACTTGCCGACTATGTGCGCCGGTTTCTTGCGAAAAAGGGAATAAGATTTATTACTGGAGTAAGGGTAGACAGAATTGTCGGAGCCGACAGAGCAGAGGGAGTTTCTACTTCTTATGGTATACTTGATGCTGATATCGTTGTTTCCGCGGCTGGAATCAGACCGAATACTGATTTTTTGAAAAACTGCGGTATTGAAATGGACAGAGGAGTTATAAAGACAGACGCTCAGCTGAAGACAAATTTACCTCATGTTTATGCGGCGGGAGACTGCGCGATGGTTACTAACAGAATAACCGGCATGGCTCAATGGTCACCGATGGGATCGTCTGCAAATATGGAGGCAAGAACTCTTGCGCAGCTTCTGACAGGTATGGACAAGCACTATCCGGGTGTATTGGGAACTGGCGTTGTAAAGCTGCCCGGCTTAAACTGCGGAAGAACAGGACTGGGCGAGATGCAGGCTGCAAAAGCTGGATTTAATGTTGAAACTGCTGTGGCTGTGACTGACGATAAGGCTCATTATTATCCGGATTCATCCTTTTTTATTACCAAGCTCATAGCTGATAAAAACACGCATAAGCTTCTCGGAGCTCAGGTTATAGGTCCCGGTGCTGTAGATAAAATGATTGATATTGCAGTGACCGGCATAAATTTAGGTGCCCGTATCGAAGATTTTGAAAATGCTGACTATGCTTATGCACCTCCGTTTTCAACTGCAATTCACCCGTTTGTCCAGGCGGCGCTTATTCTCATGAACAAGCTTGACGGAGATCTTGATTCTTTCACTCCGGCGCAATATGCGGCGGGCGAAGCGGAGGGATACCGGGTTATAGACGTTGCTCCTTCACCGTCGCTGCGCGGCGCGGAATGGATTGATTTGACAAAGGTGGACGGACCTGTTGACGGCTCGCCCAAGGATGAGAAGCTTTTGCTCGTATGCGTTAAAGGAAAACGCGGATATTTCCTTCAAAGACGTCTGAAGGCTTACGGATATACAAATACGAAGGTTCTTGAAGGAGCTGCGTTTGTAAATCAGGTGAAAATTAAAAATGCAGGCGTTGCGGTAGCGCCTTCTGATATAGCGCGTGTAAAAGCTCTCGGATTTTTACACGATAAGAATACTCCCGATAAGTTTAATTGCCGGGTTATTACCCGAAATGGCAAAATCACTTCCGCGGAAAGCAAAGCGATTTCCGAAGCGGCAGAAAAATTCGGCTCAGGAGAATTGGCTATGACTTCACGCATGACAATTGAGATTCAGGGAGTTCCTTATGATAATATAGACGGTATCAGAGAATTTCTTGCGGAACATGGCCTTGAAACCGGTGGAACAGGATCCAAAGTTCGGCCGGTTGTTTCATGCAAAGGTACGACTTGTCAGTATGGACTTATAGATACGTTTGCTATGTCAGAGGAAATTCACGAAAGATTTTACCACGGCTACTATGATGTAAAGCTTCCTCATAAATTTAAGATAGCAGTCGGAGGATGTCCGAATAACTGCGTTAAGCCCGATTTGAACGATCTCGGAATAATAGGACAGCGTATTCCGGAAATTGATTTTTCGAAGTGTCGCGGATGCAGAATATGTCAGATAGAAAAAGCATGTCCTGTTAGTGCGGTAAAACTTTCCGACGGACTTATACATATAGACAATGCAGGCTGCAATCATTGCGGGCGCTGCGTCGGAAAATGTCCGTTCGGAGCCGTGGCTGGCGGAGCAAACGGATACAAAATTTATATAGGAGGCCGGTGGGGGAAAAAGACTGCAATGGCTCATTCGCTTGATAAAATATTCACTGATAAAGAAGAGGTTCTCTCTGTTGTTGAAAAAGCGATTCTTCTTTTCAGAGAGCAGGGAATAACCGGAGAGCGTTTTGCCGATACTGTATCAAGACTTGGCTTTGAAAATGTGCAGTCTCAGCTTTTAGGTGACGCGCTGTTAGAAAGAAAACAGGAAAATATAGCAGCGGAAAAGCATCTTAAAGGAGGTGCTACATGCTGAAACGGAGGATAAAGTTTATGCGGAACAATTTTATAACTGACATTGTCAAAATACTCATGTTGCCTGTACTTTTTTGCTTTATTCTATCTTCCTGCCGCACATCCTCGGATATTGTATCTGAGGAATCTTCCGCTGATACAACCGCTGATTTTGATGTATCAGAATCTGTGGTTTTGTATCCGTATACTTTTGAAGACAGTTCAGGAAACAGCGTTACTCTCAGAGAAAAACCAAAGAGACCGGCTGTACTGTTTTCATCCTTTGCCGATGTATGGAGACTTTCGGGAGGTGAATGTTATATAACTGTCGGAGAATCGGAAGAACGTGGTTATGCGGAAGAAAATACATTGTTTGTTGATTCGGGCGCTGGAAAGACGATCGATAACGAGCTTCTTATTTCATACGAGCCGGATTTTGTAATAGTGTCTGCGGACATTCCGGCTCAGGCGGAAACCGCCGAGCTTTTAAGATCTTACGGAATTCCGTGCGCTGAAATGCGTGTTGAATCGTTTTCCGATTATTTGTACATGCTTAAAATATGTACTGATATAAATGAAGCACCGGAAGCTTTTACAGAATACGGAACTAATCTCAGCTATAGAATTGACGATATTTTTTCAAAGCTTCCGGAGTCGAACGAACAAAAACGTATTTTGTTTATACGTTCGGGGTCATCCGCAAGTTCGGCAAAGGCAAAAACAGCGGACGAGCATTTTGCATCCTGCATGCTTGAGGAGCTTGGAGCTTACAATATAGCTGACAACGCAGAAATACTTTTAGACGGTTTGAGTATAGAAGAAATTCTAAATGAAGATCCGGACATGATTTTTGTTGTGACAATGGGGGATGAAGAGGCTGCAAAAGCTTATATGGACAGCGTTTTTGAAAGTCCGGCATGGCAGAGTCTTTCCGCAGTTAAGAATCAAAAATATTATTATCTGCCTAAGGACTTATTCCAGTATAAACCAAATGCAAAGTGGTACGATGCATATCTTTATCTCGCGGAGCTTCTATATCCCGACGTCTATAAATCATATTGAACAACAGATACGTCAAAGGTGATATAAGCTTACAATGTTAAAGAGATTGAAAAACGGCGGAGTATATAATTCTGGGAGTTGTATTCTGATTCTTACAGGTTTTCTTATACTTTCTGTACTTGCTGCAGTCAGAATAGGCAGCGCTTCTTTAAGCTGGCGTCAGTTTTTTGGCGGATTGTTCCGTGCTGACGGCTATGCAGTTCAGGCTGCTATAATATACGGCGTTAGGTTACCTCGTATTTGCGGCGCTGTAGTTGCTGGGATGGGATTGTCTGTTTCGGGCGTAATTTTACAGAGTATAACCGGAAACGAACTTGCGGCACCGAATATTATCGGTGTAAATGCGGGAGCGGGATTTGCCGTGATATTGATTCTTGCGATGTTTCCGGATATGGCGGTTATCTCGCCTGTTTTTGCTTTCTGCGGCGCTTTTTTTACCACTGTTATAATTCTTGCTGTGGCTGCAAAAACAGGAGGTTCAAATTCAAATGTTATACTTACCGGAGTGGCTTTTACTGCGCTCCTAAATGCCGGAATTTCCTTTATATCTATGTTGGATTCGGATGTTCTTGCAAGTTACAGTTATTTTTCGGTCGGTGGGTTGTCCGGAGTACGTCTGAGGGTACTTGTTTTTCCGATTGGACTTATAATCGTATCATTTTTATTTGCTCTTCTGCTTAGTCCGCGCATTGATACGCTTGCTCTTGGAGACGGAGCTGCAGCTGCGCTCGGAATAAATGTTAGGGCGCTTCGTATCATATGTGTTATGATTGCCAGCGCTTGTGCGGCTTCTGCCGTAAGTTTTGCCGGACTTCTTGGTTTTGTCGGCCTTATTGTACCGCATATTTCACGGACTTTTGTGGGATCGTCCATGAGAAAGCTTCTTCCTGTTGCTGCAATTATGGGTTCAACGCTTGTTGTAATTGCCGATTTGATTGGCAGGACTTTGTTTGCTCCTACAGAAATACCTGTGGGCATTGTAATGGCAATGATCGGTGCGCCGTTTTTTTTCTGGCTTTTGCTTAGGAAAAATACAGTTTATTAGCTGCATCGGGAGGGAAGAACAGTGCTTAAATTTGAGAATATTACCGTATGCCATGGCAATCACACTGTATTTAGCGAAATCGATTTTTGTCTGCGTCCTCATAGGCTTACAGCGGTATTGGGAAAAAACGGATGCGGAAAGTCTACGCTCGTTTCGTGCATAACAGGACAGGTTAGATATACAGGAGATATTTTGCTGTCTGATCGACCGCTTCGTTTTATGTCTCACCGTGCGCGGGCGGAACAGATTGCTGTTCTTCCTCAATTGCTTCAGCCGGTGCCTCTAACGGTGTACCAGCTTGTGAGTCTTGGAAGAAATCCTTATCTTGATTTTGCCGGAAGACTGTCTCATACAGACCGGATTAGAATCGAAGAAGCAATAGCATTGACGGGTATTGAGGAACTTCGTAATAAAAGAGCAGATCTGCTGTCTGGCGGAGAACTCCGAAAAGCGTATCTGGCAATGATTCTCGCTCAGAATACAAGAATAGTGGTTCTTGATGAGCCGGATGCATATTTGGATATGGAAAACGAGACTGAGCTTGTAAAAATTCTCAACAAGCTTAAAACCCTGCATAAGAAAACCCTTATGGTAGTTATGCACGATCTTACAAGAGCGGCTGAGATTTCGGATGATATATTGATAATAGATGGAGGTAAAAAGTATTTTTACGGAAGCCGGGAAGAATGTCTGAAAACCGGAGCCATTGAAAACTGTTTTAATGTCCGCAGAACAACGTATGAAAAAGACGGCGGGCTTTTTCCAATCTTTTATTGATACTTTTTTGCTTCGATATACCCGGAATGCCTTAGCTCCTTTCCCAATTTTTTATGTGTATAGTAAAACGAAAAGAGAAGGTGTACTATGGAAAAATCAATCGGCACATATAATGAAAAAACAGTACACAGTGTCCTTAAAGCTTTATTTGAACCGGATAAATCTTTTCACGAGGTCAAATATAAGGGTTTAATTGCCGATATAAAAAGGGACAATAACATAACTGAAATACAGTCTGCACAGTTCATAAGGCTCCGGGAAAAAATACCTGTTTTCACTGAGGAGGACGAACTGACGGTCGTATATCCGATACCGCGCATAAAAAAGATTATACGCATAGATACGAAGAGTGGGAAAATAAGCAAGCCAAGGGTATCTCCGAAAAAGGGAACTGTATATGACATATTTACGGAGCTGTACGGAATAAGGGATTTACTTTGTAATCCACGGTTGCATTTTCGTGCAGTTTTGCTTGATATAACTGAGTACAGATACATATCGGAAATAAAGGGATCGAGGAAAAAAGTAAGACGTGCCGACAGAATCCCGTTCACTGTAGCGGATATTATAGAACTTCGGAATCCCTGCGATGCAGAGAATTTAATACCCGCTGTGCTGAACAGGGAGTTTACATCTAAGGATTTTGCGAAAGCTGCAGGAATATCAGAACAGAGAGCGCGTACAGTTATATTAGTTATGAGGACAATTGGAATTTTGAAGATATGCGGAAAGCTTGGCAGATTTAATTTGTATGTCCGTACAGGAGGCTCATATATAAAAAAAGTTGACATCAATTTGGAGCACGCCCACAAGGAAGTAATTTAATTCTTGCTGCAGGGCAACGTGACAATTGATATTGCTATGGCTATGATTTCCTGCTTTTTCTTTCTCGTTCAATTGTCTGCTTTGTCCTGCTCGTAGGTATTTACCATTTTACGGTCCGTCTTAACTCTCTCCGTCGGTTCTTTCTTTTACGCTTCATACTTGTCGGATAACTTCAAAGCCGTTCGTGAGAAATTGCTTCGGAAAACACCGTCGTCGTTGAAAAAGCTTGGGTTGGGGCAAACGCTGTCTGTATTGTACTTAAAAAGGATTTTCTTTTGGTTGGCTATGCTGTTGCGCTCTCCGTCTAAAGCGTCTTCTTGTGATAAACGGGCATACAAAGCGGTGATGTTGCCGGGATAATTGTATTCGTCATGTGTTCATACCTCATGTAATGACATATAAATATAATACCAAAAAGAAGAATAAACACACTTGTGCTTATTCCTCTTGATTGCTATAATAAGAAAAAGACAAATTGGAAGTTGTGAGGTAATATACTTATGAAAAAATAGATTTCTTTATTTTTGTGTCTTGCTTATATATTGGCTTTAGTTGCGTGTGGAAAAAGTAAACCTCATTACACTACACCAAACAGGCGATATTACATCTATTGATATAACCGTAGGGGAAAATACGGTAAATCATACAAACAAAACTTGGATAAATTAAATAATTGCCGATAATTACTCGCTCTGAACCGATCAATATCAATAAGGAAAGTGTTACAGATGTTCCGCAAGTTGAAAGTTATATCAAGATTGACTTTCAGCTTGAAACAGGAACCAGAACCCTTTTTGTATATGAGGACAGTAGCAAATACTATGTTAAATAGCTCTATCAGGGAATTTATAAAATTGATAGTCAACTGTTTGGACGGTTACAAGAAGCTAATTAAATCTCATTTGTTGTTAAGATTGGAGCAGATGTTATTATGGAAATATATATAAAGCGATTTGAAGAACTTTCCTCAGAGGAACTATATGAAATTATCAAAATTAGAGTGGCGATATTTTGTTTAGAACAAAATTGTCTGTATCAGGATTTGGATGATAAAGATAAGAAGGCTTATCACGTTTATATAAAAGAAAATGACAAGATCAAAGCATATCTGCGAGTTTTAGATAAAGGAATATCCTTTGATGAAATTTCAATAGGCAGAGTATTGACAACGGAACGGGGCGTAGGTTTCGGAAATATAATTTTAAAAGAAGGCATACGAGTCGCTAAAGAGAAGATAAATGCAGATAAAATAAAAATTGAGGCTCAGTCCTATGCGAAAGGTTATTATGAAAAATTTGGATTCAAGCAGATATCCGATGAATTTTTGGAAGATGGAATACCACATATCAAAATGATACTAAATATATAATTTCTGTTTGGCGTGATAGATAAATCTCAGTTTATAGGTGGTATAAAACAAAATAGTAAAAAAATCAATTATTTAGTTGAAAAAATCCTAAAAAGCATGATAAAGAAAAAGTCAATTAGTTAATTGAATTTTTTACATCAAAGTGAAAAAATGAGCGTCTGAAGCTTTTTATTCCCGCTTTATTAGGAAATATCTGTTTTGAGATATAAAAACGCTACGAGTCTTCTTTATCATCAGGTTGCTTAGTGGTTTTTTAATAAGGCGCGTCATCTTGTCGTAGAGCAGCTCAGAGAGCTGCCGTATGAAGTTTCGGTTTTAAAGACTGTCTCACCGATTTTGTAGCAGACGGTTCCATGCAAAGGGTTATCTTTTATCTGCAATAAATTATCGTGTTCTGCGTCTCGCTTCCTTTCCACTACTTTCCCGTCCTTTCCTTGTTTTGAGTAATGAGCAACAGCAAATGAGTACCCATTTCCCCTTTTTGCTCGTTGGAAATATTCCGCCATCTTTGCTCCTCTTACTCAATATCTCGCTTCAAAATGGGTATGTGTTGCAATTTTGTTCCTACTAAATACAACACCGTGTATTGCAATTTAAAAGGGTTAAGCAAGATTTTACAAGATTTTATTTGTTCAATTTGATTTATATAAAACTTTTTTTTGCTTTCTTTGAGAAATCTGCTATCAATAAAACTGTTGACATTAAAATAACCTCATGTTAGAATAAAGATGCTTGTCAGAGGACTTGCAATCAAATAAGATTGTTGAAGTGGGATAAGTCTGTTTGGGCTTTATTCCGCTTTTTGTTTATACAGTGGGGTAAGACTAAAAAGGCTTTATCCCGCTTCCTTTTATGGAGGTATCTTTATGAACGAAAAAACAAAATCTTTATTCGGCTACATTTTCCCTGCAATGGGCGGATTATTTGTAACTTATCTTTACAATGTCGTAGACGGCATCTTTGTTGGGCAGGGTGTTGGATCTGCGGCATTGGGCGCTGTTAATATTGGCGTTCCATTTATTACTTTTGTTGTCGCAATCGCGGCAATGTTTCCCTATGGAGGTACAACAGTAGCAGGTATTAGAATGGGGAGAGGAGATGAAGCAGGCGCAAATCGCGCTTTTATGACGGCTTTTTCCCTTACACTTTTCATATCGCTGATACTTATGCTTGTGGGAATGGTGTTTTCACGGCAGATTGTAGATATAAGCGGTGCGAGAGAATTGAGTGCGGAAATGCGGGAAATGTCCGAAGAGTATTTATTCTATTACTCGGCGTTTTCTGTCCCAATGCTTTTAAGTACCTGCCTTTCCGTCTTTGTCAGAAATGACGGCTCACCGACGCTTTCTTTTGTTGGAATGTGTGTAGGAGCAGTAGCAAATATCTTTTTAGATTGGCTATTTATCTTTCCTTTTAATATGGGAGTTATCGGCGCAGCTATTGCTTCAGGCTTGGGACAGATTTTCTCGACACTTGTTTTACTTTCCCACTTTGCAAGGCGAAAAGGGAAACTTCAAATTAAATTATTTAAAACAGACTTTTGCCTGATTAAAAAAATTTGCAAGCGCGGTGTGCCGGAAGCAGTTACACAACTTACAACGCCTGTTACCGCAATTTGCTATAATCTTATGCTCGCAAGTTTAATCGGTGATATTGGTGTATCGACTTTTAGCGTTTTAAGTTTTATCTATTCACTTGCCAATGCTGTTCTTTCTGGTGTAGCACAGGGGTTACAGCCTCTGTGGAGTCATTGCTACGGTAGACAAGATACAGAAGAAATGGCATGGTATTTTCGCCGAGGAATTGTTATAAACAGCATTTTGTCGATTTTCATTTATGGAATATTGTTTGTGTTTGATACACATGTTATATGCATTTTTAATCGGGATGCCTATCTTGTTCGGATAGCTTCGGCGGCTTTGCCGTTATTCTGTTTGTCTTTTATACCTATGGCGATAAACCTTATTTATACAGAATTCCTTTTTTCAACAAAGAGGACGGGAGCAGCAGATATTATAGCCATTAGCAGAGGAATTGTAGTAAAGGCAATGGCAATTTTAGGTATTCCCATGCTTTTTGGTTTCGATACAATTTGGATTGCACCTCTCGTTGCTGAATTCATTACACTTATACTTGCTATTTGGTTAAGTAAAAAAACTAAATTGGAGTACAAATAACTATGATTGGGAAAACGCCTATGCGGTTAAATACTACATGGGCGTTTGTTGTCCTTATTCCCTGATTGGTAAGGAGGAGGGGAGGATAATGAGGAATACGCAGCAATACCGGGAACATATTGAATATACTTTTAACGCATTCTATAAAATTGTCTTTTACCATGTGTCCTCAAAAAGTATGAAATATCTCTTGTCAGTGCGGATAGTAAGACGGGAAAAACTGCATTCATGTAGCTTGCAGGGCAGGCAATAATACCCTCGAAAGTGTAAAAACGCTGTTATATCGTTCCACGAAAAATAGAAAAAGCGGGTAGAAAGCCCTTGACTTCATACCCGTTTTATGTTGCAAGCTGTCTGCCGACCGTTAAGTTAGATTGTTGTCAATAATTCATTATCGGCGGTTATCGACGGTTTTCCTTTAGCTTAATGTTGTCAGTTTTTTTTAGAAAATTTGAAATTTTTCTTTTTTTCAGTCTTTTTTCTTTTCGGCTTACTATCGGTCCGAAAATCGGTCTCATAAATTTATTAATTTCCGCACCTATCAGTAATATATACATGCAAAAGTAAAGCCACAGCATAAGAAGAACAATTGCCGAAAAGCTTCCGTATATTGTGAAATTTGCGAAATTGTCTATATATATAGAATATATTGCCGAAAATCCGATCCATCCGGCTGTACAGCATATTGCTCCGGGAAGCTCTCTGAATAGTGTCGAATGCCTGTTAGGAACAAATGTGTAGAGAATTGTAAAAAAGCTTGTCAGAAGCAGCGCGCCGAAAAGATATCTTAAAAACTTTACAGCTCTTCCGCTTGAAGTGAAAATGTGAAAATGTTCAGATATGAATGTATAAATTATGTTTCCGAAAATCAGCAGTACAAATGTAAGAATAAGTGTAACAATAAGTCCCAATGTGTATATTATAGCAAGACTTCGCGTAAAAAAGTAAGAACGGGTTTCATCCGTATCAGCTATTGTATTCAGTCCGTACATAAGTGCAAACAGACCTTTTGATGCCGCCCATAAAGTTGAGATTGCGGCGACGGAAAGTACAGTACCAGTTACCGCATTTTCTGCCTCACTCAGCGTTTTTGATAAAAAATCTGAAAGAAACTGGGGAATACCCTGCATAAGCTCAGCTATTGTAAAATAAGATTCCGGTAAAACTGCATTGATAACTGTTACAGTCAGTATAAGAAAGGGAAATATCGAAACGAGAATAAAAAATGCGGCGTTTGCTGCATATGCGCTTACAGCATCATGCCTTAGCTTTGATAGAAACATTTTTATATATTTATAAACAGAACCGATAATATGTCTGAAAGTTGACATTGCCTGAACTACCGCCTTCCTTACGTTTAAAGGCATCCTTTCCGTTAAATCTGACAGAAAATATATTCTGTGTTTTTTCGATGGCTGATAGCCTGCCGGTAAAAATACTTTGCGGCAGGTTAAAAGATTGCTGAAACAAGCGTATAGAATTCTATGACTGAGAGAGGATCGGATAAAGCTAAAGCCTTCGTCAGTTATATTCTACCCTTTAATAATGCATATATATTTTATTATATTACTTTTTACAAAAAATTAAAAGGTCTAATTAACAATAATCTGTTAATGACCTTTTAATTTTAGCAAATATTATTATAGTAAGTTATATAAAGCGACAGCGTTTTTATTTTGATATATTTTTCTTACATTCTTCTTCCCTTATCAAAGGCCGGATTATATGCGTAGAAATTGCATTTGCCTTCATACGTTTCCTGAGTAATCGCAACTGCTTCGCTGAATCTCTGATAATGTACGATTTCTCTTTCACGCAGGAACTTTATAGGCTCGATGATATCGGGATCGTCTACGAGCCGCAAAATATTATCGTATGTCAGACGCGCCTTTTGTTCTGCGGCGAGGTCTTCATGCAAATCCGCGAATACGTCTCCGGTAACCTGAAGTGTACTTGCTGAAAACGGCATACCAGAGGCAGCCTGAGGATATACCCCGGTTGTATGGTCTACAAAGTAAGTGTCAAATCCACTGCGTTTTATTTCCTCCGGAGACAGGTTTCTTGTAAGCTGATAAAGAATAGCTGACACTATTTCCATGTGAGCAAGTTCTTCTGTACCTATAGAAGCACCGGTAATGCTCCGTATTTTTAGTGAATGAAATATGGCTTAAATTAAATTGATAATAATAATCT
>CDYR01028182.1_pt1 | contig 35597 bp, 28 predicted proteins | sample 557691 | NCBI WGS metagenome assembly CDYR01 (sample SAMEA3182103, study PRJEB8094) | gut metagenome | biome: human; feature: gut; material: Stool; isolation source: human stools | place: Canada | collected 2013-02-19 | reverse complement strand
TGGATGACGGAGGATGCTCTGCGGCAGGACTATGCAAGGTACGAAAGTGCTGAGCAGTTGGACAGCCATATGAGCCGCATGGAGCACCGGGGCAATATGGTGATGGGAAATACCAGAATCGAGGCTCTGGATAACAGTCTGTTTGACAAGCTGCAAGTGCTCGACGGAGATATTTCTCCTATGTTGGAGCCGGACAATAACGCCATTGCCATTGCGGTTTCTTTGGATGATTACGGTAATCTGCTCAATCCTGAATACTACCCCAAGGTGGGAGACACGATCACCGCTACCTATGCGGACGATGTGAAATATATCGACAGCCGCACCGGGGAACTCTGCACCGAAGATACACCGGAGGAGTATATTCAGGAAAAACTGTATGGAGCCAGAGATGTAGAGTACACGGTCTGCGCCTTGGTAAATCTTCCGAATTCCATGAGTTATCGTTATAGCGGCGTTGGCTATGATGCAGTTTTGTCTGTGGATACCGCACAGCGGGACACCGGTGGTGCAGCCATTCCGATGCTCTACCTGTTCGACACAGCGGACGAAGCGGACGAGGCCGAAGCAGAGCAATATCTATCAACGCTCACTGCCGGTGAGTTTTCGCCCTTGATGTATGAAAGCAAGGCCACGGCTCGCTCTGAGTTTGCTCAGTTCCGACAGATGTTCCTTCTGGTAGGTGGTATCCTCTGTGCTATCATCGGGCTGGTGGGACTCTTGAATTTCTTCAACGCCATGATGACCGGTATTCTTTCCCGCCGCCGTGAATTTGCTGTGCTTCAGGCTGTAGGAATGACGAACCGGCAGCTCAAAACCATGCTGATCTACGAGGGATTGTTTTACGCAATGTCTTCCGTAGCGGCGGCCTTTATTCTGGCACTGGTGGTTGGACCTCTTGCAGGAAAAATGCTGGGCAGTATGTTCTGGTTCTTTGAGTATCGATTCACCATTCTGCCTGTCCTGCTGACGATTCCGGTATTTCTTCTGCTGGGGTGGCTGATCCCCTGTATGATGTACGATAACGCAGCAAAATGCAGCGTTGTAGAGCAATTAAGGGATGCGCAATAACTGTTAAGCAAAAACGGCCCTCTGCCAAGGAAAAGGCAGAGGGCTGAGTTTTAATCTAAGGGTTTACATTCAGTTACAGTTTTTAGATAAATTTCGGGATCACCGTTCAAAACAAGGTCTGCATATCCAATCGGGTCATTGTAAATTAGATAGTTCAGCTCTGACCGCTGATACATATTGTCAGCAACCTCATTCTCCACGGCGATGGTATCAATGGCAATCATGCTGCCATCTAAGAATTTCAGTTCCACACAAGCGGTATCCATGTTAAACTCGCAAGAAATCAATCTATCCATAAGAAACCTCCATTTTGCGGGATGTTAGATCATCCCAAAATATTTGAATGCTTCTCGGATTGCTTTCTCTTTTTCCGGCGGACACATAGGCTGTCTGGAATCCTCGGACTTCGGCAAATTGTAATTCTTGCCAACTTCAATCCCACATTTCCTCTTAATCTGTGAGATATAAAGATTGGATACCTTTAACCCGCTATGCTCCAGCACATAGTCTTTGATCTGGGTGTAGGTTGCCCCATCCTGAAATTCGGACATATCCATATCTTCCAAAGAGAACTCAACCCGAATCTTTTTCGAGTCGACCTCGCCCTTGGAAAGCAAGACAACCGTCTCGACATGATCCGCCCTTGGGAACATGTCCACTGCGCAGGCGCGCTGGGCGGTGTAGCCGAGGTCTGCTAAGCGCTTCACGTCGCGCGCCATGGTCGCGCTGTCGCACGAGACGTACACGACCCGCTGCGGCTGCATCTCGGCGATGCTCTCCACCACGTCGGCGGCCAAGCCCTTGCGCGGCGGGTCGACGGTGATGACGTCGGGGCGCAGGTTTTCGCGCGCGAGCTTTTTTGCCACATCGGACGCATCGCCGCAGAAAAACTCCGCGTTTTTAACGCCGTTGCGCGCGGCGTTTTCGCGCGCGTCGTCGATGGCCTCGGGGACGATCTCCGCACCGAGGACTTTCTTCGCGTGATCCGACAGTGCGAGCGTGATCGTGCCCGCGCCGCAGTAGAGGTCGAGCACCGTCTCCTGCCCCGTGAGGCCCGCAAATTCGATGGCTTTCGCGTAGAGCCGCTCGGCCTGTACGCGGTTGACCTGATAAAACGACGGCACACTCAGCCGGAACGTCTTGCCGCAGAGCGTATCCTCAAGCCGGTCGCTCCCCCAGAGCGTGCGGTAGCGGTCGCCAAGGATGACGTTGCCCTTTTTCGTGTTCGTGCCCAGCACGATGCCGGTGCACTTCGGGCATGCATCGCGCAGGAGCGTGACAAGCCGGTCTTCTTTCGGCAATTTATCTCCGTTCACGAGCACGCAGATCAGGCTCTCCCCCGCCGCGTTCGAGCGAACGTAGAGATGGCGGACAAGGCCGCGGCCCGTCTTTTCGTCATAGCCCGCGACGCGGCAGGACTGCATATATTCGCGCAGCGCCTCCGCCGCGGCGGCGGCCTCGGGCTTGACCAATAAGCAGTGCTCGCACTCGATGACCTCGTGCGTGCGGGCGCGGTAAAAGCCGACCGCGCCGTCCTTCGACACGGGGTACTGCGCCTTGTTGCGGTAGTGCAGCGTGTCCTGCGCGCCTAAAATTTCTTCGACGGTCACATCACTGCCGCCGATGCGGGACAAATTGTCCTGCACGCGCTGGCGTTTCAGCCGCAGCTCTTCTTCATAGCGGATGTGGCGGTACGTGCAGCCGCCGCAGCGCGGGAAGTACGGGCAGTCCGGTGTGATGCGCTCGCTCGACGGCTCGAGCACCTCGAGCACTTTGGCAAAGGCGACGCTCTTGAGCGTCTTTAAGATGAGCACGCGGCACTTCTCGCCGCGCAGCGCGCCGTGGACGAACACGACGCGCCCGTCGATGCGCGCAACGCCCATGCCGCCCTCGCCATAGCCCTCGATGGTGACGGTATGCTCCTGATTTTTGGCAAGCTCCATCGTCTTCTCCTCTCAGAAAAGGTACTTCGCGCTTTTATCGCGCGAAGTACCTTTTGTTGTGTATCTCAAATCACTCGCGGAAGCGCTCGATCAGGCTGATGATCTGGCCGGTGAGCGCAGAAATGTCCTTGTTGGGTCTGCCCTTGCAGCGCTTGGCAAACTCAAGCAGCGACTCCGCTGCCGCCACGAGCTTGGCGTAGAGGTTGTCGGCGCGGGACTTCTGCGCCGTGCGCTTGCGCTCGGAAATGTAGCCCTCGCTGACCATTTCGTTCGCAGCGAGGTCGTAACACTCGGTAAACTTGGCCGCGTGCGCATGGAAGCCGAGGGAATTGAGCTCTTCGGCAAACACGGGCGCAACGTCCTCGTCGCCGTGGACAACAAACACGTGCGTCGGCTTCGGGTCGAATGCCTTGATCCACTGGACGAGATGATCGTGATCGGCGTGGGACGACAGGCCCTGGAAGTTGACGATTTTCGCCTTGACGGCGATCTCCTCGCCGAAGAGCTTGACCTTTTCAACGCCGTCGAGCAATCTGCGGCCCAGCGTGCCGGGCGACTGGAAGCCGACGAACACGACCGCGCTGTTCGCGCGCCAGAGGTTGTGCTTGAGGTGATGGCGGATACGGCCCGCGTCGCACATACCGGAGGCGGAAATGATGACCTTGGGCGTCGTGTCCATGTTCAGCATCTTGGACTCCTCGCTCGACTCGACCAGGTTAAGGTTCGGGAAGGTGAACATGTGCGTGCCGTCCTTCACAAGCTCGAGCGCCTGCTCGTCGAGATAGCCGTGCAGGTCGCCGCAGAACACAGTCGTCGCCGCCTTGGCAAGGGGCGAGTCGATGTACACGGGGAAGTTCGGCGTCGACTTGACGAGCTTTTGATCCTTGATCTCGCGGATAAAGTACAAAAGCTCCTGCGTGCGGCCCACGGCGAACGACGGGATGACGACGTTGCCTCCCTTGCCGAGCGTTTCGTCGATGATCTCGGCAAGCTCGTCGGTATAGCTCCAGACCTCGGTGTGGTTGCGGTCGCCGTAGGTCGACTCCATCACGACGTAGTCGGCCTTTTTGAGAAGCTGCGGGTCGCGGATAATGGGCTGGTCGACATTGCCGATATCGCCGGAGAAGACGATCGTCTTGTGCACGCCGTTTTCTTCCAGCTCCAGCGTGATGGACGCGGAACCGAGCAGATGGCCCGCGTCGGTGAACACCGCGCTCACACCCTCGCAGAGGTCGACCTTTTCTTTATACTCGCAGGTCGTCACGTACTTGAAAACATCCAGCGCGTCCTGCTCGGTGTAGAGCGGATCGACATGCTCGCGGCCCGCGCGCTCGCCCTTGCGGTTTTCGTACTCAGCGTCGCTCTCCTGAATGTGAGCGGAGTCGAGCAACATGATCTTCATCAGATCTGCTGTCAGGCGTGTCGTCAGGATGCGGCCGTGGAAGCCGTTTTTCACCAGCAGCGGGATACGGCCCGTGTGGTCGATGTGCGCGTGGGTGACGAGCAGAATATCGATATTGCCGGGAGCGAAAGCGAGATAACGGTTGTCGAGCTCGTCGCGGCCCTGCTGTAAGCCGCAGTCGACGAGGATCTTCTTACCGTTTATCTCCAGGCAGTGGCAGGAACCGGTCACGCAGCAGTCGGCCCCGTAAAAGTGCAGTTTCATGCGAATGTCCTCCTTAGATGAGAGATGAGAAAAAACTTCTTCCTTATGCTTCTGTCCTCCGCCGTCGGAGGGCGTTTCGTCGCTTTGTACTATCTTGCTTTGTATTTTACCACAGCGGCTATATAAAGTGCAAGCCATGCCTGACGCGGCGGCGGAATTTATTTACAATCCATTCATATTATACAGCAAATTTCCCTTTGCATATCGCGCAGAGGAATGCTATACTTGTAAGCGTGTCATTATGCTCCCACGAAAGGAAGTTTTGAATATGGGTTTCTTTAGTAAAATGTTCGGTTCCTACAGCGACCGTGAGCTCAAGAGCATCTACCCCATCGTCGACAAGATCGAAGCGATGGCGGACGAATACAAGGCGATGAGCGACGCGGAGCTGCAGGCCAAAACGCCGGAGTTCAAGACGCGTCTGCAAAGCGGCGAAACGCTCGACGACATCCTGCCTGAGGCGTTTGCCACCGTGCGCGAGGCGTCCCGCCGCGTGCTGGGGCTGTACCCCTACCGCGTGCAGCTCGTCGGCGGCGTGGTGCTCCATCAGGGCCGCATTGCCGAGATGAAGACCGGTGAAGGCAAAACGCTGGTGGCAACGCTGCCCGCGTACCTAAACGCCTTGAACGGCAACGGCGTCCACATCGTCACCGTGAACGACTACCTCGCCAAGCGAGACAGCGAGTGGATGGGCAAAGTCCACCGTTTCTTAGGCCTCACGGTCGGCTTGATCGTCCACGACCTCACGAGCGAGGAGCGCCGCAAGGCCTACGCCGCAGACATCACCTACGGCACGAATAACGAAATGGGCTTTGACTACCTGCGCGATAACATGGCCATCTACGCAAGCGAGCTCGTCCAGCGCGGACATGCCTTCGCCATCGTCGACGAGGTCGACTCCATTTTGATCGATGAGGCGCGCACGCCGCTCATCATCTCCGGCATGGGCGAAAAGTCCACGGAGATGTATTCCCGCACGGAAAACCTTGTACGCGGCTTCCGCAAGAAGGTCATCGCCGAGAGCGACGACAAGGAAGAGGAAGACGTCAACATCGACGCCGACTACATCGTCGACGAAAAGGCCAAGACCGCGACGCTCACCGCCCGCGGCGTGAAGAAGGCCGAGGAATACTTCGGCCTTGAAAACCTCTCCGATCCCGAAAACTCCACCATCGCGCACCACATCAACCAGGCCATCAAGGCCCACGGCACGATGAAGCGCGATATCGACTATGTCATCAAGGACGGTCAGGTCGTCATCGTCGACGAGTTCACCGGTCGACTGATGTTCGGCCGCCGCTACAGCGACGGTCTGCACCAGGCCATCGAAGCCAAGGAGCATGTCGAGGTCGCGCGAGAAAGCAAGACGCTTGCGACCATCACGTTCCAGAATTACTTCCGCCTGTACGGCAAGCTCTCCGGTATGACCGGTACGGCGCTCACCGAGGAAGAGGAATTCGGCACGATCTACAACCTCGACATCATTGAGATCCCGACGAACCGCCCCATCGCCCGTATCGATGACCCCGACGTCGTCTACAAAACCGAGGCAGCAAAGTACCGCGCTGTTATCGAGCAGGTCAAGGCCTGCCATGCCAAGGGCCAACCCGTGCTGGTCGGTACGGTGTCGATCGAGAAGAACGAAAAGCTCTCATACCTGCTCTCCCGCGAGGGCATCAAGCACAACCTCTTAAACGCGAAGAACCACGAAAAGGAAGCCGAGATCGTCGCGCAGGCCGGTAAGCTCGGCGCAGTCACGGTCGCGACGAACATGGCCGGCCGTGGTACCGATATCATGCTCGGCGGCAACGCCGAGTACATGGCAAAGACCGATCTGCGCAAGGCGGGTCTCAGCGACGAGCTCATCGCCGAGGCGACCGGCTACGCCGAGACCGACAACAAGGAGATCCTCGACGCGCGCGACATGTTCGCCAAGGCCCTTGAAAAGCACCGCGAGGAGATCAGCGGTGAGGCGGACAAGGTCCGCGAGGCAGGGGGCCTGTTCATCATCGGCACGGAGCGCCACGATTCCCGCCGTATCGACAACCAGCTGCGCGGCCGTGCCGGCCGTCAGGGCGACCCGGGCGAGACGCGCTTCTACCTCTCGCTTGAAGACGATCTGCTGCGCCTGTTTGGCGGCGAGCGCATCACGAACCTGATGGAGCGCTTCAACCTCGACGAGGATACGCCGATTGAAAACAAGACGCTCTCCAAGGCGATTGAAAACGCGCAGACGAGCGTCGAGTCCCGCAACTTCCAGTACCGCAAGAGCACACTCGAATACGACGACGTGATGAACAAGCAGCGCGAGATCATCTACGGCCAGCGCAAGCAGGTGCTCGACGGCATGGACATCAAGCAGACCGTTTTGAACATGCTGAGAAGCAGCATCGAAAGTCAGGTCGCCTTCGCCTTCGGCGAGCACGACAAGACCGACGACGAGCACCGCGCCGACGCGCTCAAGAGCTGCGAGGGCACGTACTTCCCGCGCGGCGCTGTGGATGCGAACTCTCTCTCCGGCCTTTCCGCCGACGATTTGACCGATCGCTTCTATGAAGCCGCTGAGAAGTATTACGAGGCCAAGGAGGCCGCCGTCACCTCGCCCATCATGCGCGAACTCGAGCGCGTGGTGCTGCTGCGCGTGGTCGACGAATACTGGATGGACCACATCGACGCGATGAGCGAGCTGCGTCAGGCCATCCGTTTACAATCCTACGGCAACAACAAGCCCATCGACGTCTACAAGCAGGAATCCCTCACGATGTTTGAGGACATGATCTCCGCCATTCAGGGCGACACGGTGCGCCGCATCTTCTCCGCCCGCGTCAAGACCGAGGGCGAGGTCAAGCGCGAGCGCGTGGCCGACGGCATCGTCGCCTCCACCTCCGGCGACGGCACGGTGAAAAAGCAGCCCCGCAAGGTCCAGAAGATCGGCCGCAACGATCCCTGCCCCTGCGGCAGCGGGAAGAAATATAAACAGTGCTGTGGGCGCTGATTGACCACTTGTAAGTGGTGGAACATTTCCCCCACACCCGTGGGGGATACGGGAAAGGGGGCCATTCTCTCACGTGAGAGAATGGCCCCCTTGGAACCCCCAAGAGAACGCAAGGGGCCCTGCCCCTTGACCCCGCCATTGCGGGTTTGCAGCTTGAAGGGCTGCACGCGCTGCGCAATGTAAGTGCGGTGTACATGGCTTCGCCATGAATCCCTGCGATTCGTGACCGCTTGCAACCGCGCCTTACTGCCGTGAGGCGCGAGTGACGTTTTCTCGGCGGCAGACTGCGTGCGAAATAGCGGCATTGCTTCGCTCGCCGCATTGTGGAGTGCTCCGTTAGACGGAAATTAGGCTGCACTACTACGAGACTGTCAGAGCGGCACCCGCAAGGGGTGTGCAGCATCCGTAAGGCAGCAGAGCCGCCAACGGCTGCGCAACAGCGGATGATAGGAGCAGAGGCAAATCGTATAGCAGCTTCAAACGCGGCAACGCCGCGCTATGGGCAGTGCAATCGGCAAGCGTTGCAGCTCTTCGAGCTGCTCGCTTGCAATGCAAACGTCTTTCTTTTGGACGGTCACACCGCCCGTTTTCTTTCCTGGGAAAGAAAATGGGGGAGTGTGGTGCTGCGGCGCACACGCCGCATTTCCCCCGCCGCCTGAGACAGGCGGCGACATCTCCGCACCCTTTGGTGCAGAAAAAGGAGGCACTTTTGATGTCTTTCACCGAACATAACGTAAACGGTCTCATCTACGACACGTCCGATGTCATCACCGCCGCGGGGAGCGGCGCGGTGCACGCGTTCACGACGCGGCACGGCGGCGTGAGCCCTGCGCCCTACGATTCACTCAACTTTGCCGACAACAAGGGCGACACGAGCGAAAACTTACTCGAAAACTACCGCCGTCTCGGCGAGGCCGTAGGCTTTGACGCGAGCCGCGCCGTCGGCTGCCGCCAGATCCACTCTGACCTTGTCCGCATTGCATCGGAAGAGGACGCGGGCAAAATTCTCTGGGATGACCGTCCCTACGACGCCGACGGGCTCATCACGAACGTGCCGAACCTGCCGCTGTTCGCCTACGGGACGGACTGCTGCGTCATCACGCTCTACGACCCGACTTCGCGTTCGATCGGTGCGGTGCACGCCGGCTGGCGCGGTACGGCGAGCGGCATCGCGCTCAAGGCCGCCGTGTCGATGATGAGCTGCTACGGCGCCGATCCCTACACACTGCGCGCCGCCATCAGCCCGAGCATCGGCAAGTGCTGCTTTGAGACCGACAGCGACGTGGCCGACGCCTTTTTCGCCCTGCTCGACCCCGCGATGGACGAGCGCATCGAAAAGCGCGGCGACAAATACCACATCGACCTGAAGGCGATCAACCGCCTGTGGCTACTGCGCGCGGGCATCGACCCCTCGCGCATCGACGTACACCCCGACTGCACGAAGTGCCACCCCGAGCGCTACTGGTCGCACCGCGCGATGGGCGACCGGCGCGGCGGCATGGCGGCGATGATCTGCCTTACGGAGGATGCGCTGTGAAGCGCCGCCTCTCTGCGCTTTTGTGCGCGCTGACGCTCGCGCTTTCGCTTTCGGGCTGCTGGAGCGGCGATGTGAGCGACGACAGCAGCGGCGACTTCTGGGAGGAAACGCCGCCGGTGGAAGCGGACACCTCCTCCACCCTGACGCCGATCACGTCGTTCGCACTGCCGTATTTGCAGGGCGTGACGCTCGACCCCATCACCTGCCCCGACGGCATGCAGCAGACGCTTGGCGCGCTGCTCTACGAGGGGCTTCTCGTGCTGGACGAGTCGTTTGCGCCGCAAAATGTGCTGTGCAGCCGCTATGAGCACAACGACGACTGCACGAGCTACACCTTTTACCTCCGCGACGGCGTCAGCTTTTCCGACGGCAGCAGTCTGACGGCAAGCGATGTGCTCGCGACGCTTCGCCGCGCGCAGGAGAGCGAGCGCTACAGCGCGCGCTTTGCCAACGTCGCCTCGATGCGCGCAAGCAACGGCGCGCTCATTGTCAATCTCACGCGCGCGGACAGCGCGTTCCCCGCGCTGTTTGACATCCCCATCGTCAAATCCGGTTCGGAGAAAAACACCGTGCCGCTCGGCACGGGGCCGTATCTCTTCGTCACGGACAGCGACGGCGCATGCCTCAAGCAGAATCCCGACTGGCGCAGCGACGGCACGCTGCCGTTCGAGCGTATCGAGCTGCACGCCGTCAAGGACGCGGACACGGCGTCGTACCTTTTCTCCTCGCGCGAGGTGCATCTGCTCTCGGCTGACCTGACGAGCAGCACGGGCGATCTGCGCAGCGCGGACACGGCGCTCACCGACTACGCGACGGCGAACATGATCTACCTCGGCTTCAACACACAGCGCGCGCCGCTCTCCGATGCATCGCTTCGCAGCGCCCTCGCGGGTGCGATCGACCGCGCGACCATCACGACGGGCTACCTCGCTGGTCACGCCGAGGCGGCGCGCTTCCCGCTCTCGCCGCACTCCAGCCTCTATCCGACGGAGATGGCGTCGACGCTCGCTTCGCCTGACCTCGCCGCTGCGCTCGAAAGCGCGGGCGTGACGGAAAGCCGCCCCCGCACGGTGACGATCCTGGTCAGCGAGAGCGACTCGTTCAAGGTCTCCATCGCCGACTATCTGAGCCGCACGCTCTCGACCGACGTTCTGACGGTCAGCGTGCGCTCACTCCCGTGGAGCGACTATCTGACCGCGCTGCAAAACGGGAATTTTGACCTGTATCTCGGCGAGGTGCGCCTGACGGCGAACTGGGACATTTCGTCCCTCGCGCGCACCGGCGGCGCGCTGAACTACGGCCGCTACGCGGACGAGCAGTGCAACACGCTACTCGATGCGTTCTCGCTCAACGAGACGGATCAGACCGCCCGCGCGCTGTACCGCTACCTTGCCCAGAGCGCGCCCATCGCGCCCATCGCATTCAAGACCGCGTCGGTCCTGACGCCGAGCGGCCTCATCGACGGACTGAACCCCACCGTCTCCTCCTCGTTCTACGGGATCGAGGGCTGGACGGTGCACTTTGACAAGGGATGAGGGCGTAACAAGCGGGATTTGTAGTTGACAAAGGATATCGTGGTTGCGGCATTGGCGGAGAAATATTGGAAAAGACGATACAGCTTGTTTATCGTGACTTTGGTAAGCGCCCCATTGCCTTAGGGTGTCATAAGGATAATATTCAGGCAGAACGCTTTTATTTACGACACGGGTTTAAGAAAATGGATGTTATGGAAGGAAATGACTACCTACTATTATTTAAGATTCACCAATTGATCACGTTCCGTTTGCCGCAGCGCTCCCTCTAACCCTGCGCTTTCCCCCATAACAACAAAAAAACGCTCCTCCGCATTCGCGGAGGAGCGTTTGCTTTTCTCGCTTAATACTGCCGCACCACGGCGACGACGCGGCCCAAGATCGTGCACTCGCGGCCGTCGATGGGCTGGTAGTCGGGGTTCGCGGGCATGAGCCAGACCTCGCTGCCCTTGCGCTTGAGCGTTTTGACCGTCGCCTCGTCACCAAGCAGCGCGACCACGATCTGCCCGTTCTGCGCGAGGTTCTGGCGGTGGACGACGACAAGGTCGTCCGGCAGGATGCCGACGCCGAGCATCGACTCGCCGCGCACACGCAGGGCGAAATACTCGTCATCGTGCCCGCCGGTGTCGAACGTCAGGTAGTCCTCGATGCACTCCTGCGCCAAAATCGGGTTACCGGCGGCAACATTGCCGAGGATCGGCACCTGACGGCGGCGCGGGGCAAGCTCGTCGATCTCGACGGGCTGCGGCGCAACGGGAACGGCCTGCAGCTGCTTTTTGAGCGTGATGGCACGGCCCTTGCCCGCGCTCTTCTCAATGAGCCCCATCTCCTGCAGGTGCTTGATATGGAAGTGGACCGTGGAGGGTGACTTGAGTCCCAGCGCCTCACCGACTTCGCGCACAGAGGGGGCATAGCCGTGTTCGGCGATGCTCTCTGCTATATAATCGTATACGCGCTGCTGCATTCTGGACAGTTTTTCCATCTTGTGCGCCCCTTCCAACATTTGTTCGAATTTATGATACCACATTTTCCCCGAAATGCAACATCTGTTTTAGGATTTTATGTCAATTTCGCGGTTTTTTTCTGCCGCGAAATTTTTTTGATCTTTTTTGCGTCCGGCTATTGACAAATGCCGCTTGATGTATTATTGTACTAATTACTTAATACAGTGATACACAAGGAGGATCACTATGGACTGGAACTTCCGCAATGACCAGCCGATCTACTCCCAGCTGACACAGCGGTTGACGGAGGCCATCGTCTCCGGCATCTACGCGCCGGGAGAAAAGCTCCCCTCCGTGCGAGAGCTTGCGGTGGAGGCGGGCGTCAACCCCAACACGGTCCAGCGCGCGCTATCCGAGCTCGAACGCGACGGTCTGGTGTTTTCCCAGCGCACGGCGGGACGGTTCGTCACGGAAAATGAAAACATGATCGCAAATGCCAAGCTCCGCATTGCGGACGAGCGCGTGGGAGAATTTCTCCACTCGATGAAAACGCTCGGCTGCACGAGAGACGAAGTCATAGCTCTCATTCAGGGAGCTAAGGAGGAGGAAGAATGAGTATTTTTGAATGCAAGGCGCTCACGAAAAATTACGGCGCCAAAACGGTGCTCGACAGCATCGATCTCACGATTGAACCCGGGCGCATCGTGGGCCTGCTCGGCCCCAACGGCAGCGGCAAGACGACGCTCATCAAGCTCGCCAACGGCCTTCTGACGCCGACGTCGGGCGAAATTCTGATCGCAGGCAAGGCCCCCTGCCGCGCAACGAAGGCCATTGTCTCGTACCTGCCCGACCGAAACACGCTGCCCGGCTGGATGACGATCGCGCAGGCGCTTGACTACTACGGTGACTTTTATTCGGACTTCCGCCGCGGCGTGGCCGAAGCGATGCTGATGAACCTCGGCCTTGACCGCACACAGAAGATCAAGACGCTCTCCAAAGGCATGCGCGAGAAGACGCAGCTCATCCTGACGATGAGCCGCGACGCCAAGCTCTATCTCCTTGACGAGCCCATCGGCGGTGTGGACCCCGCGACGCGTGACTACATCCTGCGCACGATCATCGGCAACTACAGCGAGGACGCAGCGGTCATCATCTCCACACACCTGATCGCCGACGTCGAGCAGATCCTTGACGAGGTCGTGTTCCTGCGCGAGGGGCAGGTCATGCTCCACGAGAGCGTGGAGACCATTCGAGATGAAAAGGGCAAGAGCGTTGACGAGCTCTTCCGGGAGGTATTCAGATGCTGAGCAAACTGATCAAACATGAATTCCGCGCAACGAGCCGCATCATGTGGCCGGTCTTTCTTGGAATGCTGGCACTGACGGCGCTGATGCGTTTTTCTCAGTTGCTCCTGAACGGCGGGCACATTCCCTGGCTCTTACAGCTCATCGGCGTACTGCTGGTCATCGGCTTTGTGATGGGCCTCTTTGCGCTGGCGTTTGCGCCGCTGGTGCTCTCCGCCGTCCGCTGGCGCGACCATGTGCTCAAGGACGAGGGCTATCTCACGCTGACGCTGCCGGTGAGCCTCCATCAGCTGCTCATCTCCAAGCTCATCGTTTCCGCCGTGTGGTATGCTGCGGCGTTCATCGTGGGACTTCTCTCGCTGCTGATTGCTGTCTCCGGCTGGAGCACTCTCCAGTATGTCCCCGATTTTTTCAATGATGTTTTCACAGCGTTCTTCGAAATGGAGGCCTCGCTGCGCAGTCACGCGCTGCTGATCGTCTTTGAGCTTTTCTGCAATTTCGTCTTTGCCGTTTCTGCCGCCGAGCTCGTGGTATACGCCGCCTTCTCCATCGGTTACAGCTTCAATAAGCACAAGACGCTCTGGACGACCATCCTTGTGCTCGTGTTCTTCGAGGTCGCGCAGTTCACTGCCATCGCCATGATCGGCGCGTTTTTCAACGCCGACCCCACGCGCTGGATGAATCTGGACATTCACAGCGCGCCCGCGAGCGTCGAGCTGCTGCTCCTCTGGGGGATGTTCGGCGAACTGCTCTTCGCCGCAGCGGGCTACGCCGTGACATGGTACTTCACGACGAAAAAACTGAATCTCGAGTAACGCATTTTCTGAAAAAGCAGCCGCGAAAGGCCTCCGCTTTTCCGGCTGCTTTTCTGCACCCTTTTTTCGGCAAAATTTTCCGAAATCAAAAAGTTATGTCAACCGTCATCTTCTAACTCATTTGTTCGAAAGGAGTCATCTCATGCAAATTCTGACTGTTAGCGGTCTTCAAAAGACCTACACCACGCGCTTTGGCGGCAGCAAGGTCCAGGCGCTCAAAAATGTCAACTTCACCGTCGAATCCGGCGAGTATGTCGCCATCATGGGCGAGAGCGGCAGCGGCAAAACGACGCTTCTCAATATCCTCGCCGCGCTCGACAAGCCCACCGGCGGCACAGTGCTGCTCGGCGGCAAGAACCTCTCCGAGATTCCCGAAGAAACCGCCGCAGCCTTCCGCCGCGACAACTTAGGCTTTGTGTTTCAGGACTTCAGCCTGCTCGACACGTTCTCGCTCGAGGACAACATCTGCCTGCCGCTCGTGCTCGCGGGCAAGTCGCGCACGGAGATGCGCGACCGGCTCTCACCGCTCGCCTACGACCTCGGCATCGAGACGCTGCTCAAAAAGTACCCCTACGAGGTCTCCGGCGGACAGAAGCAGCGCGCCGCCGTCGCCCGCGCGCTCATCACCCGCCCACAGATCTTGCTGGCCGACGAGCCGACCGGCGCGCTCGACTCCCGCTCGACCGACGAGCTCTTGAAGCTCTTCGGCGAGATCAACGCCTCTGGTCAGACCATCGTGATGGTCACGCACTCTGTGCGCGCGGCGAGCTGCGCCTCGCGCGTGCTGTTCCTGCGCGACGGCGAGGTCTCGCTCGAGTTAAAGCGCGGCAAGGACACGGATTCCCAGTTCTACCAGCGTATCACCGATGCGCTCACGCAGCAGCAGACGGGAGGCGAGTGCGCATGAAGCCCACCTTTTACCCCCGCCTTGCGTGGATGGGTATCAAAAAGAACGCAAGGCTCTATGTGCCCTATCTTCTCTCCTGCGCGTTCATGGCAGCGATGCTGTATGTCATCGCGTACCTCGCCGTCACCCCCGCGCTCTATACGGTCAATGGCAAGGTGAACGGCTCCGGCACCTCTGCGGTCGCGATGACGATGAGCCTCGGCTCGTTCGTCGTATCGGTGTTCATCGCGCTGTTTCTCTTCTACACGAACAGCTTTCTCCTGCGTCGCCGCAAGAAGGAATTCGGCCTTTACAGCGTGCTCGGCATGGACCGCGGCGCACTCAGCGCCATTCTCTTCTGGGAGACACTTCTGGCCGCGGCGTTCACGCTGATCGCGGGGCTTGGCCTCGGCCTGCTGCTCTCCTATGTCTCGCAGTCCGCACTGCTGCGGCTTTTATCTCTCCCCGCCGCGGCTTTCACCGTGAGCCTTGCCGCCATCAAGCAGTGCGCCATCACGTTCATCGCCATCTTCGCGCTGCTCTATGTGCGCGGTGTGCTGTCGCTGCGCCATGCACAGGGCGCGGCGCTTTTGAAGAGCGAAAACGTCGGCGAAAAGCCGCCGAAGTCGCAATGGCTGCTCGTCATCCCCGGCCTTGCGCTGCTGCTCGGCGCGTACTACATCGCCGCGACCATCAACGACCCCGTACAGGCGATGCTGCTCTTCTTCCTCGCGGTCATCATGGTCATTCTATCGACGTATCTTCTCTTCATCTCCGGCAGCGTGACGCTCTGCAAAACGCTCCAGAAGGACGAGAAGTTCTACTACAAAAAGCGCAACTTTGTTTCCCTCTCGTCGCTCACCTACCGCATGAAGCGAAACGGCGCGGGCCTCGCCTCCATTTGCATTCTCTCGACGATGGTGCTGGTGATGCTTGCCTCGACGGCGAGCCTCTATTTTGGCGCGGAGGACGCGATCAACACGCTTGCCGTCCAGAATCACTGGCATCCCACGGAAATGGCAGACGTCCGTGCGGAGTTCTTCTCGCTCTACGGCAGTCTCTTCTTCCTCGGCATTCTTTTAAGCGTGCTGTTCCTGTTCGCAACGCTTCTGATGCTCTACTACAAACAGGTCGTGGAGGGGTATGAGGATGCCTCGCGCTTTGCCATCATGCAGCGCGTGGGCATGACCAAGCGCGACATCCGTGAGAGCGTGAACGCGCAAATGCTGCTCATTTTCCTGCTGCCGCTTGCCGCGGCGGCGCTGCACCTCGCCTTCGCCCAGCCGATGGTCTGGCAGATCATGCAGCTGTTCGGCATCCAGAACCTCACGCTGTTTCTCGGCGTGACCGGCGCGGCGCTGCTTCTTTTCGCGCTGCTCTACTGCGCGATGTACCGCCTGACGTCGAATGCGTATTTCCGCATCGTCAGCACTGGCGGCGCCGCGGCGTGACGCGCTTTACTATATAGAGAACGGGACGGAAATGTTCATTTCCGTCCCGTTCTTCTTTTTCTCTTTTTACACCAGCAGACCGTATTTTTCGACCAGCGGCGCAAGGGCATCTTCGGTGAGATTTCCCTCGTACAAGGCTCTTCCCTGATAGGCGCGCAGGCCCGCTTCCAAAAGCTCCGCGTCGTCGCAGATAAGGCACAGCGGCTTTCTAAGCATGTACTGGTAGTCCGCCAGCGCGTCGACGTCCGCCCAGGACGCGAGCTTCAGCGCGACCATCGGCCATTCGTCATCCATCGCATCGGAGAGCTTGTCCTCCAAATCGCCGTCCGCGGTCAGCACCGCGCCGTGCGTCGCATCGGCGGGCAGGAAGAAGGCTTCCTTCTCCGTTGCCGCGGGAAGAAGGTCGAGGCATTCCGGTGCGGGGCGAACGTATTCCGCGTCCTTGAGCGTTGCTTTCAGCGCGGCGATGTGCTCCTCCGTCGTGCCGCAGCAGCCGCCGAAGAGGGCCACACCTGCCTTGAGCATCTCGGGCACCAGCGCGGCAAATTCCTCCGGCGGGCAGTTGTACACGGCCTCGCCGTTCACGATCTTCGGCATGCCGGCGTTGGGCTTGGCGATCAGCGGCACGCGCGCGTATTTATGCAGACGTTGGAGCTGCGGCAACATCTGCTCGGGGCCTGCCGAGCAGTTCAGGCCGAATGCGCTTACGCCCATGCCCTCCATCACGGAAAGCGCCGCGACCACGTCCGTACCGGAGAGGATCTTGCCGCTCTCATCGCAGGTAAAGGACACAAGGATGGGCTTTTTGCTCATGCTGCGGATCGCCAGAACCGCCGCACGCGCGTCGGTCAGCGTCATCATCGTCTCGATGACGTAAAGGTCGACGCCCGCCTGCTCAAGGCCCGCCGCCTGCTCGGTGTAAATGTCGACGAGCTCTTCAAACGACGCGTCGCCAAGAGGGGCTAAAAAGCGGCCCGTGGGCGCGATATCGCCCGCGACCCATGCTTTTCCGTCCGCCGCCTGCTTTGAGAGCTGCACGAGCGCTTTGTTCATCTCCTCCGTGCGGTTGAAGATGCCGCGCTCTTCGAGCTTCTGGCGGTTGCCGCCGAACGTCGGCGCGTAGAGCACATTCGAGCCGCTCGCCACATACTTGCGCTGAATTTCAAGGATGCTCTCGGGATGTTCGAGCACCCACTGCTCGGCGCTCATGTCGCCGGTGAAACCGCGCTTTTGGAGCTCGGTGCCGGTCGCGCCGTCCAAAATCACGGGAAACTGCATTTCCATAGGGTTTTCCTCCATTAAAAATTCCTGTTCGGAACGATTTTCAAAATGTCAAACTGTCGGTGAACGCGCGGGAAAAGTCGTCGCGCCCGGAAAGCTCGAGATAGCGGCACTTTTCGGGAATCTCCGCGAGCTTTCGCCAGTTTTCCCCGTCAAGCGCCAGCATCGAAGCGCCCGCGAGCGCCGCGTTGCCAAGGGGTCTGATTTTACTAAGGCACGCGCGCGGCAGCATGCCGATGCGCACTACATTCTCGGGCGAGAGATAGTTGCCGAACCCGCCCGCGAGCTCCACACTCGCAATGTCGTCCGCCGTCACGCCGCGCTGCTCGAGCAGCACCCGAATACCGCCTGCCACCGCCGCCTTGGCAAGCTGCAGGTTGCGCACGTCGCGCGCCGTCAGGCTAACGGCCTTCGTCAGGTGGAAGACGCCGTTGCCCTGGCCATCCCCGGTCAGATAGCGGCGCATGTCCTCCGGCGCGTCCTGCGGCGGCAGCAGCCGCCCGCTTTCGTCGATCACGCCTCGCTCCAAAAGCACGGCGACGAGGTCGACCAGTCCCGAGCCGCAGATGCCCTTTGCCTCTCCCCCGCCGACAATGTCGCAGAGGAAGCCCCTGTCATAGCTCACATGGCTCACCGCGCCCGTGATGCCCGGCATGCCGCAGCTGATGCCCGCGCCCTCAAACGCTGGGCCAGAGGCGACCGCGCAGCAGAGCGCGCCACTCTCATTTCCCAGCGCCATCTCGCCGTTCGTGCCGATATCGAGAAACAGCCGCAATTCCGGCTGCACAAAAAGGCCGTCTGCCAACAGTCCCGCCGTGATATCGCCGCCGACATAGCCCGCGACGCACGGGGCAAATTGCACGGGAATGCCCGAAAGCGGCTCGCCCGCGCCGTCTTCAAACAGCGTCTCCGGCTGAAACGGCGCGCGGGCGATGGACGCGACCTCGCGCCCGTCGAAAATGTGCTGCATCACGGTATTGCCCGCAATGACGAGTTCCTTGACCTCATCCAACTTCCGTCCGGCGGCGGAAAGTGTCTGTCCTAAAAGCGTCTCGGTCTGCGCGCGGATACAGCGCGACAGCTCGCCGAGCCCGTCGGACGCTTCCATCGTGTGCTGGATGCGGCTGATAACGTCCGCGCCGTAGGGCGCCTGCGCGTTCCAGTCCTGAGCCTGCGCGAGCAGCTTTCCGTCTGCGCGATCGAAGAGCCGCAGCGCCACCGTCGTCGTACCGAGGTCGACTGCCGCGCCAAGGCCCGAGCGGCCCGCCTGCGCCTTCGGCAGTGTGAGCGTGTCCGTCAGGATGACGCCGCGCATCGTCTCGGGCAGGTCGATCCAATCGCCGTCCTGCGCCCGCGTCTTGCAGGCAAGGCGCGGCACACCGTTCACCTTCACGCGGCATTTGCCGCAGCGGCCCTTGCCGCCGCAGGCTGCGGGGATGGAATATCCCGCCCGCCGCAGCGCGGAGAGCAGCGTCTCCCCTGCTTCGAACGGGACCGGCGTGATTTTCGCCCCCTGCTGAACTTGAATGCTTGACACGAGCTTCCCCCACCCATATAATAGATAAATAATGTATAAATAGTATTTTATGCAGAAATAAATTTCATTGTCAAGAGGCATTGCTTATGGCAGACCTTCTCACCCTCACCCACGAGGTCGGCTTCTCCCAGTGCGCACCGGTGAATATGGATGCACTTGATCCGCTCGAAGCTGTTCGCGACATGTGCAAAGCTGACCGCTGCGGCCGCTACGGCAAAAGCTGGAGCTGCCCGCCCGCCTGCAGCACACTCGAGCAGGCAAGGGCGCAAATCAAGCGCTATTCACAGGGGATTTTGGTGCAGAGCACCGCGCAGCTCGAGGATGAATTTGATTACACTGGTATGACATCGCTCTTGGAGGCGCATAAAAAGCGCTTTTCGACCTTCGCCCGTCAGGCGCGGCTCTTATATCCCCACTGCCTGCCGCTGACGGCGGGCACATGCACGCTCTGCCATACCTGCACCTATCCGGACCGTCCCTGTCGACATCCCAAGCAGAGGCTTTCTTCGATGGAGGCCTACGGACTGTTCGTCAGTGACGTCTGCGTCCGCTCAAACCTCGCCTACAACTATGGTCCCCGCACTTTGACCTACACAGCCTGCGTGCTGTATTGACAAAGGAGATCTTCCCCGTGTCTACCCCGAAAGAAATTTTTCTTGAACTCATCAAGCCCGACGGCCAGCCCGAGCGTCAGCTCTGCCAGTATGAAGCGCTGCACATGTGCCTCACGGACCCCATCAACACCTATCTTCGCGGCAACTGCAAGCGCGGCTCCGTGAGCAAGGACCGCTGGGGCACGACCATCAGTTTTCCCGAGGACGCGCCCGGCCCTATCCCCGTCCACACGCCGGAGCTGTCAGTCTGCACGGATGTCACCCGCTGGAAAGGGACCATCCACGTGCCCGATCTGAGTGTCTGCTCCGAGGGCTGGGAGGAGTGCCGCACGCGCTCGCGCGCCGCCGCGGACGCCGAGGGCAAGCTCCTCGCCGGCTTCATGGGCACAGGCATTTTTGAGCAGTGCCACTTCCTCATGGGCTTTGAAGATACGCTGACCGCGCTCTACGAGCATCCCGACGAGATGCACGAGCTCATCGAGACGATCACGCAGTACCGTCTCGACTATGTCCGCCGTCTGATCGACGGCTTGCAGCCCGATGTCATCTTCTCCCACGATGACTGGGGCACGAAAAATGCCCTCTTTATGAAGCCCGACATGTGGCGCGAGTTTTTCAAGGAGCCCTACCGCCGCTTTTATGGCTACATCCGCTCGCGCGGCGTCATCGCCATCCACCACGCCGACTCGTACCTCGTCCCCATCGTGGACGACATGGCCGAGATCGGCATTCAGGTCTGGCAGGGTACACTGCCGGAAAACGACATTCCCGCCCTCCAGCGCCACTTAAGCGGCAAGCTCACGCTTATGGGTGGCTTTGGCGCGGCCATCGACCGTGCGGACGCGCAGCCCGATGAAATTCTCGCCTACGCAAGGGACGCGCTCGCGCGCTATTGCCCCGGCGGGCACTTCATTCCCTCGATCACCTACGGCCTTACCGGTACGGTCTTCCCGCACGTGGATCAGTACCTCGATCAGGCCGTGAACGAGTACAACGCGGGGCTGCACATTCCCGTCACGCCGCTCCCCGCCGTGCCGAAGCGTGAGATCGGTGCCGCAAAGGCCGAGGTGGTGCAGGCCGCAGCCTCCGCGCAGGAGTCCGCCGATGTGTTCGGGAACATCGCCCGCGCGCTCGAGCGCGGCCAGCAGAAAAAGCTGCTCACCCTCTGCCAGCAGGCACTCGACGAAGGCCACGAGCCGGGCGACATTCTCTCCAAGGGCATGATCATCGGCATGAACCGCCTCGGCGAGGCGTTCTCCGCCAACCGCGCGTTCGTTCCCGAAATGCTCATGGCCGCGCGCTGCATGTCCGCCGCCACGGAACTTCTGAAGCCCCTGATGGTCGGCGAGGGCACCGAGCCCGTCGGCCGCGTGTGCCTCGGCACCGTGAAGGGCGACATGCACGACATCGGCAAGAATCTCGTCCGCATCATGATGGAGGGCAGCGGCATCGAGGTCTTTGACCTCGGCGTAGACACGTCGGCGGAGCAGTTCGTCAGCACCGCCGTGGAGAATCACTGCGGCGTGATTGCCTGCTCGTCGCTGCTGACCACCACGATGGAGGAAATGCGCGAGGTCGTCAAGCTCGTCCACGAGCGCGGCCTGCAGGACCAGATCAAGGTCATGGTCGGCGGCGCGCCCATCAGCCAGAGCTTCTGCGACGAGATCGGCGCAGATTACTACGCCGAAGACGCCGGTGCCGCCGCCCGCGAAGCCGTCGCCATCCTAAAAGCACAGAAGGCGTCATAAACAATTACAATACATCAAAAAGGTCCCGTCCGAAGACGGGACCTTTTTTCTATGCATTCTGTTGTACGGTACGTGTCCTTACTTGCCCGCGTACTCGACCAGCATCTCGAAGAAGTTCAGGCAGGTCTCATAGTCGCACAGGGCCTTTTCGGGGGTCTTGGTGTAGAGCACGAACTTGCAGTCATTCTCGGGGTGGAACTGCACGCCGAGGCAGAACGTCTTATCCTGACGCTCGACCGCCTCGATGATCTCCACACCGTCGATCGTCGCCGTGCTGACGACGGTGAGGTTCGTGCCCTCAACGCCGCCGACCGCCTGGTGGTGCCAGGAGGAAACGTTCTTCAGCTCCGTGGAGCCGACGATCTTATAGAGCCACTTGGAGGCGTCCTTATTGATGACCACATCGTGGCGGGCATAGGTGCGGTTCGGCGCGTCGGCCGGCATTCTGTGCGTATCGTTGTAGGTCTTCCCCTGCTCCTTATAGTAGTTGGGGATATCCTGGATGAACGTGCAGCCGGAGACGATGGACATCACCTGCTCACCGCGGCAGACCGCGAACGTCGGCACGTCCTTTTCAAGGCAGTAGGCCATGAGCATGTAGTCGGAGATATCGCGCGTGGCGTTGATCTCTTCGCCCTCGTTCTTTTCCTTCTCGGGGACCTTGAATAGAGACGGGCTCACATCCTCGCCGCCGGTGAAGAAGACGCCGTCGATGGCCTGCATCACAGCGCCGACGTTGCTGGCCGTGAGATCCTTTTCCTTCACCTTGTCAGCGTATTCCTGCTTGAGCATGCCGCTCTCTTCGAGATACGCGGACTCGATCTTGCCCTCGGCATCGTACTTCACGGCCGTGCTCGTCACCTGATCGAGCTCGACGGGGATAGCGCCGACGGTCTTGAAGATCGTCTTGTGGGAGTCGTAATTCTGTCCATTATAGGACCAGCTGATGCCGATGACTGGCTTGTCCGCGATCGCCGCGGCATTCTTGAGCATCTGCTCGAGCATCGCCGTCGTCACGGGCTTAGAAGCCTCGTAGGTCAGGCCGTCCATCAGGCCGGACCAGACGGCCATATCGTCATAGTCCGCGGGCCAATCCTTCAGCAGCGCCTTGTCCAGACCGGTGCTGCGCAGGATCATCGCGGCCGCTTCCAACTGCGTAACGGCTGCGTCGGGCGCAAATGCGTCCTTGCTGACGCCGTTGACAATGCCCTTGGAGTAGGCGAGGTTGATCGCGCCTTCAAACTTGCTGCCCTCGGCAACATCCTTGAATGCGCTCGCATCCTTGGCGCTCGCTTCCGCCTGTGCGGCGAGGCCCATGTTCTTGATGACCTCCTGCGTCACTTCGGCGCGGGTCATCGAAGCGGCGTTATCATCTGCAAAGGCGGTGACGGAGAGACTGAGCGCGAGAACAAGTGCCAGGATCAGGGACGTTGCTTTCAGAGACAATCTTTTCATACAAATTCTCCTTCGTTCGATATTGGGCGGCACGCGCATGCCGCTCTACCGCCATGATAACGAGGCAAAGTGAAAATAGCAAGTTAAAGTTTAAACAAACTGCATTTTTGCCACTGTATACAACATATCGACTCCTTTCCCCGTACGACATGCACAATCGCTTTTGCGTTCCTGCAATTTTCACTTTTCACCCAGGCAATGTATGATTTCTCCCCTGCCCTTGTTTTTACGAGTCAATCACGGTATACTATAAAGTAAGCATTGTCCCATTTCATCAGGAAGGAAATATTCTATGGACATTAAATTTTCCGGCTCGGACGCCGGCGGCTTTCAGTTCGACCCGAACTCCGCGCCCAAGCCCAAACGCGAGCGCAAGCCCCGCAAATCGATCGGCAGCAAGGGCGGCCGCATCGCGGTCAACACGCTCGTCACGCTGCTTGTCGGCGCAGTCTTCTTCTACGTGCAGATGCCCGCCATCAACCTGCATGCCGAAGAGTTCTACGGTTTCGTGCTGCTGCTTTGCGTCACGTACTGCATCTGCGCGCTCTTCACCTCCGGCTTTCAGGGCACGGGGGCCAAGGGCTACTTCACGTTCGTCAAAAAGCAGTGCACCGTGCCCTTCTTTGTCGTGGCGGCGCTCATCGTCACGGCGCTCGTCGGCGCGCTGACATCGTGGGTCGTGCTGCGGGCCAAGGACTATCAAGCGCTGCTGCCGATCGACAGCGGCAGCTTTGCAAGCGAAATTGAAGAGGTCTCGTATGACCGCATCCCGATGCTCGACCGCGACAGCGCCGAAAAGCTCGGCGACCGCAAGCTCGGCGAGCTGGCCGACATGGTCTCGCAGTTCGAGGTCGCGGAAAACTACACGCAGATCAACTACCATGGCCGCCCCGTGCGCGTCACGCCGCTGCGCTACGGCGACATCATCAAGTGGTTCAACAACCGCTCGGAGGGGCTGCCCGCCTACCTTATCATCGACATGGTCACGCAGAACGTCGAGGTCGTGCGCCTTGACGAGGGCATGAAGTACACGACCGCCGAGCACTTCTCCCGCAACCTCTACCGTCATCTGCGCTTCGCGTACCCGACCTATATGTTTGAAGAACCGGTCTTCGAGATCAACGAGGACGGCACGCCCTACTGGGTCTGCGCCAAGAAGGAAAAGACCATCGGCCTGTTCGGCGGCACGGACAACCACGGCGCGGTGCTCGTCAATGCCATCACGGGCGAGAGCGAATACTATGAAGAGCCGCCCGCGTGGGTCGACCACGTCTACTCCGCCGAGCTCATCATCGAGCAGTATGACTACTATGGCCAGTATCACAATGGCTTCTGGAATTCGATCTTCGGCCAGCGCGACGTGACCGTCACGACCGACGGCTACAACTACCTTGCCGAGGGCGACGACGTCTATCTCTACACGGGTGTCACGAGCGTCGGCGGCGACGAGAGCAACATCGGCTTCCTGCTCTCCAACCAGCGCACAAAGGAGACAAAGTACTATCCCTGCGCAGGCGCGACAGAGTACAGCGCCATGGACAGCGCCGAGGGTCAGGTGCAGAACCTGCGCTACAACGCGACGTTCCCACTGCTGCTGAACATCGCCGAGCAGCCGACGTACTTCATGGCGCTCAAGGACGCGAGCGAGCTCGTCAAGATGTACGCGATGGTCAATGTCAACCAGTACCAGATCGTCGCCATCGGCGCGACGGTCGCCGACTGCGAGGCGAACTACCGTCAAATGCTGCTCAAAAATAACCTCATCTCCGACGATCAGGGCTCCATCGACGTCACGCCGAGCGATTATAAGAGCGTCGAGGGCACGATCGCCGAGATCCGCACGGCGGTCGTAGATGGCAACAGCATCTACTTCCTGCGCTTTGACGGCGAGAGCGCCTTCTCCGTGCGCATGAGCGCGGCTGAGGTCGCCTATGCGCCGCTGCTGAACGTCGGCGACCGCGTGTGCGTCTACTACCGCGACGGCTACGTCACGGAAAACTGGATCGAAGCGTCCGACGTCGAGCTGCTGGATGGCAGCGCCCAGAGCGCACCGCCCGTAGAAACGAGCGTTTCGACTGAGGACAGCGCGGATCCCGTCGAAAACGCACAGGAAATGCCGTAAAGCGGCGGCAAAGCACTTTCTATTACAAATTTTGATAGGGGTGGCGACACCCCTATCTCTTTTTGGAATGCATTGCACAAAAATGCAAGATTATGAGCAGTTTTTCTCGATAAAATAGCCGCTTTGAAAGTTGGCTTGCATCAATCTAATATGTTTTATTAAAAAAGTTAAAGTTTTTTGTCCATTTTTCTGCCAAATGCACAAAAAGTCAGAAAGAATTTCTTGCACAGCGCCAATAGCGTTTTGCTTGAGAATTTTTTCCTTTGGTGATAAACTCATAGACAAGATGGCTGAACCATCAAGCCCTGATTTTCAGGGTAATTTTAGAGGAGGCTACATATCATGAACGCTTACATTGAGAGAGTTCTTGCCGAGACCAAGGCCAAGAACGCGAATGAGCCCGAATTCCTGCAGACCGTCGAAGAAGTCCTGTCTTCCCTCGAGCCGGTCATCAACGCCCACCCCGAGTACGAGAAGGCCTGCCTGCTTGAGCGCATGGTCGAGCCCGAGCGCACCATCGAGTTCCGTGTTGTCTGGATGGACGATAACCTTCAGTATCACGTCAACCGTGGTTACCGCGTGCAGTACAACGCGGCCCTCGGCCCCTACAAGGGCGGCCTGCGTTTCGCTTCCAACGTTAACCTTTCCATCATCAAGTTCCTCGGCTTCGAGCAGACCTTCAAGGATGCTCTGACCTGCCTGCCCATCGGCGGTGCCAAGGGCGGTTCCGACTTCTCCCCCATCGGCCGCAGCGACGGCGAAGTCATGCGCTTCTGCCAGGCTTTCATGACCGAGTTCCATCGTCACATCGGTCAGGACATCGACTGCCCCGCTGGTGACGTTGGTGTCGGCGGCCGCGAGGTCGGTTATCTGTACGGCCAGTATCGCCGCATCGTCGGCGCTGCCGAGTTCGGTGCTATGTCCGGTAAGGCTGTCTGCACCGGCGGTTCCATCCTCCGTCCCGAGGCTACCGGTTTCGGCGCTGTCTATTATCTGCGCGAAGTCCTGAAGCACGACGGCAAGGGCATTGAGGGCCTGCGCGTCGCTATGTCCGGCTACGGCAACGTGGGCTGGGGCATCATGAAGAAGATCGACGAGCTCGGCGGTAAGGTCACCTACTTCGCCGGCCCCGACGGCTACATCCACGATCCGGATGGCGTCTGCGGCGAAGAGAAGCTCAACTTCATCCTCGAGATGCGCGCTAAGGACCCGATGCACTGCAAGCCCTATGCTGACAAGTTCGGCGTTGATTTCGTCGAGGGTCAGAAGTGCTGGGGCGTCAAGGACGTCGATGTCTACATGCCCGCCGCCACTCAGAACGACGTCAACATGGAGTGGGCCAAGAAGATCGCTGAGTCCGGTGTTCCCTACTACATTGAGGTCGGCAACATGCCCACCACCAACGATGCTCTTGCTTTCCTGATGGAGCAGAAGCACCTCACCGTCGCTCCTTCCAAGGCTGTTAACGCCTGCGGCGTTTCCGTCTCCGAGCTCGAAATGGCTCAGAACGCTCAGCGTATCTACTGGACCGCTGAGGAAGTCGACGCTAAGATGGAAGCCATCATGAAGAACATCTATGATGCTTCTGTTGAGGCTGCCGAGCGCTATGGCCTGGGCTACAACCTGGTCGCCGGTGCTAACATCGCTGGCTTCCAGAAGGTCGCCGACGCCATGATGGCTCAGGGTATTTTCTAATCGAAAATCCCTCACGACTTTCTCGTGCCGCACATCTGTGCGCATGAACCAACAAGAAAAAGGCATCCTGCGAAAGCAGGATGCCTTTTTTGTTGTCCTCAGGTGTTGTCGCGGCTGATGGGCTTTCGAACCAGCAGCGCAAGCAGCGCCTTTTTGTCGAGCGGACAGAGCGGATAGAGATACCCCTTCCCCACGATCGGCTTCGTCGTCGCGAGCAGCGCGACGATCACGATGCATCCGAGCACCAGCCCGATCCAGTCCAGCGCACCGACAAACAGCAGCAGCATCAGCCGCAGCAGCTTGAAGGCATAGCCGAGCTCATAGCTCGGCTGGGCGAAGTTCGCAATGGCGACGAAGGCCATGTAGGCCAGCACCTCCGGCACGAGCCAGTGCGCCTGCACGGCAAAATCGCCGAGCACGAGCGCGCCGAGCATGCTGAACGAGTTTGAGAACACATCCGGCGTGTTGAGCGAGGCGAGCTTCAATAGATCGACAATGAACTCCGCCAGCAGAAGCTGCACGAGCAACGGCACGGAATAGTCGCTGTCGATGGCTAAAAACTCAAGCCCTGCCTGCGTGCGCGACGGGTCCTTCACAAGCAGGAACCACACGGGCGTGATGAACATCGTGAGCAAAAACACCACGATGCGCAGAATGCGCAGATACGTCCCGATCAACGGCGGGAAGTAGAAGTCGTTCGCCTCCTGCACAAAGTCGAAAAAGTGCGTCGGCAGGATCATCGCCGCGGGCGAGTTGTCCACGAGCACGACGATGTCACCTTCCATGACGCAGGCCGTCGCGGCGTCGGGCCGCTCAGTGTATCGCACCTTGGGAAACGGCGTCCACCACTGCTTCTTGCCCATCATCGCCTCAGCGATGCTCTCCTGGCTCATCGAGACCGAGCGCACATCGATCTTTGCAAGCTTCTGCCGCACCTCGTCGAGCAGCTTTCTGTCGACCTTGTTTTCCAAATAGCAGAGCACCACGTCCGCGCGCGAGCAGTCCGACACCTTGTGACCTTCGAGCGTAAGCTGCGGGTCGCGGATACGGCGGCGCAGCAGCGCCGCGTTGGCAACAAGCGTTTCGATGAAGCCGTCGTGCGCGCCGCGCAGCACCTTGCCCGACGACGGCTCCTCCACCCCGCGCGCGGGATACTGCTTCGCGTCGATCAGTGCGCACTCGTCATAGCCCTCGACCAGCAGCGCCATCTTGCCCAAAAATACGCTTGTCACCGTGTTTTTGACGTTTTGCTCGGCGTTTACCTCGTTGAATGTGATGTATCGGTCGATGAACTGCTGCATCGTCTGCGCGTTGCTAACGTCTCTGAGCGGCAGCCAGAAGCTCAGCATCCGCTCAATAACCGCGTCGTCGCCGTAACCGTCCACCACCCACATCCGCGCCCGCCTGCCGCCGACATACAAGTCGCGCGAGATCATATCAAAGCATCGCCCCACGCCAAGCAGATCATCCAGCGCGCGGGTGTTTTCCTCGTAGTTTGCCGAAAAAAGCTCCATAACCGCCCTCCGCCACATAATTTTCCTTATTATGCTCATGAGCAGAAATTTTATGCCGCGCGGGCGGCAGATTTTCCCTGCGCCGCGCAGGGGAGCGATTAAGGGGGATATTCTCTTTCCTCGGAAAGAGAATATCCCCCTTTGACCCCCAAGAGAAAGGGATTCACATTGGCAGCCTGTGGCTCGAAGGGGTGCAGCGCTTGCCGATTGCACTGCCTGCGTGGCGGCATTGCTACGCTCGCCGCCATTGGCTCTGCTATACGACTTGTCTCTGCTTCTATTATCCGCTGCCGCTCTGCTCATCTTCTTTTAGTGCGGTGTAATCGCATACTAACGATAGTGCAAATATTGCGGCGAGCGCAGCAATGCTGCCTCGGCAGGCAAAAGCAAGATTGATACAATCCGTAGTAGGCGGAAATTGCGTAAGGCTAACGAATCGCAGGCAAAGCGACAGCGAAGATAGAAGTAAGTCAAATCGTTTAGCACCAAAAAACAGCAGGCACCCGATTCGACAAGCACCGCAGCTCTTCAAGCTTCAATCTTGCAATGCCGGGGTCAAGGGGGCAGAGCCCCTTGCGTTCTCTTGGGGGTTCAAGGGGGCCATTCTCTCACGTGAGAGAATGGCCCCCTTATCCGCGCCCCCGCGTCAGGCGGGGAGCATATCAAACTTCTTTATTAAAATAGAAGAACTTCTCGTCCTCTCCCTTCTTCCTCATGCAGGAAGAAAGCATCTTATAAGAAGCGTCGTTCTCCTTGAAGCACTTGGCGACGACGTGTCCCAGGTGGCGCTGGTAGAGGCCCCATTCGGCCACGGCGCGGAATGCTTCGACGCCGTAGCCCTGTTCGCCGTATTCCGGCGCGATGCGACAGCCTTCCTCCGCGCCGCCCTTGCCGTCGAAACGGTAGAGCAGCACCTCGCCGATGCACTTGCCGTCTAAACGGATGGCAAAGTTGATGGCGCGCTTTTTGGCAAAGTCCTCTCGCACAACGTCGAGGAAATAAGAGTCTAAGTCTTCACCCTTCCAGTCTGTGCGGTAGTCGTAGCCCCACCACTTGTTGCGCTCATCGTCGAGGCAAAGCGCGTTGTAGGCCTCGCGGTCCTTGTCGGTAAAGGCCGAAAGTGTCAGGCGCTCGGTCTTGAGCGTCGGGATCTCGTCCAAGTCCTCCAGTTCGTTTTTCACATCAAAGCAGAACTTCTCCGCGAGCTTGCACGGCAGGTATTGGAGCTTCGAGGTGCGAAGGCCGCGGTCGCCCGCATCGTCCTCACGGTTCAAATACCTGACGCCATCCACCGCGTAGCAGCGGGCGAACTCCTGCACCGTCGCGGGATAGACGCCCTCGTAGCCGTAGAGCGCCTTTTCGATGTGGACGTGCAGCGTCTCGCCGCAGCGCTCGGCCATCGCGATAGAAATGAGCCGCCCCTCGTACTCCATACCGCCGACATAGAGCCACGACGCGCCCGTCAGGCGCAGCATCGTCTTGGCAAGCGCCAACTCCTGTCTGGCCGACTGCGAGGTCTTTTCAAACACCTCCGTATAGTCCTGCCAGAAGCGCTCGATCAGCGGCAGATCATCCTTCCCCAGCGCACGGAACTGCGCCTCGGGATAGAGTTTGCGGAATTTGTTGACGTGGTTGCGCTGGCCGCTGTAATGGCGGCCCGGGAACTCGCGCAGATCGTTCGCCTCGTAAATATAGTCGCGCCAGGAACGAAAATTGTTGAGGTGGAAGCGCGGATAGCGCTCTAAGAGCTTCGCCGCCTTCTCCTTTGGCACGACGGACAGCTCGAGCGAGATGCCCTGCTCCACGCAGTAATCCTCAATGGCGCAAAGCGCGGCCTCCTCATCGCCGTCCGGTCCCAGCACGGGATAGTCGAAGCAGGGCTTGCCGTCGATGCAGTTTTTCACGATCAGGCAGCCCGCCGCCTCGGCATACTGCGGGTGCAGGTGCCCGCGCCACATCAGCTTGACGAGCGCGGAATACTCGCATAATTGGTAGTTGCAATTCTTATAATAGCGACGCAGGCGGGAAAGATCCCGCTGCGCAACGGGTTTGAATGTCAGCATGGAAAACCTTTTTCTCCTTTTCGAGTCGTATCGATTATTTTACCCGTTTTTGCGCCGCGTTACAAGTCTTTTTTCATTTGGGCTCCAGCTCGGCGAGCACCGTCTGCGCGCATTCAAGGAACTGCTGGAGCGACGCCTGCCGTCCCTCGCCTGCGCGCACAGCCATACCGAGCTCGCGTGCCGACTTGGGCTCCACCGGCACAAGCAGAACGCCGTCGCCGCGTCCTCGCAGCGTCAGCTCCGTCATCATGCTCACACCGAGACCGTGCTCGACCATGCTGATGACCGTCGGGTCGTCCACTGCCGTCGGCAGGATGTGCGGCTTGACGCCCACGCGGTTGAAGATGCGCATGATGTCCTTGTCAAAGCCCTGCGCAGGCATGATGAAATCGCGCCCGTCGAACTCGCTCAGCGGATACCCCGTGCGTCCGTCGATGGGATAGTCCTTGGGCAGCACGGCATACATCGTGTCGTCGCGCAGGTGGATCCACTCGTAGCCGCTCTCCTCTTCCTGATGGCTGACGAAGATGACATCCATCTTTCCCTGCGCCAAAAGCTCATAGGGGCTGCGGATATGATCCGCCATGCGGATGTCGACGTCAACGTCGGGCCGCTCCTCACGAAAGCGGCGGATGATGCTCGGCAGCCAGTGCATAGCCATGCTGGCGAACGCACTCACGCGGATGACCTCACTGCGCGAGGACGCCACCTGCGCGATCGTGCTGTCAAGCCGCGCGTTGGCCTGCAAAAATTCGCGGATGGCGGGCGCCACGCGCTCGCCGTCCTTTGTCAGTCGGACGCCGCCGCGCCCGCGCTCGAGCAGCGTGAAGCCGACCTCGCGCTCGAGGGAATTCATCATGTGCGTCAGGCCGGACTGCGTGTAGCCCATCACCTCCGCCGCCTTGGTAAAGCTGCCGAGGTCTACCGCCATCAGCAGCGCTTCTAACTTTTTGCTCTCCATAGGATATTCCTTTCCTATTAGTATTCAGCATGTTTGGATTATAATATATCCTCGCGCCGTATGCAAGCGAAATTCTCGTTTTCAGCTCCTTTTTACAAACTTTTTCCATCATCCGTCATACAGCTTGGTCTTTTTTGTCCACCTGCTGCGTAAAATAGAGGCTGAGGTGATGATCTTGAAACGACGTTTCGCGCTCTTGCTGCTGTTTTTGTTGACTTTTCTTGCACTCTGCTTTTCCTGCGCCAAAGGCGGCCAAGCTGTCGCCGTCTCGGCCCCATCCCAACTGCGGCGCTGCATTGCGCTGACCTTTGACGACGGCCCCTCCCCGCAGACGACCGCCACCCTCCTTGACGGGCTCAAGGAGCGCAGCGCGCACGCGACGTTCTTCCTCATCGGCGAGCAGATCGCGGGCAACGAAGATCTCGTCCGCCGCATGAAAGACGAAGGCCATCAGGTCGGCGGCCACAGCTACACGCACATCCGTCTTGACAGCGCTGACGCCGCTGCACTCGCCGAAATCCAGAAAACGGACGAGACGCTGCGCGCCATCCTCGGCGACGGTGACTACTGGCTGCGCCCGCCCTGGGGCTTTGCAAGCGACGCACTCAAAAGCGCCGTCTCCGTCCCGCTCATCTACTGGACGATCGACACGATGGATTGGAGCGTGCGCAACAGGGACCTCGTCGCGCACCACATCATCGAAAACGCCAAAAGCGGCGACATCGTTCTCCTGCACGACCCATATGACACGAGTGTCGAGGCCGCACTTCAGGCTATCGAGGTATTGCAGGCGCAGGGCTATGAGTTTGTCACGCTCGAAGAGCTGTTTTCCTGCGCCGGCGTCACGCCGCAGGCCGGACACTTCTATCTGCGCGCGGATGAAGAAGTCTCGTGGTGAGGTCTCGACAAAATTTTTGAAAAAATTTCAAATTAGGACTTGCATTTTCCGGACTGGTGTGCTATTCTATCTAAGCTGACATTGAGCAGTACACATCATCCGGGTGTGGCGCAGTTGGTAGCGCGCTTGACTGGGGGTCAAGAGGCCGTGAGTTCAAGTCTCGCCACTCGGACCATGCAGAGTGTCCTTATAGGATCTGAGTATCCTGTAATGGACACTCTGCTTTTTTATGTAGAGAATGGTGAAACGCCGGAGCTGTCGCTGCTAACTCGTTCCAGCAGGCACAGCAGCTTGACCTTATGTTCGGTCAGCAGGTCGATGTACTGCTTTGTCATGCCCCAGTCCCGCCCTATACGGTCAAGGCTGCTTATCAGCACCACATCCACCTTTCCGGCAAGGACGGCCTCCATCACCTCTTGCAGAGCCGGACGGTCAAGGGTCATTCCAGAGCCATGCTCGGCGGCAGCACCAACGATGGTGTACCCGGCTTGTTCCGCATAGCGGCGAAGCTCCTCGGCCTGCCGTTCCAAAGAAAAGCTATCATCGTGAGCGACGCAGCAATAGAAATAGGCTTTCATCGTGTCGTACCTCCTATACCGCAACCTGTTCTGGGGCGTAGCTGAGTGCTACGCCTTTTCTCGTTTCCATGATAATGTCGGCCTCCGGGATCTTCCGGCGATCCGGCACATCGAAAGCGCCGATGCAGTTATAGTGAATAACGACGCGCTGGTTGGTAATGCCGTCCTGCTTTTCAGCGTGGTACACCTCGATGTGGTCGATCAGTTCTGCGACCATGCGCTTTGTAATGGTGGCCGCATCCGTGTACCGCCGTACCGTTTCAAGAAAATCGTCAATGTCCATGCGCTTGCTCTCGTCCTTTTTCAGTTCCAGCCGCAGAGCCTTGATTTTCTTTGCGTTCTCACCCTGCTCCTGTTCGTAGCGTTTGGACATTTTGGCAAACCGGGCATCGTCGATCTTTCCCGCTACATTGTCCTCATAGAGCCGCTCAAAGAGCATATCCAGCTCCCGGTCACGGGCTGTCAAAGCGTCCAGCTCCCGCTGCTTGCGGAGCGCGGTATTTTCCGCCACCTTTGCTGAGCGTCCGATCATGGCCTTGATAAAGTCATTTTCGTATTCGCTGGCGAAGCAGGCCAGCCGCTTGACCTCGTACAAAACGACCTGCTCTAAGAAGTCCAGCCGGATATAGTGCGTCTTGCTGCACTTGCGATAGCCGGAGTTATGATTTTGACAACTGAAAAACTTGATGTCGTGGTTGTTCTGGTTGAAGTGGAAGTTGAGGTTGCCGCCGCACTCCGGGCATTTCAGCAGGCCAGAGAATACGCTGGGCTCCTGCGTGACCGTGGGCTTTTTGCGGCGTGTCCCTTTTTGGAGCGCCTGCACCTTTTCCCAAGTCTGGCGGTCAATGATGGCTTCATGGACATTGAGGAAGATCGCCCGGTTTTCCTCTGGGTTTTCGATCCGTTTTTTCATCTTGTAGGACTTGGAGTAGCTTTTGAAGTTAATGACATCGCCGCAGTATTCCTGCAAGGTGAGGATCTTCTTGACGGTGGTGTGTCCCCATTTGGTAGGCTCCACGGTACTTTTTGACCCGCCCCGGCTTGTCCCACGGCTACGCCAGTAATAGGTGGGATTGACCACACCATCGGCGGCAAGGCGGGCGGCAATTTCCGCCAGCCCGTACCCCTCCAGCGCCATGCGGTAGATCCGGCGCACCACCTCGGCGGCCTCCGGCTCTACTACCCAAAAGCGGGGATCGTCTGGGTTTTTGATGTAACCGTAGGGCGGCGGAGAAAGCGGAACGCCTGCATTTCCTTTCATCTTGTTCACGATCCGGCGCTTCTTGGAAATGTCTTTCGCATAATACTCGTTCATAATATTTTTGAACGGAGTAAAATCGTCCTCGCCCTCGTCGCTGTCCACGCCGTCGGAAACGGCCACCAGCCGTATATCGTGGAGCGGGAAAAATTCCTCGGTCAGCTTGCCGACCTCAATATAGTTGCGCCCCAGCCTGGACAGGTCTTTGACAAACACCGCCGAGATATACCCGGCCTCGATAGCGGTCAGCATCTTCTGAAAGCCGGGACGCTTCATGGTCGTACCCGTGATGCCATCGTCTACAAAGAAAACCGTGTCGGTGTACCCTTTGTCTTTGGCGGCCTTTTGAAGTATCTTTCTCTGATTTTGGATGCTGTTGGACTCGCTGTCCATATTATCGTCACGGCTCAGTCGGCAGTAGAGAGCGGCTGTGCCGAGTTCGTGTTTTTTGCTTGACTGTTTCATATAAACCTCCTCTCTGGCAGTCAAGCAAGAGGTCATTCATCCTGACTATATTATACCTCGCCTGACCGCCCATGTTAAGGATGTCGATGGGGATTGCTATGCTGGCATAGCAATCCGTAATGTGCCATTTTCTCGCCCCGTTGGGGCAACCGAAAATGATGCACAAAAACTTCATGCACGAACACAAATCAAAAATGGGTGTGCCTCCGACGCATGAAGTTTTATACTGGCTCCAAATCAGCCAGCATCAGCTTCAAAAGGATGTCACGCATCAGCTCTCCCGTTTCCTTGTAAACAGGCGTGACGATGAAGCGGATCTTTCCGATATGGTACACATATTCTTCCGCAGCGGGTTTTTCAGTCATGGCGTCCTCCTTTCACAGATGCAAAACAAAATCATAGTTCTCCCTGTTGTCCATTGGGAAAGCAAACAGGCCAGCACTCTTGCCGGGTGCTGGCCTGCGGCTTATGACCTTGGGACGAAATGTCCCAAGGTGTTTTTGAAAGGCGGGAGCGCCGCACCCGCTCCTGTTGGCCTGTCATAAGACAGCTCATATTCAATGCGGCGCTCCCTCACAGCGGACAGCGACGATCCGTGACGGAGCATCAACTACTTTGCTGCGGAGAGGCGAAAACTACCTCTCATATACCAAGGACAAAAATCGCGCAAATGGAGATACCTTTACAGAAATTTTTTCAAATATTTTCTCATGGTTGCCTTTCCGCTTTTGACGGAATGGCGGACGGCACTCTTGTCAACGCCCTGCTCCCGGGCAATCTGGCGGTAGCTCTTGCCGAGGATCAGGTGCGCCTCTACCCGGATGCCCTGCACCTCCGGCAGAGAATTGAGGGCGTTCCAGAGGTGGACGAACAGCTCCATACGTTCCAGAAGCTCCTGCGGGGTTGGCTCATGCAGGCAGGCCGAGTATTCGATCCCATCGTCACAGTCGAGGGAATACTGCGCCTTGTTGCGGGTCGTGCGCCGCTGATAGGCTGCCTCATACAGCTTGTCCGCCTTCAGCTCGGCGGCCACTTCGTCGGAAACTTCGATGTATTCATCATGGGTGTACCAAGCGTAAAAGGATAATGTACAATAACTTGCGCAAATTGAAAACCGCATAAAAGAAGACATAGCTTGCAGGCTCTGGTAGAATGAAGTTACCACACAAACATTCGAAAGGAGACAGCAAACTATGTCCGAGAAAATTGTACAGCTGAATGAAGAAATTATCAAGGGGCAGCTCAAAGAATTAGTTCGAGGAAG
>CDYR01050557.1_pt1 | contig 36317 bp, 25 predicted proteins | sample 557691 | NCBI WGS metagenome assembly CDYR01 (sample SAMEA3182103, study PRJEB8094) | gut metagenome | biome: human; feature: gut; material: Stool; isolation source: human stools | place: Canada | collected 2013-02-19 | reverse complement strand
AATCCTGCTTTTAGCAAGCCTGTTTGCCGCAAGTTGCGGAGAGCCGCCCATGCCACCGAGCGACGAGGAAATGATACGCCACTTCGCCACGCACGAGGCGGCGTTCCGTAAGGTGTACGAAATCATGGCAGAGAGTTCAGAAGGCAGTTTCCACTACCCGCCGCTTTCTCCGGAAGAGGTCATTATACTTGATTCAACAGAGCAAAGCGATACATCCCATGAAACGAATGACGAAGAAGACCTCCCGGTATATGGGCTGCTGAAGCCAGACCGAATACAGCTCGATTCCCTGTTGTCAGAGATTGGATGCGGTCTTGTCCTTGTTGACCGCAGGGAATGGGAAACGGCGGATTCGGTATATGTGAGCCTCGTTATGCCGTACTATTCCCACGGCATCGTGGATGCGGGAACGTCCAAGAGTTTCGTTTACGATCCCGGATTGGAAAGCCGCCGGAATATCCGTATCACCGAACACGGCGACCTGAACGAGATCTATCGCAGGACGTACAACGACACCACGCTGTACAAGCCCGTCAGGGAAGGCTGGTACATTGAGTTAGACCATTCACGATAACCTGCAAAGAGGGACGCATGAGGATATTCCAATACATGCGCCGATTCTTCCAGATGATGACAAGGATGCGTAAGGTCATCCATATCGTTTCTATGACCTGTCGGCATGAACAACGCAAGAACGGGCTGGTTCCGGTGGAATCCTACAAACGGGAAACAGACCGGAATCTCTGGATACGCAGCATAGGAACCCGTCATTCCACACGGTACAGCATCGTTCTTTTTACAGCTGGATGATGGTATTGCAGCCGCCCTTTGGACTTCCCGATCTGAATGACATTCCGGGGACACCAGTGTACGCAAGCATGGCAAGCCTCGCAACCGGTTCCCCACCGGGGCACTCCGTTTTTCAGCGTAATATTGTTCACGGGACATACACGTTCGCAGACACCACATCCCATACAACCATTTTCCAAGGAGAAGTTCAAGTGCGAGCGACTGAAAAAGGCATTGAACAGCCCTTTGTGCAACAGATCCGATAACCTGCAATACGGGAAAGGCTTTTTCCGTTTGCCTTTTTTCAAGTCGTCGATTATTCGTGAAGTGTAAAGCTCCGCCCGTTCCAGTATCTTCGTCCTCCTTACTGAAGATACCTCGTATTCCTTCAGGCAGTTCCCTACGGTGGGCAGGTTGTAGCCATAGTCCAGACGCACGCCTTTGCCGGACATGATTTTGTCCACAACGGACACCGCACAGCCCTTGTACGTGTAATATGTGCCTATGGAGAAATAGTACACGCCTTTCCTGAACGGATAACTTTCCAAGAACCGGCGGACAATGCCGGGCAGTCCGCCCATATATACGGGGAATATAAAACCTACGATTCGGGAGTCCGATGCGGTGATTCCAGTTGACGGTGTCATTCTGAACAGCCCGGCTCCTCCAAAAGCCGCCGCAATATCCTGCGACAATTTCAGGCTGTTGCCTGTGGCGGAGAAATAATAGATGGATATTTCTTTGTCGTTTGCCGTTTTGCTTTTATAGTCCATAACATTTATTTTTGCGACAGCAAAGTTAATAGGTCTCTTTAAAAAAAAGAAGAACTATCTTGGTTATCAGCAACTTACATTTAGGTTAGTTTTCCTGTATATCAATTTGTTGGATAAAAGAAAAATGAGAAAAAAGTTAGATTACGATTATTGTTCTGCTTCCCCTATACTGGAATGGCTGGGTGACAAATGGGCTTTAGTTGTCTTATTGAAGCTACATGAGAATGAAGTAATACGTTTCAATGAACTATACAAAACAATCCCCCCTATATCGGAAAAGATGCTATCTACTGTTTTGCGGTCATTGGTAACGGACGGATTGGTAAATAGAAAAATATATCCCACAGTTCCACCCAAAGTGGAATATTATGTATCTGAATTTGGAGAAACTTTAATCCCTTATTTAGAGCAGTTGAAACAATGGGGGCAAGAAAATTTTGAAACGATAATGGAAAATAGACGGAAAAATAAGTATTGAAATTTAGTGCAAGGTACAAGTATATATTTATATATAGCTTGCACCTTGCAATAACCTTAGAATGTTTATTTTCAACGATTTGCATAATCCAAAAATAATGCGGACATCTGAACCCAAGATGTTGGCAGACAGACACCGGACAACAGCAGACAGCTTTTAAGGACTAAAAGCGTGACGGATGCAAAGCCAAAATTCCAGAAAGTGCTGATATTTAGGAATAAATAACGCTTAATTTATAATCCAAGCGGCACGATGCCTGTTCTCCTGAATCGCCCGGATACAGCTGCCGGAATCGAGCCTGTACATGAAGCCCGCCAAGTTCCCGCTCTCGTACAAGCCCATGCCGATGGTCAGGCGGCTGTTGAAGTCGGTCTGGCTGACGATGTACCAGCCGCACCGGGCGAAATGCTCCTCGTAGCCGGAATGGGTCTCCAGCAGGAAATAGAACTTGCCGTCGTCCTCGAAACGGATGACGTACTCGCAGCGCAGGCGGCGTGCGATCTTGCCCAAGATGCGGCTCTCCTCCTCGATGACCGCAGGAGTGGCAAGGAAGGTGTATTGCGCGATAAAGACAGCCTCGTCCATAGTGATGATGTTTGGTCGGTTACAAATATGCGAAATGTCCGGCACACGGCAAGCGGAAGAGACGGGAAATATGCGGAAGGGCGTGCGGATATGTAGAGCTTCTCCCTGCTTTTCACCGCCCGGAACGTGACAAGGCTACAAACGTGAAGCAAAACGAGGACAAGCGGTACGGTTTTGATACACGGACATATACAGACCGGTATATTTGCAGGGAAGTATAACAATAAAAACGTATCGGGACAATGGAAATAGTAAGCATCGAGAGAAAGACCTTCGAGGAGATGAAGGAACGGTTCGGCAGCTTCTCGCAGCACGTGAGGGAGCTTTGCGCCCGCTACCGCCCGCCCGAAAAGATGAACTGGATGGACGGGGCGGACGTGTGCGAGAAACTGGGCATCAGCAAGCGGACGTTGCAGACCTACCGTGACCGGGGGCTGCTGCCGTACAGCCAGATCAACCACAAGATTTACTACCGGACGGAGGACGTGGAAGCGTTCGTGGAAGCCATGAGCCGGGAAATGACGGAGGACGAGTGAGATGGAAGTGATCACAAGGGACACGGAAGAGGTACGGGCGTACTTCGAGGCGTTGGAGGAAGGCATAAGGTACCTCGACACGGTAACGGCGCACTTCCGCCCGGCGATGAACGGCGAGGTCTATCTCACGGGCGAGGACGTGTGCAGGCTGCTGCACATCACGCCGAGGACGTTGCAGGACTACCGCACGCAACGGCTGATCCCGTACATATCGCTGCCGGGCAAGACGCTCTACCGCCAGTCGGATTTGCTGCGTATGCTGGAGGAGAACTACGTGGACATGCGCCCAAAGCGCAAACGGGGGAAAAGTCCAACATAAACGCACGGGGGTGTGCATCGGGAAATGCAGCGAAGGCAGGGACACCGCATCGGAAGTTCCTGCCTTTGCCGCATTTTGCGCCGGGGAAGGCATCAAGCCGTTTCCCGGAGGGAGCGGCGCACCCGCTTCCCGTCCTGTTTCCTGTCCTTCTTCTCCAGCACGCTCCGCTGCATGGCGGCGAGGTTGCCGGAGATCGCCCGGAAATCGGAGCTTACCATCCTGTTGGTCACCTCGGCGTAGATCTGGGTCGTGGAAATGTGCTTGTGCCCGAGTATCTTGGAAAGCGCCTCGATGGTGCCGCCGTTGCAGAGATAGACGGTCGTGGCGAAGGTGTGGCGGCTTAGGTGGAAGCCGATCTCCTTGTGGATGCCGCAGGCTTTGGCTATCTGTTTGAGGTGCCTGTTGCACACGCTGTTGCTGGGCATGGGAAACACGAGGTCGCCTCCGGCAAGCCCTTTGTAACGTTCTATCAGCTCCTTGGCAATCTCCATGAGGGGGACGTTGCTCGACACACGGGTCTTGGTGCGCCGGGTGATGATCCATTCCTCGCCGTCGAAGTCCATGCGCTGTATCTTGTCATGGGTGAGCGTCTTTATGTCAATGTAGCTAAGCCCGGTGAAACACCCGAAGAGGAACATGTCCCGCACGAGGCTGGTCTGTTTCTTGACGAACACGGCGTTAGCCAAGGTGCGCAGCTCCTCCTCCGTGAGATAGCCCCGGTCGGTCTCCTGCATCTCAAGGCTGTACTCGCCGAAGGGGTCGGTGCGGACGATGCCCCGCCGCCACGCCTTGTCGGTCAGGCTGAGCAGGGGCATGGTGTATATCCAGAGGGTGTTGGCGCTCAATCCCTTCTCCACCCGCAGGTACTTGTCGAAGTCGGCGATGATCTCCTTGGTCAGCTCTTTGTAAGCCATGTCGGTACGCTTCTTCTTCTCCCAAAGGAAGGTCTTGAAATGGTTGTAAACAGCCAGATACTTGTTGTAGGTGGACTTGGCTCGCTGCCCTTTCTCCACCATCGCCCCGAACTCCCGGTTCATGTTCCCGAAGTCTTTCAGTATGCAGTTCTCCATCACGCCGACACCGAGGAAGGCGTTGCGCAGCTTCTCGGCGGTGACGAAATCCTCTTCCCGGAGGATGCGGTGGTAGTGGTTGGTGAGCCGGGCGGAAACCTCCTTCAGTTGCCCGTTTATCTCGTTTGCCTCGGCGGACTTGCCTTTCGCCTTGCCGTTCTCCCAGAGGTCGGGAGTGACGAACAGCTTGGTTCCCACTGCCTTGTCATCCCCGTCAACGGAGATTTTCACCATGATGGGGGCTTTCCCGTCCCGGTTTCTCACTGCGGATCTCTTGATGTAGAACGAGGTCGCAAACGTACTTCTCTTTGTTTCCATAACTCTAAAATTTTCGTTTCTAAAGGTAGTTACTTATTTCTTACCAAGAGCTATGCAAAACAAGGCAAAGCGATGAAACAGAACTTGTTATGCCGTATATACCCCGTTTCGGAACCGGTAGCTGTTTAGTAGTCGAACTTTGTCCGAAAGGGGTGTTTTCAGGCATTTTATGCCGAAGTCCGTTTCCACCCGCTCTGCATACAAGATGCTGACCTGCATTTATTTATGTAGAACTTTGCTTTTCTTTGCGCCTTATGCCGATTTTTTTGCGAAAAATCGAAGATTTAACGTTTTTTTTTCATCGACTCTCTCCGAACAGAGAGAAAAAAGGCAAAAACGGCCCTTTCGAGCCCCGACTGACCTCGTCTGCAAAGATAGGGCATGTCGGGGTTTATTTCGCCAAAATGAGCTGTAAAATCGAGGTTGGATTCACGGATATTTTCGGATTCCGAGTAAGGTATTTTGTGATTGATCGGAGTGGTTGTTGGGGACGGTCCTTCACATCCGGATTGCTTATAAGATTTGCAGCCAAAAGAAAAATGGCTGAAACCATTTTCATGGCGCAGCCATCTCTTTTTTCCCTTAATTTGACTTTACTTTAATGAACGTATATATGAATACGGGGATAAAGTAAAGTTGCTGATTTCATGGAAAAGTGTAGATTTCAAGCCTCAATTTTGATGGAAAAGTGTATGAAAGGAGCCTGATTCGTTGGAAAAAGTGTGCGAATTTGAATTATTCGCTTGAAAAAATGTAGAACCACTTAAATATCATATCTTCTATTCTTGCGATTTTTACATATAACACATCATTAAATAGATGAAAAATAGTATATTTGCATATTATATGATATGTTGAGCTATGACGAAAAGTACGATGGGTACCAAGTTGCCAAGAAAGTTGGAGCAGAAGATGCAGATAGTAGGAGAACAGATCAGGCTGGCCAGATTACGCAGGAATCTTAGTATTGCCCAAGTCGCTGAACGTGCCACCTGTTCACCTCTTACGGTTTCACGTATAGAGAAAGGTGTACCGACGGTAGCAATAGGTATTTATCTCAGGGTGCTTTATGCGCTTCAACTAGATGATGATATTCTTCTGCTTGCAAAAGAAGATGCAATGGGAAAAGCATTACAGGATTTAAGTCTTAAACAGCGGGAAAGGGCATCCAAAAAAGAATAAAGTATGAAAAAACTCTATGTATTTGCTGATTTTGATTGGCTGAAAGAACCAAGGCTAATTGGAGAGCTGAATTACGAATCCCTTCGTGGTTCTGACAGCTATGGATTTTGCTATAATGATGAATGGCTTAAGGACTATGGAAGTCTGTTTCTTAGTGATGACTTGAACAACTATCCCGGTCAGCAATACACGGCTCCCGGCAAGGATATTTTCGGATGTTTTTCTGATGCCCTTCCAGACAGGTGGGGGCGTACATTGATAAATCGTCGGGAGCAGATTCTTGCAAAGGAAGAAAAGCGTCCGGTACGTCGGCTTTCTTCATTAGACTATCTTATCGGGATTGAGGACTTTTCTCGCATGGGAGCTTTTCGATTCAAGGAATCAATGAATGGAGATTATATCAATGCAAGCGAAGTCCTACGCATACCACCACTGACAGATATTCGTGAGTTGATTGCAGCTAGTTCCGAAATAGAGAAAAGTGAAGATGAGAACAGGTTACCCGAAATGCGTTGGATTGCTCAACTGGTACAACCTGGTTCTTCTCTTGGCGGAGCGCGTCCAAAGGCAAGTGTAATTGATGAAAACAGAATTTTGTATATAGCAAAATTTCCGTCCCGTAAAGATGATTATGATGTTGGACTTTGGGAACATTTCTCACATCTGTTGGCCAAGAAGGCTGGTGTCAATGCTGCAGAAACAAGAGTAATCTCTACAAGCGACAAATACCATACTTTACTTTCCCAGCGATTTGACAGAAGGGAAGACGGTAAGCGCATACATTTTGCTTCAGCCATGACTCTTTTGGGCTTAAATGATGGAGACAATGCCAATACCGGTAACGGCTATCTGGATATGGTTGATTTTATACTTCAGAATTGTACTAACGTGGAGGATAATCTGAAAGAACTGTATCGCAGAGTCGCGTTCAATATCTGTATTGGTAATACAGATGATCATTTCCGCAATCATGGTTTTCTTCTGACTGCCAAGGGGTGGACTTTATCTCCGGCTTATGATATGAATCCCACTCTGAATGAGTATCAGAGCCTGTTGATTAATAGTCACTCCAATAAATCGGATTTGAATGAATTGCTGAATTCTTGTGAGGAATATATGATACAGAAGAATATTGCTCAGCAAATCATCGGCGAGGTACTTGTTGCAGTTAAAGACTGGAAAATACTGGCCACCCGACTGCGTATTGAGAGAAATGAGCAGGAACGTTTTTCTTCTGTCTTTGATAGGCAAAACTTATCGACGTAAATCACAAGAAAATATAAGCCCTGCAAAAATAGTATGTTAATGTTTGTTTTAATATTTAGCACAAAAATACTGTAAACGTTTACAATGAAAATAATAGATCAGAAAATGAATAGTTTGTTATATTATCCATATATTAATTTACCTCAAAACGATTGGACAATACGCGCTTTACTTTATTATGACAATGTGAACGCTATTGTCCCTACTCAATATTTTTACGAACCAGAACACTATAACCCGTTTATGCGAGAAGCAATTATGAATGAATTGATTACTCCAATAAATCCTATGGACGTTCTCAATAACCCGTATGAAGTTTCTCTAAGATTTATTGAATATTTGAGTGCAAGAAAGAGTGTAATAGAAAGACGTAGAAGTTTTTTTTCAAACCAAGCACATATAATTCACCGTGATAAATCCTTATCCTCATACAGACAGTGTAAACTGCATATAAATAAATTTGATAGTGATGTTTTTAATTATCTTATGGAGATAGGACTTGCTGAGCGTATAGATTATAATTGGTATAATGTAGAAAATAAAACAGCTAATGATCTTATGTTTTTATTATCATCAGTTATTGCAGATAAAATTCAATCTATATTGGCTACTGATAAAATTGATTATAGCTTTTCTCAGATTTGTGCACAAAATAATGATGTCGAATTACGAAACAGACAGTATAAAAGAGACTTGATACTAAAAAATCTTATACCATATCCAAAACAGATAGACATAACAAATCTTAGGAGATTTAAAGAAAAACATCACGATCTACTTATTGCCTTTAGAAGCAAAGTTGAATCAATAGTCTTGAATTCAGCAATTTCTCCAGAATCAAGAATGTTTGAAGTCACTTTGGGAGAGCTAAAAATACAAAAAGAAGAATTATCTAAGAGAATGAACGAAAGCCATTTAGGCAATATTAACTTTGGAACAATATGTGGGACTATTTCTGCAGGTATAGGTCTATTTGAGAACTCTTCAGTCGCTACAATTACGGGGTTATTGTCTGCAATTTATTCTGTGTGTAAGACTGAAAGACCAGAAAGTGTGGCAGATCAAACAGGACTTAAATATTTGGCCTTAGTTGATAAAAGAATGAGAACACGCGAATAATGTATTGTTAAACCTTAAATAAATAAAAATATGAGTTTTACTTGGATTCCATATTACAAAGAATTTGCTCAAAGATTGACACAATTTCAAAAAGATAGAAAGCGACTGTTAAATTTGATTTATGATAATCGAGACGAACTGCTTGCAAAATACCTTCACGATCAAGGAGGCGAGGGCGATTTATTAGAAGATATTGACCCATTCACCGTATTTGGCTTGTTTAATAGAGGTATTAAACATGAGAATAGAATAAATTCAGCAAAATTATTTAAGAACATACTTGATATAAAAGCAGATATTCCGAAAGATTTTGAAGGTATTCCTGTTCTTAATAATCAGAAGTCTCATTTTTTTGGATTTAGATCCCATCGAGGGAAAAATGATATACAGAATTTGTGGAACCTATTTATAAAAGTTGTTAATGATGAAAACTTTGAAGAGGAATACAATACGGTAATCAAGCAGTTCATCATTAAAGTGAATATTACAATGGGGCTATTTTGGATTCGTCCAGAAAAATTCTTGGCTTTTGATCGTACAAATAGGCAATACTTAAAAGAGCAGTATGGAATTAAATTATCTAATAAGGCACCTGAGTATTCTGAATATATGAAAATTTTGGATAGCATTAATAAGAAAATGGCTTCAGGTGAGATTAAAGAAAACACTTTCTATGAATTATCTGCAAATGCGAATAATTTGGGATATGATAATTCTGATTATGACTCCTATTTAGAATGGGGTTCATTTTACAGTGAATTATGGAAAAAACGAAAAAATATTATACTTCAAGGGGCTCCTGGCACAGGTAAAACGTATCGTATTCCAGAGTTAGTAGTACGTCTATGTGAGCCGGAGTTCGATGCTAATAATGCTACTCGTAAAGAATTAATGTCTGTTTACGATAGATTAAAAGAAGAGAAACGTGTTATGTTTACCACATTCCACCAATCGATGGATTATGAGGATTGGCTGGAAGGTCTACGCCCTGTTTTAGAGAACGATCAAGTAACATATAAAATTGAATCTGGCATATTCAAGAGGTTATGTACAGAGGCAGAACGTCCATTGTCTGCAAAAAAAGATGTGAATATATCAGATGAGGCAATAGTATGGAAGGTATCATTGAGTGGTACTGGTGATAATCCTGTGCGCAGAGACTGCATGAAAAATGGATATATCCGTATAGGATGGGATGGATATGGTGAAAATATAACAGAAGAAACGGATTGGTCAATACACAATGGAGAGGGTAAAACAATATTGAATGCTTTCATTAATACGATGAAGGTTGGAGATATTGTAATGAGTTGCTATTCAAGTCGTACCATTGATGCTATAGGCATCGTTACCGGTGAATACGAGTGGCATGATAATTTTGAACACTATAAACGAGTACGTAGAGTTAAATGGCTTGTTAAAGATATAAATGAAGATATCGTAAAGTTAAACGATGGCAAAACTATGACTTTAGGAACGGTTTATAGGTTGAATGCCATAACCTTGGATAAGGTTAAGTCTTTATTGGATAAGTATGAAGCATCCAAAACCTTGATTGATAATAATAAGCCATACGTAATTGTTATCGATGAATTTAACAGAGGGAATGTTTCGAAAATATTTGGTGAACTGATAACATTGCTTGAGCCAGATAAAAGAAATGGAATGAGGAATGCTGAAAGCGTACTTTTACCATATTCAAAGAAAGAATTCTATATACCTTCAAATGTTTTTCTGGTTGCAACGATGAATACCGCGGACAGATCTCTTGATACTATTGATTATGCTATTAGAAGAAGATTCGCGTTTATTACTGTAAAGCCACAAGAGATTGATGATGATAATTTTAACTCTGAATTGTTTCGTGAGGTAAGTAATTTGTTTATAAGCAATTATGACGAATACGCTGAAAGTGGATTTGACGACACAATTAAGCTTCTACCAGCAGAAACATTATCAGAAGAGTATAGACCAGAGGATGTTTGGATTGGTCATAGCTATTTCATCATGGATGGCGAATATGCGCTTCAAGACAGATTGCTTTTTGAAATTATTCCCTTACTTGAAGAATATATTCGAGATGGAGTTTTGACATCTGAAGCACAACAAACAATAGACAAGCTTTATTTGACTGCGACAGAACAATGAAACTAATACGACTTCAAGAACAAATAGCTGAAAATACTTGTATTCATCAAGATATAGCACAAGATATTATTCCTCATATGAAAGATGGGGAAAATATTGTGTTTTCTGTTTGTCGAAAGGATAATGATAAAGAAATGTGCTTGTCCCTCAGTAGAGATAATGACCATATCTTTGCCAAAGGCTCATATTTCATTGGGCTTGATTGGCTTTCTACGGGAAATGTAGCTATACAAGTTAATCCCAAGATGAACGAGGGTTATGAGATAGATTATATACGCATGTTAAATGATTCATTAACAGAGTGTGAAAACTACAATCATTTAAGTAATCTTGTAACTATATATTTTAATAAGCCTTCAATTAAAGTTTCGCAACAACAAGATTTACTAAGTATATTTCTTATAACAGAGTACCTTAACATACTTAGTTTGATTGTAAAGAAGGGGCTGAAAAAGAGTTTTTACATAGTAAAAGAGAATTTGCATAATAAAATTAAGGGTCGTATAATGGTTGACCAAAATATGCGAACAAATATAGCGAAAGGACGTATAACCAATAATGTATGTAAGTATCAGGTTTATGGAACTAATTCACCTGAAAATAGAATTTTAAAATTAGCATTTCGTTTCTGTGTTAAACAGTTGGAAGTATATAAATATGCTGTAAACACAGAGCTGTTGAATAAAAAAGTTAGATTTATACGACCTTATTTTGATAGTATAAGCGACGATATATGTGTTAGAACAATAAAAACATATAAAGGTAATCCCGTTTATAGGGATTATAATCAGGCAATTGAATTCGCTCAATTGCTTTTACGTCGTTATAGTTATGATATTACGACTATTGGACAAAATGACATTTCTACGCCACCTTTTTGGATAGATACAAGTAAACTGTTTGAGCTATATGTATTTCATCACTTACGTAGAGTTTTTACTGGAAAAAATGAAATTAGTTATCATGTTCGTGCGCATTTCCAAGAACTTGACTATCTTTTAAAACCTGAGTTATGGCCTAATCCATATGTGATAGATGCCAAGTACAAACCTAGATATAAAGAATGCAAAACCATATCAAAGGAGGATGCCAGAGAAGTGTCTGGGTATGCTCGTCTAAGTAAAATTTACGAATTACTGGGTTTAGATGAAGAAAGTGCCATTCCCATAAAATGCTTGATAATATATCCAGACCAAGATAAAAATGAGTTCTTTACGTTCAATCGGGAAAAGGAGCCCGAATTCGAAAGAATATCAGGATATGTAAGATTGTACAAGGTGGGAATAAAGTTACCTCTTATTAATTATAAGGGGATATATTACCCATCCGAAAGGTATTAACGCCCTTCGCCAGATCAGGTCTGGTTCGGCTCTACCGAAGTCTGTCTCGCATACCGCTTTCTATAGGGTGGGAAGGCAGCTGCACTACAGATGCCGGGTGGGGATGATATATTCCGCTCTGCCTGCGGCAGCACACAAAAAACATAATTAATTGTAAAACGGAAACGACTAAAAAAATACTAACTTTGTAAAATTATAATCTGTCCGAAAAACTGGAAGTTTACAATATGTACTTAGATTTTATAACAGATATCGCCAAAATTGGTGATAGAATAACAATTAAATGTGCTAGTGGAAATTACACCGGCAATATTATTAGATTGACATCCGAGATGATCGCCATCAAAGATGACAATGGGACAATTATTGTTAAAGCCGATTCTGATATTGATGGAGGTGTTGAACTTATTAATACAGATATTAATAACGGCACTGACGGTCGCATTGAATCGGATCAATTATCACATCCGAATGAAACTACTGGCGCTTTATCAAAATCTCCAGTTAATAATTGCCTTGATTTATTTGACTCACTAATCAATAATTCGGGTGTATCTCTTGATAGTATGACTATCTCGAATGGCTCAATTATCGAATCAACTACTCTTGCTCTTGCTAAAGATGAGTTTGCAGTTCTTCTTGATTCAGGCGAAGAAGTGCCAATGAAGAAATGGTCAATAGCGGGATATAAACAATCCGAATGTGCTGATGGTGATCGCATTTATGTGAATTCATCGCCTTTTTCAGGAACTATGGCGATGACATATGAAACATTGTGTGATACTTTCGTTAGGTATGTTGGCGGAAACAGAGCTCCTGTCTTGCATAGCATTAGGCATACTCTGAATAAGACTCCCGAGTTCCAGGACTATACTTCTGATCTTATTCAATTGAAGAAATTCATATCAGAATTGGGGAAAGATACTAGCCATAATTCGAACGTAAAAGATACACCAACTATCAGCCAAAAAGAGTGTGATAGATTGGAAAAGTATATACAAGAGATTATTGCTGGAGAAGATCCTGCATCACCATTATCAGACGCAAAGATTCGAGCCGGATATGCCGCCGAATACGGAAGAAAATATAAGACAAAAGTAATTCGTGAAATTCGCGATAGATTGGGCATTCTAGACAAAAAAGGAAGAACTATATCACTTGATAATCAAGCTAGCAGTCAAGAAGCTAAAGGTGTTCTTCCAACCTGCGAGATTAATAAATATTTTGTTGCATACCATAATGGCGCTGCAACAAGCAACGATTATCCCGAAATCCGATTCCTTGACGATGTAGTAGAACCATCTTTGTTGTCTGAATTACAGTCATTTCACAAAGGGTCGGCACCAATTCCAGCCATTTGTGATGTATCAAGAATAGGTCACAATTATTATGCAACTTTTTTGGTAAAACCAGCCAGTGTTGATGAACTAAAGAAATATTCCGAGGTTTATAAATTGGCATCAAAGATAGAAGTTGCAAATGCCCTCGACTCATATATCTCTACATTGGGCGATACTTCTGAACACCATACACAGACAGAAACGAGTCTTCCCGACATGCTCGCCTATGCTAGAAAGCAAAGACTTATTCATAATTACGATGTAGCAGAAAAGACATACCTTGAATTAGTTGATAAGGAGTTTTCACTTGATGCGGTTGTGAAAGAGTTGGCTGATATGTATCGAGAGATTGGTAAGCTTGACACAGCCGTCTCCATTATGGAGCAATACCTTGACAAGATGGAAGACATGCAAAAAGCATATAATTTTATTGCTACTTTGTATGCATCGGCCAATGAGATTGAAAAAGCACTTGAAGCTCTTAATAAAGTCATTTCAGGATCGACATTACCTAATCAAAAATCCAAGACACTTTACAATATTGCTCTGCTTTATATAAAAAAGAGTGATAATATAAATGCGGTACATGCATTGGAAGAGGCCATCAAGCTAAATCCATCGAATAAGAGTGCGAAGAAACTTCTTGAACTAAGAAAGAGAGTAGACGGCAAAAAACGATTGGAGAAGAAAGTTGACAAATTGTTAAACTTTAAAGAAGATCCGCTTATTGAGTACGATCTTATTTCAAATGACGCAAATGAGAAGATCATTTTAAGCGAAGAAACTAATGAGCACCTATTGATCGCAAAGCAGTTAAAAAATGCTGGATTAGAGAATTCGGATGAATACAAAAATGCAATCATTGAGTACGCGAAGTTAAAAGGAATTGATCTGATTAAGACCGGCAATATTTTCTCCGGTAAAGAGTATTTATTGTCTGCAGCTCTTCAGGAAACCAATGAACAAAAAATTGAAAGTGAGTTACTTTATATAGCAGCTCACTATCCTTCCCCTCATACGCAATTGTTGAGTGACACAAAGAAGGATATTAAACAATTCTTTGAGCAGGTTGAACCGATTGATAGTGAGGATCTTTTCTATGGTATATTACATCTAATAGCCACGACAAAAGCCTCAAAGCGTATCATTAGCGCATTATATCAATCTCCTTCATGGAAGCCATGGATTCTCTCATATTTAGGTGTCAAAGACCTTACACCAACAAAGTATGTTGAGATCATACAAAAAAGAGCCTCACTAGAAAAGGTATGTTTTGATGAGTATGTTTCCTCTTTAAATAATATTCTTAAAGAAAACGACATTGAAGAGATTTTCAAGTCTCTCACTCAATTGCAACCAACTCCATTCTTATCCGAAAAAGACACTAATAATATTTCTGAAGTTAAAGACGTTGCTGATAAGGTAATACAGCTTCGAACTGCATATACATATGACAATGCAAGCGATATCTCAAATGCTATAGAAAGAAAAATAGCAGATATTAAAGAGGGACTTTTATTGTATCCCACCAAAGTATCGTGTTGTCATATTTCAGCATTGCTAATAAAGATATCGGATATCTGCTCAAAACTAATGGAAAGATTAGTCGAAAGCAAAGAGCCTGTAGTATCAATTGATGCAATTTGCGATGCCACGATTGATTCCTCGGGTATCTGCCAGGTCCAGATTCAGGTTAGCAATCTTGAAGGCAGGATGAAAATACTGGCCGGAACGGTATCAATTGTTCGTGTCAATAACAGAGACCTCGAGAAGCAGCGTTTTTCTAAAACTCTAACGGATACGCTATATGGAGGTGGAATTCAACATTTCCAGTTTGAGTTGCCATTAACGGAGCAAGAACAATCATCAGAAATCTTGTCCCCACTCACAATTGTTTTTGACTATGACAAAACTGATTTTTCAAAAGAGTCCAAAATTGTTAATTTGAGCATAAGAATAAGTCGGCCTGAGCAGTTTGTAACAATCCCAAATCCATATTCGGAATTTGCACATGCGAATACAGTTGAAGACGATTCAATGTTCAAAGGCCGAGAAGAAACGATCAGTGAGATTTGCGAAAATATTATCAAAGGCAAGAAATGCTATGCAATCTATGGACAGAAGCGCTCAGGAAAGTCTTCTGTCTTGTTCCACATTGCGAAACGATTACGTAATGATAATAAGGCATTAGCGGTTCATTTCTCAATAGGTGAGAATCTACTAGGCGATAGAGATACAGATGAGAGTGTACTGAACAATCTATATTACCTATTTCTCAAAGAAATTGAAAATGGATTGAAGAGAGTTGATCGTATAAAATTCAGAGAGCTATTTAACAGAGGTGTTAGATGGGATGATATAAAAGACAATCCAGAAGCTCAGTTTAGAGACAGGCTGGATTCTATTATAGATGCCATCAAAGATAACTACTCATTTGAATCAAGTAAAATCATATTGCTGATTGATGAGTATACCTATTTGTATTCCTTCATTAAAACGAAGAAATTGTCATCTCAATTTATGGCGAAGATGAAGGCATTAATTGAGAATAACTATTTTACCGTTGTTGTCGCAGGACACGATGCAATGCCTCAGTTCTTAAATGACTTTGCTAATGAGTTCAAAATATTCGAGCCTTATAAACTGAGTTATATTGACGAAAAATCAGCGAGAGAACTGATAGAAGATCCTATCAGGAACGAAGATGGATCAAGCAGGTATCAACCTGAAGCTGTTAATAAAATACTTGAATTATCAGCATGTAGTCCTTTCTATATTCAGATTCTCTGCGACGAAATTGTAAAATATGCCAATGCCAATCGACATTCACCTATTACTATTATTGATGTAAATAATGTATTGAAGTTGTTGGTTAGTAACCAAGGATCAATAAGTAAAGGCGATTTCGAGAACCTGGTTTCAAGTGGAGATGGTAAGCTTAATCCAACACTTGTTGCTAAAACCTATAACATTCTTCAGGAGATTGCTGTTCGAACTAGAAAAATTGAATATTGCCCTCAGAAGGACATTAACGTATATGGCAGATCTGAAGACGATGTGATAATCAATGATTTGATCGAACGAGATGTAGTGGTCAATGACAAACTCTATGTCGGAGAAAAACGAATAAAAATTAAAGTACAACTGTATAAAGAGTGGATAAATAACAATGCAGACTAATAATCCCTTCGCTTCTGCTGGCACAATTGTCAACGGCGATTTATTTGTTGGCCGATCTGTTGAATTAACGGAGGTATATAACCGAGTATTGGGAAAGAACTTTGGTAATCTATCTATTGTTGGAATACCCAAGATCGGCAAGTCTTCTTTGATGCAGGCCTTATATGATAGAAGAAATGAACTCTATGATAACAATAAGTACGTTGTAGTGTGGTATACTTTCAAAGCAATTGAAGAGTATGCAGATGACGAGCCGCGAGAGATTTTTATTGACATAGCGCGTAAAGTTGAAAAAGAGCTCAAGAGACATGGATATGATGTGTCAGAAATATCATACTATGTCAATGAAGTGTCAAATCTTGAGATGAGATTCACTGAATTTCAGTCTACTTTACTTGATATGTTTGAAGAGCTTGTCTATAATGGGATTCGTGTAATTTTATGCCTGGATGAGTTCGATTATTGCAAGAACTACCTTGAGGAGTGTCATTTCCAGTTACTCCGTGAGCTAAGCTATCGTCCGGAGAATAAGATTGCTATAGTAACCGCATCTCGAAGATCAATCCACGACATAGAAAAGGATTCTGGTGGTGGTTCAAATTTCTTTGAAACATTCAAGAAGATATATCTAAAACCATTTTCTATAGAGGATATCCGGTTGCAAAGGAATCTCATAGATGGGGTTTCTGAAAATGATTGTATTCTTCTTGATAAAGCAGTTGGTCGTCACCCATACTTAAATGCAATAATACTTGATGAGTTTTTCAATACAAGGGATATGAAATCAAGTATTGATAAGCAGATAAATTCCGTCTTAACTCATTACGATTATCTTTTCAGGATTCTAAAGAAAGACAAGCTCGATGATAAGGTAGTAAAACTATACTCTGGTTTTTCAGATACTGTATCCCAGGAGGAGGAAGAATATATCTACAACAGGTATGGAATCTTCGACAACATTGGAGACAACAAATACGTGCCGTTTTGCGATACATTCGAGCAGTATCTTAGCCAATTGTATAGGACAAATCCATACAACTTATTATGGGGGAAAACTGAACGAGGTTTGCGAGCCATAATAAAGTATGCTCTTGATCACGAATATGGAGATGATGTCAGACTATGGGACCCAGAAATCAGAGACCTATTTTCACAAGAAGACTGGTCTAAGTATGTCACTCAAAGGCGAAAAGAAAAAGAATTATTTAAGGGAAGAGCGTCTGATTGCATCATTGACCAGTTGTACCCAAGACATTATATTGTACTCATCGAAGAATATTGGGACGGTAACATTGACGCAATAATGGGGCATACTCTCAACTATTGGCGTGACGAATTAGCTTTCATTTGTAGATATGTGCGTAATCCAGAAGCTCATAGTAGGATAATTCTTAACAATGCAGAAAAGACTAGAGCTACTGTATTCTGTCAAGAGGTAATAAAACGTTGTCAATTACATAGAGATGAGTTAGGGGAACTTGAATAAACCTCAACTAATTATCCTTTTGCAATAAGCTCAAGAACAGCGATACCTTCGGATCGTTACCATTAGAAATGGCTGACCTATCATAAGCATCCGATGAAAGACATCTTAACAACTTTTTACAAGTTGGGCCGTTGTTACCAAGTTGTTCAAAGTTGGGTTCGATTTGCTACAAGTTGGCTTCTTTTTGCCAGTTATGAGGAAGGAGTTTCCGCAGGTCTAGCTTCTGATTCTCATATTGTGGGATCTTGACCAGTACATCTTCCATCCATTTGCGCGGGTCCACTGCATGTTCCTTGCAGGTGCTTACCAGTGAGTAGATGACGGCAGCCCTGATTGCAGAGTCGTGATTGCCGCAGAACAGGAAGTTCTTGCGTCCCAAAGCCAGCGGTCTGACTGCATTTTCCACGAGATTATTATCTATCTGATATCTGGCGTCTCGCACGTATCGGCTGAGCCTTGGCAAAAGCGGAACAGTATAACCTATCGCCTTACCTTACCTGCTGTTTTCAGTCACATTGGATGCGGTGTCGTACATCCATTTCTCGAAGGTGCATATGGTCGGGTAGGATATCTTTTCCCTCATTTCCTGCAGCTTTTCCGCACTCCTGCCCTGTTTCTTCGCATCACTCTCTACATTGTACAGTTTCCCGATCAATTGTAAACTTCCCCTTTTTAGGACAGCCTTCAATTAGACAGCAAATATAATTCATTTTGTTGTTCCAATTGCATGTATGGTTCGGTGATTGATTTCAGATAGGCCACCCTAAGCGTAAGCTGTAGAGATGTGCAAGGCCGCCTTTTGGCGCTTGCCTTGGCCTTGCTCAACTCGGAAGCGGAGCTATATTTGCCTGTCTGAACATCAATCATTGTGTGTCACACCTTTTTGTCCGGTACTCCATCGGCGGTATGTTGTCGAGGCTTTCATGGGGTCTCTCATTGTTGTAATAACAGTTCCACTCTTGGGTTACCCGTTTCACTTCCTCTATGCTTCTGAAGATGTACACGTCAAGTACAGCCCTTCTGTAACTGCCATTGAACCGTTCCTTTGAAATGAACTTCGGGCCGCTATCGCATCTGATATTTTTCGGCTTGCCGTTCAGCCAGATTACCTTTTCCAATGTCTTTATCACCCTTCTTGCCGAGAAAGACATTGAAACCTCCTGGGACACCGCCACCTTATCACTGTCATCCATTATGTTCAGCACCCAGAACTTCCGTCCGCACTCCAGGACATCACCAACAAAATCCAGAGGCCATGTCGTATTGGGTTCGGAGGGCTGTTCCAAAGGTGTCTTGACCCTTGCCGGAAGTCGTTTCTTCAAACGGACACGTTTCTCGTAGTGCATATTCTTGTACACACGGTAAACCTTCTTGTGGTTCCAATTCTTTCCTTCACGTCTGAGACGTTTGAATATCTTCCAGAATCCGTCTCCGTATTGGGCTGCTGTCCTTATCGCTTCTTCAACTTCAGTGTCATCTCGCTTCTCCTGATAATAGTAATACGAACGGTGGATCTCCATCAGCTTGCACGCCCGAGCGATGCTCAATTCGTATTCCTCAACAAGCTCGACTGCTATCTATTTCTTTATCTCGGGCTCTAGAGTTTTTTTTAATAACATCCCTCAATATCCGGTTGTCCAATGCAAGGTCTGCGTACATCTGCTTCAGCTTCCGGTTCTCCTCCTCCAGTTCCTTCAATCTCCTGACCTGATTCACATCCATACCGCTGTATTTTGACTTCCAGTTATACAAGGTAACCCGAGTTACCCCATGTCCCCGTGCCACTACTTCTGCGGATATTCCGCTTTCCAGTTCTTTGACGGCTTTCACCATCTCGCTCTCGCTGTGAATACTCTTTTTCATTTAGTCCTCCTTCGACAAAGTTATCGTTTTTTGTCTAATAAAGAACTGTCTGGTTTTTAGGGCAGTTTACAAAAAGGGGAAGTTTATATGGCATTCATATCCTCTTTCTATTTTTGTTTTTTATTTGCCCAAAAACTCTTTGAGAGTTAACGACTTAAGACCAAGCCCAATAGCACGAGAACGAAGCATGTTATCTGACGTAAGCAGAATCGGATTGCATCCTTCTTGTTTGTGTTTCAGCGCTACAGAGAGAATCTTACAGTCTGGATTTGATGCATTAAAACCATTGGGGAGCAATGATGTGTCCGCATCTTCCATCTTGGAGAAATTCTGTTCAAATGCACGGCATATGTTCTTAGCTGCGTTGCTCAGAGCTTGTTTGTCAACGCTTTCCTTTAATTTGAGCTTATCCAGCTCTTCAAGTACTGTTGCGGGGATAATCACCTTGTATTGAGAACCGATTTTTGAAATAATATCCGGACACTTGACAAACACATTTGTATCTATGATATATATGTTGTCCATGCCCTCTACAATTTCTGTTCTCTTGCGCTCGAACTTGGACAGATCTACTTTGCCTACCACTGTAACTCCAATATCTCCAGCTGTCAATCGTTTCGGCTCATGCTCTCCAAATTCTACAAATTGTTCTTCGTGAGCCTTGAGAATATACTTTCTGACATCATCTGACATCTGCCGTTGCAGCATTGTAGAATCAGCCACAATGATTGTATTCAATCTTGCTCTTGATGTTGCGACATTGAATAGTTTTGGGTCTAACGAATAGGGAAGAGATGCATTTGGAATAAAGAATATGCAATAGTCCACTGTTAAGCCTTGTACTCTATCAACAGTTTCTATCTTAATTGTGTCAGGCAAACTTGCACCTTTCCAATTAAGAATGAAGTATTTTTGTAACTCCCTAATAGAGTCTTTGAATTTTGATAGGACAGCAATTTCACTACGAGGTGATAGCTCATATATCTTTTGTACGACATCAATGATTTGTTCAAAAGCATTAATCGGAGCCTTTTTTCCCGTTTCAAGTTCTAAATCTAAAAAATTTGGACCACCCTTTGGGGTTTATAAATGGCAATTGAATAGGGACATCTACGATTTTCGAGACAGACCTCAAGTTGTTATTGTAGAAAACACCTGTACTATCAGCAGCCCTCGGCATTAACCTAAATGTATCGCTGAGAAGGTACGAATCAAGTTTTTGCGTATTACATAATGTGTCAAAGCCATTAATTATTTGACTCCAATCTTTATCACTAATAATATCGTCGTTTATTGCAACAATAGGTGATAACTGTTTCTGATCACCAATCCAAACCACTTGTTTGCCCAATTTGAATGCTGCTGCTATCATAGGAAGCAGAGCCTGGCTCGCCTCATCCATAAGTACGTAGTCAAAAGGAATCTCTGCGAGAGTTGCCGCCCAGGTACTTGAAACATAGAAAGATGTAAGAGATAAATACCCAGAACAGGCATCACATTTGTTCTCTTTAATAGGGACAAGGCATGGAAGTTCGCGTTTCTCATCAATTGTCATGCTTGACTTCGACACCTTCCCGGCAAAAATATAATCTTTAAGATCTTCTTTCTTTGCCAGCTCCATCAGCGCTTGATTCGTTAATGCAGTAACAAGAACGCTCTTTCCTTGCTTCAATAATGTTGCGGCATATTGTGCCAATCTGTATGTTTTTCCGGTACCCGGAGGGCCTTGTATTGCCACACAGTTGTTTTTATCAAAGACACCCGCAAGAATAGCGGGAAGATCAGTATCAGATGCAAGTGGTGTTGGATTCCAAAGCGGATCGGTAGCATCAAAATCTAATACCTTGTTGACATTCTTAATTGACTCATCAGCTACAATGTCCTTCAGGTTATATAAATACTGAAGAGGTGGATCTTTAGGACCGAACGCAATTATTGGCATCTCCTTTTGGAGAACATCTGCAAATTCTATAGAAAGATTTTTTATACCAATAAGGCAGAAATCCTCCTCTGTAGCCTTTGCAATCCAAGCGCAATACGCGTCAGAATAATCCCTTTGGTAATCTTTTCTTAAGTCCAACCAAGAATAATCACTCCAATTCTTGAAACTGCCCATTTCTCCTGTTAGGTAGCAGGCTGTCCAGAAGGAGTTCTTTCGAGGCATATTATCGGAATTCCTCACCTTAAAGACAGCGGTACCATTATCTTGGAGTTTTTGAAATTTTCCGACAAAGACATTTCCACGCGATTTTAAAACAAGTGCTTTTGTCCGGACGACTTGTTCAAAATCTCGTATCTGAGCATTTATCTCAGTGTCTAAAAAATTAGTGTATGATTCTCTTGTGTAGTACATAACTATAAATCATCATCTGATGTCGCACTTTGCGTGCCGGTATTTCTCTTGTAAATGAATCTTATTGATTCGGCCCTGCTTGATATATTAAAGCTGTCGAAATTGAATTGGATGTTATTGAAATAGTGAAGTGCATCGGCTAACTTCTCAATCTTGTCGTCTGATTCAAGGTTCTTACTGCTGAAGGTAATGGATACTTTTGTCTGATCTTTGAGGAGGTCGAGTACCGGAATGCGTTTGAAATCAAGACCATCATAGATAAACAACTGAGCCTTGTCTCTAATCAAATACAGGTATTCAGTTGGATTAACCATAAATTTATCACCTTGATATTTAAAGCTCTTCAGCACAATAGGCTCTGAACCATTTTCAGTGGTAATGACATTGCAAGAGTAACAATATGGCTGACCATCCTCACCCATTTCGCCGAAACCATATGGATATTCCCAGTCCGGATAAGCTCTCATAAGTGCCTGCTGGGCTTCTAATTGGGCCTGTATCATTTCCTGTTTAGAGAGTTTTGAGTCTTCACCCTTTTGCATTGTGGCATTTTCTTCCTCATCATCCCGGATCCTTGCAATTTCTTCTTCCAAAAGGCTATTCTGATTTCGCAGCTTCTCTACTTCTGACATCAAATCATTTACACTCGCTCTTGAAATCAAAAATATTTCCCTCCAATCATCTTTTGTGAACAGAGAGGTTTTAAGCGAGTAAACATCCGCGAGGACGACTTCCGGTTCTACATCCTTATTGATGTATATATGACCGGAAGTATTGAACACAGTATAATTGTTCTGTTTTCCTTTAAAATAATAATCCCCTAAATAAACACCTCGATAAGGCATCTCACCATCGTATAAGTAGATGCGTGTCGTTTTGTTCGCTTTCCAGGTAATGTACTTTTCATCAGTCCATTCCTTCGCAGACGAATAATCGTCTTCGTTATTGGTCATGTGAACATTGATTTTGCCGAATAACAATTTCAAGACTTCTACCTTGTTGTTCTCTGAAATCGGCAATTGTGACGATGCCTTGACCCATGAAAGGAAGGTGCTAATTATGGACGAAGAAGATATATTCCAAATATCCTCGAACTTGTTCTCACTGAATGACTTGCGCCTTTTAATTTCGTCACTTGTTTCATTGTGTACGCCAAGAGTTGTTAAGAACGACTTTTTTTCGTCAGTATCAGTCCACTGCGCAATAAAAGGCTGTATTCGTTCCGCTGGAAGTGTATAATCATCGCAGTCAATGTATCTTCCAGCCACCTTACCAAAAGAATAGGAAATATATGGATCATTAATGAACGAACGGAGAATTTCTCCTACTTTAAGTTTGAAGCATTTTTCAAGAATCTCTTTGAATATCTGAGTATTCGAGGTGTCAATAAACTTCCTAGAGACAGTATCTAACGTGATAGAACCAATATGTCTGTAGAAAAGCATCATAAAACAATATTGATCTGACGTGTACCGTGCATTATAATACTGAGAAAGATATGAGACAAGTTCGGTCTTAACCCATGACGATTCAGCTTCATTTTGTGCAAATACTTTTTCGTATCCAGCAATAGATTTGAATTTATCATTGCAAGTTTTGACGAATTGGTATGAGAAGGCAAAATTGAGGACAAGGAGAAAGTGTACTTAACTCCATTGACATCAACAGAAAAATCATCTTTCAAAGTAATTTTTGAGAGAGGAATGCCATCGACCTTAATAATTGACTTAAGATGCTGACAAGAGGCAGTACTTTCTGTTGCAATTTTGATTATTCGATAATGCTCGCCATCAGAAGGGTATAACACAGTACTGCTCAAATCAAACGAGCCGTATGCTTTTACAAAAATTTCTTTTGTCGCATGATCTTCTTGCTCGACAACAGGAAGGATATTCGGCACTCTTTTCCTAATCAAACTTTGAGTGAAAGCATGACGCCAGCTTTGTTTAAACTTTTGATATACAGAGTATACATCTGTTTTAGTTAATATTGTGTCAATATTGTTCTCAACAATAGATGTATAGATGTTTTCACTACCGATGAGGAAAGATGCAAAGGATGAGCTATACTCTTCTTGGGCAATCATGTAATCTTTCAGCCACACAGGCAATGTACTGCTGAATGCACACATCTTGAATAGAGGGGTGAAGACGCCTTGCGCATTTTTGAAAATTGCCCATTTCTTTCTCGTTTCATCACCAATACCCTCAAATTGCTTAGTAGCATGGAACAACCTTAGACGATCCGAATGTGATAGTATCGAGGTGTTTGATAAACTTATCCTTTTGAACAACTTCTGCTCATCCTGCTTTTTCAAATAGTCTTTGAGAGGATGGTGCTCAATCACCGTGTCTGTACATTTGAAACCGAGTTGAATGAGAATATCTTTGATGGCCAATGTGTTTTCAGTAATCAGGATTACCTTACTATCGTTTATGGCCGTACTATATGAAACCCATTTGTTTTCAAGTAGAATAGACGGAATGCTTGGTATGAGTCGGATTGTATCTTCTGTCCTTGTCAACCATTCCCAGAAACTCTTTCTTTCATCATTAGAGGCTGCACTTATCCAAGTAAGAGTGCGTTCTGCATTACCCTGAATGATTTTTATGACATCAGTTGTAGTTGTCTTCTCAATTTTGAATATTGAGCGTTTCAATATATCCGTATTAAGGTTCGGATGAGGCAATCGTTTTGTGGTGCCAATTATTGAGTAGTAATTATCATATCCAAGAGTCTTCGCAAGCGAGGATTCATCCAAGATAATACCTAAAACATCCGATTTTTCTCCTTTGTCATTGATGATGAATTTCGATTCGGAAAGCGCTTTGGTGTATCCATTGTTGAAGGAGTCAATCAGTGCAAAGGTGTCTTGGCTGGTTGATTCAAACTCTTTTTGAGGCAGTAAATTCAAATAATTAGGTTCATCAATTGATGCTGATTCCTCGACCATTGAGACGATGGCTTTTCCAATATTGAAAAAAAGGAAATGATTCCACGGGTTGTCGCTTTGCACACCCTCACGATCAGATTTTGGGATAAAATCCGCATTAATAAAGAACGGGAAGGTAAACCTATGTTCATTCATCGGAAGATATGCATAGAGAGAAAGGACGTCATTTGACGGACGGATATGTCCTTCTTCATCAAGAGGAATGGCAAAGGAGATTTCTGTATCTGCTGTAGAAGCAATTCTGTCCGGTATGCCGGGAACTTCAGATTGTTCATTGCCATTGGAATCAAGTCTTACGAAATAATTCTCAATATCTCCATGAATGTTTGTCCGTTCTTTTCGCTTGATATTCACATTGGCGGCTTTAAAAGCCTCGTCACTCACTCCAATACCTGCCTTTGTGAATATCTTGTAATTCTCGTTCAACTTATCCTTGTCAAACGAATTAACCAATGATATGTATTCTCCATTTTCAGAGATATTCTTTTGAATGGTCCGACAATCATCGCCTTGCATCAGTTGGATTCGATTGGTCCTACGTAAGAACAGCATGAAACGTGGTTCATTGAATACCTCGGTAATCGCTTGGGCGTATTCTGACAATGTCTTCTCGTCCATCTGAAGAGCGATGCAGACATTCTCTCTTTCGCTCCAAATGGTATTGTATTTATCAATATCTGGAATATTTGACCAATCGGGCAGCAATTGCCACGGAATATCTTTTACGCCTTTGAACTCCCTTCTGAATTTTTCAAATTTATGAATGAATTCTTTCTGCTTGACAGGGTCGTTTTCAATATCATTCACCAAGAAATAGAAACGGTCGAAATCATTGTATATATCCAAACTCTTATCAAAACCGAATCGATAGCCGGAGCTTTGGATATAAACAGACTCGGAGTTGGTGAATACGGATTTGAAACCAATTCCTTTATAGCCGGTTTTCTTCTTATTGGCAGATTTTGTACTCTGGGCAGCAGATGTTATTGATTCAAAATCATGCTTGTTAAATGAATAGCCATCGTGGGTCAATAAGAAGTATTTGCCTTCGAGTTGCAGTTTCACCTTTACGCCATTCTGAGCAGCAGCATCATCTGCATTTTGAAGAAGCTCAAAAAACATTCTCTTTTTACTTGAATACAGGTTCTGTCCAACCTCTTCAAGAAGATTGGCGACACTCGTGTTTGTATTCGGGCTGGTGTGCTGCTTAAATGACAAAAGAACAGACTCTTGATAGGGGTTCTTCACCAACTGAAGATCAGGGGAGGAAACAGAAAATAGGTAAGGCGTCCCTTCCTTTCGCCTAAAATCAGCATTCGGTAATGAAATGTCAGTTTTATAGTACTCGCCTTCAAAGAGAAGGTTGCGTAGCCTATTATCTGCTCGTACCAGGATGTTCTTACCATTGATCGGGTCGACGAGTAATTTACCATTTACCTCGCTGTCGGAATCAGAAAACGTGATTAATTCAGTAAAGAAATACCCGTCGTTGATGGATATGACCTTTCCGATAAAAGTCTTTGTTTGGATGTCCATCGTTTTGAGGAGATCCATTAAGGATAGGGAGTAAAGGCTGTCGTCGTATCTGTCCTTTATGATATATTTCCTGCTGAATTTAGCGTTATTGTGTTCATCTGTACCAGTGTAGACTATTTGAATGTGCTCGCCTACAAATACTTCATCACTTGCTCGTAAGACTTTATTTGGAGACAATTCTTCTCTGGTGATGATGATATTTACTCCTGCGTCTATAACATCCACTTTCGCAAATTTATCGTCAACATACGTGACTTCGCCCATAACAATATCACCAGGGTTAAGCTTTGCGATCAGATCTTCCATCAACTTGCGCTTGTTCTCCTTTTCAATAGGGCGCATATCAAGCCAAATCGTAGACTTGTTTTCATTGAATTTGCTATAGACGAATTCAAGTGATTGCCCAGGAGACAACGCACCAGAAATCATCTTTGACTTATATGGCTCAATGAAAAAATTTTCAGTAAGCTCTATCAAGAAAAGGCCTTCTTCTACCGAAATTACAGCAGTGGGATTGTCATGTGCTTGATTTATCCCCACATATTTTGCAGTTATTCTATCTCCGATGTTATGCATCCTTGCAAATAGAGAATGAAGAGGATGGGTACTCAGTGTGACTTTTACCATTCCATTTTCTTTAACTGCAGTGCTCTTTACAACACAAGTAATTTCATCACCAGCCTTATAATAGGTAGAGGTCAGTTCTACCCACGGCGCCAATCCAATGAAGCCATCAAATCGAATCAATATGCCGTAGTTCTCAACAGAATCAACACAGCCCTTTAATATTAAATCAAGGTTCAAATCACGCGGATTGGCACATGCATCTTTTCGGCTTAACTCAATCTTGCCATCAGGATGAACTTTAGTTACAATAGCTTGTATGTAATCTCCAACATGAAGTGAATCATAGAACCTGTTTTGGTGGCTCCACGAAATGTTTAATTTTCTGATAAGTCCGGAAATGCCATTCGGAGTACTTACAAACAGTCCATACTGAGGATTCTTGCTTGTAATCTGAACAGCTAATGATTCTCCAATTTGTGGGTCTAAATATGACATTATGGATTATATTAAATGGGTGAATTTGATTTTTATTTGATTATCGTATGTTTTTTTACTCGGTTGCTGTAGCCTCAGAGTTATCTTCCGCCTCATTAGCTGTTCCGGGAACATATTTCAATGCGCCGAATAGCATTTCTGCTTCATATGTTTCTTTTTTCTCCTCTGCAATTATCACTACGTCGAGATAGTCAATTAAGTACTTCAGGAGTACTTTACCTCTATTAAGGATTGATTCGGCCGACCAAGGATGCCATTCAGTTTTACTACTGATTTGACGTTCGCTAAAACTTCCATTAGCATACGCCTTGACTTTAGTTTCCCACGGATTATTACCAAGACTTGAGTTCTTCTTGTCTCTAATAATTGTAAGGTTGCCGAGAGAATTTAATAAGGTTTTTATGGCCACATATCTTTCCTCTTCAGAAAAACTCTTTTGTGATAAATAATTTGACATTGTATCACTCCAGTAATCTTGATAAGTTTTTGGCATGATATGTTCAATTGACGTCTCGAAGAATTTGTCCCATGAGATTATAGCAAAATCACGTGAGTAATCCTGCTGATGAATATGTTCTTCAAATTCAAACAAGAAATATTTTAGCCCATTCCATCTATGGTAACCTACATTGCCACGAACATATGTAAATAGCCATTTGAAGCCACCTATTAAGCTTGAGCATTCAATAGTCTGAGCTAATATGGCTTCTAATTCATTATTCAGTTCTTCCAGTTTAATATCTCCTATATGTAGGTCCCTGGCGCGAGTTGCAAACGAGCGTTCATCCATTATCGATGGAATAGGCAAACGATTTCTGAATAATATTTTCTCGACATTTTTCAGACATCTATTGAATTCCTCTGGTTCGTCTTTTTGAAGAGCAAGAAGCTGTGCAAGAAATAGCCTCATCTCTTTTGAACCATTGAGACATTGAATTTTATAGAGCTCCAACTCAACCGTATTCTTGATATCGGGGCAATTAACCGTGAACCAATAAGGAACATAGTTTGCGAGATCAATAGCGTATTTCTTAATCTTATCAAATGAGACAACTTCTTCTTTTTTTGACGACTCTGACTGGTCGCGAGTATAACTCAATCTGTATTGACTTGCCCTACTGCAGAACATCTCAAACACTTTTCTTTCAGCATCTTGCGTAGAGAATGAGTAATCGGCAGGTGTTCTGATCAAGGTCAAATGAGATGATAGAAACTCATCTTCATCAAGCATTGATGTTTCATTTTGCCCTAATGAGTTATAAATCAATCCCCAACAGTCATTAATGATTTTTGCTAATTGTTCATTATCGCAATTGGTTAATTTGCTGTTTAAGAAGAGGAGCCTATTCTTTAATTTTTCCAGAATAGTCAATGGCTTGCCACGGTTGTTCATCGTCTCGAAAACAGCCTGAACATCAAAACTATCATCAATTATTTTAATATCAAACATCAGAGCAGTAGTGACCTTTGAAAATATTCTTCTTGCCTGCTTCGGTGTCAATGGGGCCAGCTTATCACAGAAGAATTGTTTCGCTTCCCTTAGGTTGTTGGTATATACGCTTTTCCCTTTGCAGATGGAATTAGGATCTTCAAATATCTCTTTTTGTAAAAAGTAATTATAGTCGCCATTTTCCGTTCCATACGAGAATTTGTAGACGGCATTCTTACCTTTCTCTTTAATATACTGATTGTATATTTTCTTGTCGTTCAGTTTTTTATACAACTCAAAAAGAAGGATAAGAATGGTCGTTAATCTTTGCTGCCCATCGACAACATCATAGATATTGCTTCCAGACTGCAACAACTTTTGTTCTGATTTGCTCAGTTTATCAAATGATGTTTTTTGTAAAGAAATTGCACCTGTGTAGTGTGGCTTATATCCACCGGAAGGATTAGTCGGAATATCTTCAATGTCATCCCACAACTCCGGCAATTGCTTATCTGCCTTCCAAGCATAACCCCTTTGATAGTCCGGAATCCGGAAATAATTATTGGCGAAAATGTCAGGTATTTTTTGATTACTTGTTTCCATATCTTAGGTTATATCAAATGGGTGACTTTTATTTTCTTGTATTTCTTGCGATGCATCATTATATTCTTATTGATTATCAACAGTTTACATCTTAAAAGGGTAGACTGCTCAAAAAAAATACTTGTTTTTTTGCGAAAAATCGAAGATTTAACGTTTTTTTATCGACTCTCTCCGAACAGAGGGAAAAAAGCAAAAAAACTCCCTTTTTGAGCCCCGACAGACCCCGTCTGCAAAGATAGAGCATGTCGGGGTTTATTTCGCAAAAATGGGCTGTAAAATCAAGGGTGGATTCACGGATATTTTGGGGTTCCAATCATGGTATATTGTGTTTGGTCGAAGAGGTGTTTTGCTCGCCCTTAATAACCTCAGGAGCATATATAAATTTTGCAGCCAAATGAAAAAACGGCAGGAACCATTTAGCCATGGCGTAGCCATCTCTTTTCTTCCCTTATTTTGACTTTACTTTAATGAACGTATATATGAATATGGGGATAAAGTAAAGTTGATGATTTCATGGAAAAATGTAGATTTCAAGCTTCAATTTTGATGGAAAAGTGCATAAACAGGACTTCGATTCGTTGGAAAAAGTGTGAGATAATAGGTGTTATTCGCTTGAAAAAATGTAGAGCTCTAAATTGTCACCGACGTTAACACTCAAAAGTTGTACTATGAGTTTTCGCTGTAAAGGGCCAAAGTACAAACTGAATATTCGTTTGCACTTGCACTTTTGCATTTTTGGGTCAGCAGTTTGCTTCATATCGGCTTTTTTTTAAGAAATTTGCTGGTCCTCAAGAAAATCTATAATTTTGCGCCGTCAATTGAATATAAAAACATAAGCTTACAATGCTGCAAAGAAGAATGAACAACTGGAACACCGTATCGGATCGAGGCATAAAATGCTTTGAGAGATTATCGTGTGTCCATACTTCGGGCATTGGAGCATTCTATACTTTTGGAGACATTTTCCGACGAACGTTTGATAGAACATCGGGGATACGATGATGCTGGTATCCTGCTGAAACGATAAATGAAAACCGTCGGAGAGTCCTTACCAAACTTTTCGACGGTTTTTGTTTGATGCCTGTTGGTGACGTTCGCACGATGTGCTCTTCTCCGTCAATTCCGTCCACGGGCTGAATTGAAACGTATTATTAACCGCGCAGTGATGCGCATGAATGAAAAGATTATGAATTATAAATTTGACGGTAGCAGGGTGTTCTTTACATCCGACACCCACTTCAACCACACCAATATCATCAGGTTCTGCAACAGGCCTTTCAAGGATGTATCGCACATGAATGAGACGATTATTGCCAATTGGAACCGAGTGGTCGGTCCGGAGGATATCGTGTTCCACCTGGGCGATTTCTGTCTGGGCGGTTCTGCCGAATGGGTAAACGTACTGATGAACAGGCTGAACGGGAAAATATACCTTATTTCCGGCAACCACGACATCAAGAACCTAAGGCAGAATTACACGAAATACTTCGAGCAGATAACGATGCAGATGTATATCGAGGTGGATAAGCAGAAGATTTATCTGAATCACTGTCCGTTCCTTTGCTATGGCGGCTCATACGATGACACCTGGCAGCTTTTCGGACACGTGCATACCCGAAGGAACAATGCCGGAAAGGATGCTTCGCGGCTGAGTATGCTTCTTCCGACACAATATGATGTCGGAGTGGACAACAACGATTTCACACCGGTTTCATTTGCGCAGGTAAAGGCAATCATAGGGAAACAGATTGAACAATCAAGGAAAGGAGAACAGTAAGATGAAGATACAATACATGAGTGATCTGCATATGGAGTTCCAGGAGAACAGCAGATACTTGAAAAATAATGAATTGCCTGTAACAGGCGATGTACTGGTGCTGGCCGGGGATATTTTCTATCTCAGGGATAAGGTTGCTCCGTTGACGAAGTTCTGGAAATGGGCTTCGGAAAATTACCGGCAGGTGCTGGTTGTCCCCGGCAACCACGAATACTACAACTATTCCGACGTGATGGAACGGGGCCTGCAATGGCGATGGATGTTCCGGGAAAATGTCGGTTACTATCAAAATCAGGTCGTCCGCATCGATGACACTGACTTCGTCCTGAGTACGCTGTGGTCACGGATCAACCCGAACGACGAGTATTTCGTGTGGAAAGGCATGAATGACTTCCGCCAGATCAAGTTCGACGGGAGGCTGCTGCAGGTTGATGAATTCAACCGGATGCACGAGACTTGTATCGGTTTTATCCGGAAAAGCGTTGAAGAAAGTAGGGCAACCCATATCGTGGTGGCTACACACCATCTGCCGACACTCCAGGCAGTGGCTCCGCATCATAAGGGTTCCATGCTGAACAGTGCCTTTGCCAGTGAATACGGAGAACTGATAGCCAACAGTCGGATTGATGCCTGGATCTACGGGCATTCGCATACCAACATAGACACTGTGGTTGGCCGGACCCGTATAATCTGCAACCAGATGGGATATGTGTTTGAGGATGAACACCTGATGAACGGATTTGATCCGGCAAGGTTTATTGAAATTTAATGGACATACAGAAATGAACGAAAGAAAGATTATAGATAGAAAGTTCTTTACCGATTTGGCGAAGGAGGTCGGTTTGAATGCCTCACATTTGGAGGCGTTGGGCGAAAGCCGCCAATTGGAGATTGTCGTTGGTGACGATATGCTTGAACGGCTGGTTGAAATTCAACATCGGTTCGAGCGGCTGGCTGTAATGGGCGACGATGAGTACCGAGGATTCCATATCGAAGTACCACGGCCTGCGCCGGAAGAGTGGGGGGATGCCGAGGAATTGATCGCTTCGGGGGAATATGACAGTCGGGATGCATTCTTAGTCGATTGGCTTGCATTCAACCCGATGGAGACCAGGTGGTTCCATGTCGCTTCAAGCAGATATGGGGATTCCCAGTCAATCCGTGTTACAGACCGGAAGCATACCCATTTTATCATTACGAATCGTTCCAAGTGTACGGATGCAGAACCAGATGATACGTGGTGCAGGGAGAACCTAACCCGTCTCTTTGACTATCTGCAACGGGTGATTGATGTTGTCGTCGCGAATCCCGACGGGTTCAACGATTACGTGGAGCATAATCTGCCGTACCAGCAGCGTACAGGACGGATTGCACAAAAGGAATTCAATCGCATTGTGCCAAATTTCAAAATTGAGGTGGAAGATCGGGAAACAGCCATCAAGGTATTGAAGGACTCGGTACACGGGCATTCTGCCCCTCTTTGGGAAACCATGACCATACGAAAGTATTGCACCTATTTCCGCATAGCAAACGAGGTGTATGAGGCTTATCACTGGAAACGTGGATTCAGGGGGCGCACCTATACAGATCCGCAGGATGTTCCCGATGAACTGCGTGATGTGGTCTACTACAAGCGGAAGAAGTTCATTGATGTGACGGAAATGTACGACATTGACAGTCCGGAGGATTTCATGCGGTTTGCAAGTGACCATTACGGAGAACTGGGGCTTTCACGTCTGAATATCTTTGCCTCAAACTACCGGCAACAGGGATGGAAAATTGTTGTTTCCAACAGTTATTCTGCCAATGCCGGACTGACCATTGAAGTAGCGACAGCCTTGTATAAGGCCGGAGCACCGCTGCTGATATACGATGCCGAGAAACTCCTGAGAATCCTGCTCGAAGAGGATTATGTACGGCTGGTTCCCGATTCATATCATAACTATATGGGCTATCAGGAAGAAGGCTCCGTCTACGAACTGCCGTGGGAATACGAATGTTCGGACGGTTCTAATTCGGTTCAGGCGATTGTCTCACTTGCAGAATGGCTGCCGGAGGAAAGAATAAGGCTTCATTAGAAGAGTATGACAGAAAAAACAACACGTAAATTATATCCGATACAACCTTGATACTATTGAAAGCGTTGCTTTTGCTTCAAAAATCGACTATAATCAGCCAAATCTACAGAATTTTATGAGATTTGGCTGATTATATGATTGATTTGTTCTATATTTGTGAAGACAAAATTCTATAGTTATGATAATAGGAAGAAAAGAAGAGCAGAAAATATTGCTTTCGGCAGCACAGTCGGAGTACTCGGAGTTGATAGCAGTCTATGGTCGTAGACGAGTAGGCAAGACCTATCTGATTCGTGAAACATTTGGCTATAAGTTCACATTCCAGCATACTGGCCTGGCAAATGCCAAGACAAAAGACCAGCTGTTCAGTTTTGCCATTTCACTTCGTGATGCCGGATACGATGATTGCCCAATACCGCAATCGTGGTTGGAGGCATTCAGTCTGTTATCTCATTTCCTGAAGAATTCGACAGATGAGAAAAAGATAATCTTCCTGGACGAGCTTCCATGGATGGATACACCTCGTTCAAATTTCATTTCTGCTTTTGAACATTTCTGGAATGGATGGGCATCGGCCAGAAAGGATATTGTCCTGATAATTTGCGGTTCTGCTACATCGTGGATTATCAATAAAGTGATTAATGATCATGGTGGATTGCACAATCGTGTGACTCAACGTATAGCTCTTCAACCGTTTACTTTGCGTGAGTGTGAAATGTTTGCTCAAAACAGGGGGCTTGAAATGAGTCGGTATAAAATAGCCGAATGTTATATGGTGTTGGGAGGCATACCTTTTTATTGGAGTATGCTTGAAAAGGGGCTCAGCCTTGCTCAAAACATTGATAAGATTTTCTTTTCCAGGAATGGCAAACTGTCAAATGAGTTTAATCTGCTCTATGCATCATTGTTTAAGTCACCGGAGCAATATATAGATGTCGTAACCGCTCTTGGCCGTAAAAAGGTTGGAATGACTCGCGAGGAGATTATGACTGCAATTGACAAACCGAGCAACGGGACATTGAGTAAGGTGCTTGATGAGTTGGAGTACTGCGGTTTCATCCGAAAATACAGTGGCTATGGCAAAAAGACAAAACAGGCAATCTATCAATTAGTCGATAACTATACGCTCTTTTATTTCAAGTTTATCCAGCAAAACAAGAATAATGACGAGCATTTCTGGTCTGTGTCTATAGATTCTGCAACGCATCGAGCGTGGAGTGGTTTGGCTTTTGAACGCCTGTGTATGGCCCATACACAGCAAATCAAGGCTGGATTAGGTATCTCAGGTGTATTGAGTAACATCTACTCATGGCGAAAAGCAGCAGATGAAAATGGCAACGGAGCACAAATTGATTTGCTGATCGACCGCAATGACCAGGTGATCAATGTCTGCGAGATGAAATACTCTATGTCTGAGTTCACTATTGATGCTGATTACGAACGCGAACTGCGTAATAAAAAGAGTGCATTTATCGAGACTACAAAAACACGCAAGGCGGTACATCTTACGATGGTCACTACCTACGGAGTCCGTCAGAACTCACATTCGGGAGTTGTACAAAGTGAGATAACATTGGAGGATTTGTTTGGATAGTGAACAATGATTCCTAATTCAGACACACTTTGAATGCCACAGAAGAACTGCGTAATGTGGTCTACTATAAGCGGAAGAAGTTCGTGGATGTAACGGAAATGTACGACATTGACAGTCCGGAAGACTTTATGCGGTTTGCAACTGACCATTACGGAGAACTTGGTTTTTCACGTCTGAATATCTTTGCCTCGAACGATCGGCAACAGGGATGGGAAATAGTTGTTTCCAATAGTTATTCTGCCAATGCCGGACTGGCCATCGAAGTGGCTACAGCTTTGTATAAGGCCGGGACACCGCTGCTGATATATGACGCAGAGAAGCTCCTAAAAATTCTGATCGAAGAGGATTATGTACGGTTAGTTACCGACTCATATCATAATTATATGGGTTATCAGGAAGAGGGGATTGTCTACGAACTGCCGTGGGAATACGAATGTTCGGACGATGTAAATTCGGTTCTGACCAAGGAGCAATATCAGGCAATCGTCTTGCTTGTCGAATGGCAGCCGGAGGAGCAGGTTAACCCCATCGCTTGACGGGTTTGTAGTAATTGGAAACTTGGCTTATCTCTATGCGGGGGCGTATAGGAGAAAGCCAAGTTCTTTATTTGTTTTGATAGGGTTGATAGAATGATGTAGAGATGGTATTCCTATGATCTCGAATATTGTATCACTAAATTATGATATGGCGATTTTTCAAAAGATAAAAATTGGCGACTGAAAATATTCCGTTATCTTTGTAGATAAGGGGCACTATAAAATATTTTGTGTAAATGGGAAATACGGGATTTAAGTTTGAGTCTCGTATTTTTATTTTATAGATTTGCAAAATGAAGAAGATTATGAAAGAAAAGAATCAAGTAGTGCCCGATGAGGTATTAAGCAAGGAGTTCCTTAGCCGGTTTAAAACAGAAGCCGATGTAAGCAAGTTCCTGAAGCAGTTGCATGCCCAAGTATTGGAAAAAATGCTTGAAGGCGAAATGGATGCCCATTTGGGGTATGAAAAGAACTCTGTGACCGGTAATAACAGTGGGAATTCACGCAACGGCAGCTATCCGAAGAAGATCCAGACCGAACATGGAGAGTCTGTCATTTCTATTCCACGTGACCGTAACGGCCAGTTTGAGCCGATAGCAGTGCC
>CDYR01030598.1_pt1 | contig 38418 bp, 28 predicted proteins | sample 557691 | NCBI WGS metagenome assembly CDYR01 (sample SAMEA3182103, study PRJEB8094) | gut metagenome | biome: human; feature: gut; material: Stool; isolation source: human stools | place: Canada | collected 2013-02-19 | reverse complement strand
AATTATAATTCAATTTGCAAAAACGATATTAATAATATTTTTGAGGCGTTAATATTTTATACCACACATGATATGGTTCCGTATGATTGTTTCATTGACTGTGTAAGTCGTATTAATTCTATTGTATTACCAAAATTAAATTTAGAAGGCGAATTACAATTTATCGGATATAAAGAAAAATTAAATCATATCATTACAGATGGGTTATATGGTAAAAATTTTATTTTATCCTCGTACGATAAAAACGCATTAATTATATTGCATATTGAAACGGATGATTATGACGAAGCTTTGAGTATATCTAATGATTTCTTAGAAATGCTATATCGAAAATGTAAGTTAGAAGGAAAATGGGAATTGATTGAAAGTAGAAAAGGATCTTGGATTTTAACTTTTGTAATTCCTGCAATGCTTATAGTAATGTTACCAAAAGTTAAATTAAATTATTATAATCTTATTTCCGAAATACAAATAAAACATAAAATCAAAAAGAAAATTATAAAAAAAATAGACAACTCTCGATTATCAACAAACGAAATGGATCAATTAGTTGATATTATCGAGAGATTGCAAATATTTGAACAAACAGAAATTGATATTCCAAAACAAATATCAGATATTAAAGCTATTTTGTAAGGATTCAATTGCCTTATAGAGTTTTTCTCTGTTAATCATAAGATTAACTCTAAAATAATAATATACATCATCGCTATATAAATATCTATCATATGGTAAGGTTAAAACATTACATTTGTATAAAATTTCCTTTGCAATTGATAAATCATCTTTACAAGAAAAATTATTTTTAGGTATTCCTAAAAGACAAAACACGCCACTTGTACATTTGCTTACATACACATTTTTTTCGGCAAACATACTTAATATTAAATTGTAGGTGTTTTTAACATAATTAATATTTTGTGATAGTTGTTTTTTTACAAATGAATTTTCTGCTCTACTATAAAGTCTCTTTATATAATTATATTGTTGCGACGTTATTGATCCACAAAAAACTACGCTATTTTTTTCGATTTTATTTATTAATTTAGAATTGGAAAAAATAGCACAATGTTTTATACCATTGAGAAACAAGTTTTTAGCTAAAGATTCTAATATGACATAATTATTATAATAGGATAATTCATTGTATAATTTAAAATCGTTTAATAAAATATTATTATTCCATTTTAACCCATTATATATATTATCTATTAAAATATAACCGTTTGTTTTTAAGAGAGCTAACTGTATAATTTTTATGTCTGAATTTGAAATGCATATTCCTGTTCCAAATAATGGGTTATTTATTATAACGAGATTAATATTTTGAGATAAAATCGTATTACATATTTGGTCAATGTTATTATTAGGGAAAGATTCAACATAAATCTCTATATTCAATTGTTTCAATATTTCAATATATAAATAATATATAGGAGATAATAATAATGCTTTTACGCACTTTTTTTCTTTAAAAATAGCTAATATACTAAGCCACGCTCCTATAGTTCCATTTGAAACAAATGCAAAATTTTGAATTGAAATATTATTCCTTTTAAATTCATCATTTTCAGATATTATATATTTTTTTAAGTCAAGAAATTCATCTGAAAAATAATAATCACTGACTTGACTAGAATTTAATTGATTGTATTCTATAATTTTAGCATTAGGAAATGGATTTATTTCTTCATCTTTATTCCATGTAGAAATAAAGATGGAATCATTTCTTTTTATATCCAATAAGGATGAAATATCGCTGGAATAATTGGAATTAAGCTTCATTTTATTACCCCCATTTCTTTTATATAATATAACAGACGGATAACTAAAAATTATCCCTCAAAAATAAAACAATCCATCAAAAACGATGGATTGTAAAGAAGTCTATATATGAAAATCCTTCCTAGGATGTTTTGATATTAGAATATCCCTCTGTTTAGCAGTGGTTACATGTGTGTATATCTCAGTGACATTGATGGAGCTATGTCCTAGCATTTCCTGAATATACCGGATATCGACATCGGCCTCTAATAAGCTGGTAGCGAATGTATGCCTGAACATGTGAGGGGTGATATGTAAATCTATATCGGCGAGAGAGCAATACTTATTTATCATCCTGCGAACAGCTTGGTCAGATAGAGGTTTGCCATTTTGGTTAGCAAAAAAATGATTGCAGCTTCTAATTTCAGTTTGGAATTCAGCCTTATATTCTTCAATTATTTTAGAAACAGAATCATTGCCAATATGAATACGTCGCTCTTTATCGCCTTTACCATATATGAGGATGCTCCCATCATGTAAATTTATATCTTCGTTTTTTAATGAGCAAAGCTCAGAAATTCTCATACCGGTAGCAAATAACAGTTCGGATACGGCTGCATCGCGCAATGCATTCCTTCTCTGATAATTGGTTTTAGCGTTGTCACGCTGTGTATAAATCATAGTAAGAAATTTTTCTACTGTATGTAGTGGGATAATTTTGGGCAATATGGTAGGTTCACGAAAGTGCACCTGTATTTTTGTAAAGGGATTTATTGCGAGTAGTTCTTTGTATTCCAGATAATGGAAGAATGCTTTTATTGAGGCTATTTTTCTTTTTACAGTTTTGGGTTTATATTGTTGGTGGAGCCTGGCAATATAATCCTCTAGATCGTTTGTTGTGATTTCAATTATTTTTTCAAGAGATGGTTCCTCAGAGAATTGTCGCAAGTCAATTCGATATGCTTTTAAAGTCTTTTCATCCAGACATTTTTGTGTCCTGCAGTATTCCAAATAGTTTTCAGTAAGTGTTTGTAAGTTTTCCATGATGTTCTCCTTTGTTTGGCATTTTTAAAATAAATTGATAAAATTATATCGGAAAAAGTGGTAAAATATAAATTGTTTTTTTAATACAAATCCGCTATACTATAAGCATGGTATAGCGGTTTTTTACTGTAATCTGAAGAGTTATTGTGAGGTAGGGATATGAAGCTTAATTCGATAATATTACAAAATTTTAAGGGAATAGACAATCTGGAAATAAAGCTTGATAATAAGACAACGGTTATTTTTGGCGTGAATGGCGTTGGCAAGTCAACAATCCTTCAGGCTATAGATTTATTATATGCTGATATCATTGCAAAGCTGATGGGAACGGTAAGAAGTAAGACAGCCAGATTCAATGAAGATTTTATTAGCTATGGAAAGTCTGCGGCCGGCATAAAGGCAGATTTCGATTTTGGGGATGGCGAAAGCATATATTATGAACGCACAATTGACAGGGCTAAAGGTGAAAAAAGAAATACAAGTGCTCTTAAAAAACTTACAGATAAGTTTCAATCGTTATATATACAAATGGGTTATGATGATGGCAATGGCAATTGGATAGAGGAATCGGATAATAAGAGTATGCCCATTTTTGTTAATTATGGAGTAAATAGAATTGTGCTTGATGTGCCGGTCAGGGCACCTAAAGAGCAGTTTGTAAAATTGGATGCATTCGACAAAGCTATAGAAAGTACGATAGATTTTAGAAATTTATTTAAATGGTTCAGAAATCAGGAGGATATAGAGAATCAGATAAAGGTTAGAAATGATTCGGATTATGAAGATAAAAGTCTTGCAGCTGTTAAAAAAGCAATGTTAGCTATGCTTGATGGATTTGAGGATATTCGGATAGAGAGAAGACCTTTGGCAATGAAGGTCAATAAAAACGGCAAGTCTTTAAAGATAGATCAGTTATCGGATGGAGAAAAATGCACGATAGCTCTATTTGGAGATTTGGCAAGAAGAATGGCATTGGCAAATCCGGGTAAAGATGTGAATCCTTTGGAAGGCTCAGGTGTTGTGCTCATTGATGAATTGGATTTGCATATGCATACATCGTGGCAACGAAAGGTATTGAATGTTTTAAGAGACACATTCCCCAATATCCAGTTTATTATTACTACACATTCTCCGCAGATTTTGGGTGAGATGGATGATTCTGTCAATTTATTGTATCTGTATAATGAAGATAATGAGATTCTATTTAAGACCTATGAATCCTTTGTGGGATGGGATGCAAATGTTATTTTAGAGGAAGTAATGAATACGTCTTCAGTTAATCAGGACATCAAGAGAATGATTGATGAGATGTATAAGTGTATTGAAGATAAGAAGTATGATGAAGCAGAGAAAATAGTGGATATATTGGATAAGAAAACAAATGGTTATGCTGATGGTATTTCTAAGGCAAGGATACTGATATCAAGGGGTAAAAGACGTGAAGCAAATTAATAAAAGCAGTGCGCCGCAATGGTTTGAACAATGGAAATCTGATTTTGTAGAAGTTAATAATCGGCAACCTCATTATAAAGTTGATTTTGCAGGCAATGATAGCGAAGGAATTGAAAGAAGAAGAATGCTGCGCGAGGCTCTTATCAAGGAGCAGGGCAAAATATGCTGCTATTGTATGAGAAGAATTTACAACAATTCAGCTCATATTGAGCATTTCTTTCCACAGGAGTCCTTTAGAGATATGGATTTAACATATGAAAACATGTTTGCATCATGCAATGGAGAGGCGACAATTATCTTAGATGATGAACATTGTGGGCACAGGAAGAATAACTGGTTTAGAGATGATATGCTCTCACCAACGGATGCTGAAGTAGAAAAGGTATTTAAATATTCAGCAAACGGCAAAATTAGTGCTGTTAGGAATCGTCCATCTTCTAATGTTGCTCAGGATATGATACATAATCTGGGACTTGACAGTTTTCATCTCGAAAGGGATCGTAAGCAGGCTATTCAGGCATCAGAGGTGTTTGATGATGAGGACTATACGGATGATGAGATTCGTAGTTTTATAGAATATTATTCAAATAAGAATAATGGTGAATATGAGCCTTATTGCAAAGCAATTGTTGATTGTCTGGAGGAGATGCTTTGATGATTTTAAAGTGGTAGTGATAAAAACCAATATTGTGCTAATTTATACAAATATTGTCGATTACATTTTTAGATACGTCTGTTTAAAATATTATCGTATTTTAAACAGACGTATTTTTATCTATTTTAAGGAGATTTCAAATGAAAAAAGTACTTATAACAGGAATTACAGGACAGGATGGTTCTTATTTAGCTGAGTTCTTATTAGAGAATAACCGTTGACAGGTGCAATTTATCATAATAAAAATAGGGCTGATAAAACAGCATATGCGAAAGTGGTTTTATAGGATAACGAAGTTCTACAGAGAAATGTTGTTACTTTAAAGGAGGGCAGGAATGATTGGAAGACAGTAAATTGCGGTAAGGGTGTGGAAAAATGGCGCGAGATTTGTAAATCATCTGATGAGGCAAATGAGGAACGTAATCAGTGGATATGGTAAAAATCCTAAGCGTAGCTCGCTATGCCTACGCTTTTTTCCGTGCACTCCCCCGCCTAATATGGTGGTGGCAATGCCATTAAGCTAGGTGTTCGAGGTTTTGTTCGAATGAAAAAGTAAATACATTGAATTAGGACGAATGGATATTTCGCCATATGAGTTATTGTCAGGAGCAGAACATATTGGAACCAGAAGCAGGGATAATCAGACATATGTTTTTGCAAAAGATACTGAACTTGGAATGGTAGTTGAGACATACCAGCAGTTGGATTATGAGCGGCAAAAGAGACTTTTGGGCTATATGGATGCTTTGAAGATGAGCAACTAGAAAATTGTGATTTTGTACCACATGATACGTAAAAACGAAAAAATTCGTACAAGAGAGGACGAAGATTATATATTCAAATGAAGAGTACTGGGTATGGTTGTCCAGATGCAAAAAGAATAATTCATTCTTTATGTTTTTTTATTTGATTGAAATACCGATACGTGGTAATATGAATTTGAAAGAGAGGATATAATGGCTAAGGAAAATGTTAATGAACTGGTGGATAAACTTACTCTATTTGATGATGATTTAATGAGTAGAGTTTTCGACAATAATATCGAAGCAACAGAGCTTATGCTTAGAATCATAATGGGAAGGAACATTAATGTAATTAGTGTTATTGGACAAGATGAGATAAAAAGTCATGAAGTAGGTGGAAGAAATATAACATTGGATGTTCATGCGATTGATGTGAACGGTGATGAAATTGATATTGAAGTACAAGGAAATTCGGCAGGGGCACATATCAGACGAGCAAGATATCATAGCAGTATGGTAGATTCTAAAATGTTAGACGAAGGACAGGAGTTCAGGCAACTTAAGGATTCGTATATCATATTTATATATAAACATGATAAATTGAGAAAGGGTTTACCAGTATATCACATAGACCGATATATAAGGGAAACAGAAGAATTATTTGATGATGGTTCCCATATTATATATGTAAATGGTAACTATAAAGGTAATGATGAAATTGGACAGCTAATGAATGATTTTCGTCAGACAGATTCAGATAAGATTCATTATGCTGCATTAGCAAAAGGTGTAAAGCATTTTAAGGATACTGAAAAGGGGCGTGAGCAAATGTGTGAAGCAGTTGAAAAATATGCAAAGGAATATGCAAAGGAATATGCAAAAGAATATGCGGTAAAGGAAAAGATGATTTCTGTGAAAAATCTTATGGAGAATATGAAACTTACAGTGGATCAGGCACTAAATGCTTTGGGAATTCAAGGGGATGAAAGAAAAACCATAATAAATCAATTACAAAACCGAAATTAGGATATTTAAGTAGAGATATATTAAAAAATTTTTAGAACATAAATATAAGATGTTCTAGATTGAAATGCTAAAGAGTGTCATGGCACACCCAAATAGAAGCCCCAGTAGCTGGAACTACTGGGGCTTCTATTTAATTGAGCTGCTACAATTAACAGTGGGGTTAGGCATCATTATATTTCTTACAAAAATACAGAGTTTTATATATAACCTATCTGCCTAAATACATTGAATTAGGATGAAAGACGATATTAAAAAAGAGTGCAAACTGCTTGCAATTTGCAATCAAACGAAATATAATGAAGAAAAAAGAGGAGGCGATATCTATGGCAAGAACAGCCAATGTATTTGCACGTGTTGAGCCTGAAGTAAAAGAGCAGGCAGAGCAGGTGCTTGATCGACTTGGCATTCCAATGTCCAATGCGGTAGGAATGTTTCTGAGACAGATTGTACTCCAGAGAGGAATTCCTTTTGAAATGAAACTTCCGGCTTATGAGGAACCTGTTGCGTATGGTTCTCTTACAAAGGAACAGTTCGATGCAGAAATAGAAAAAGGCATGGAAGATATTAAAGCAGGCAGAGTATATTCAGCAGATGAAGTTGAAGCAGAAATGAAACGGGAATTTGGTATATGAAATATAAAGTGATGTATACAGCAGGAGCCAAAAGAGATCTGAGAAATATTTTCAGATATATTTCAGAGGAACTGTTAGCTCCAGAGAACGCTGCCGGACAGACAGACCGAATTATGGCTGCTATTCGAAAGCTGGACACCATGCCGAATAGAAACCGGCTTTATGAGGAAGAACCATGGCACAGCAGAGGACTTCGGTTCTTTCCGGTGGACAATTATTTGGTATTTTATAAGACAAATGATGAAAATGAAATAGTGTATATAGTTCGAATTATGTATCGTGGACGTGATGTTCGCAAGCAGTTAAGCCGGACAGAAGAAATTTCAGAAAATTAAAATTTAATATGGAACCAGAGGTTTGAGCAGTTAGTCTATGAAAAATAGGGGAGCTGCTTTTTTCATACAAAGTCCATCTGAAGATGTGTGATTTAATGAGTGGTGGGGGCAGGCACCAATGTGGTCAAAAAGCATCAACTTAAGGAAAATGTCTTAAGTTGATGCAAGATAAAATTATCGAGCTGTTATCTGGGCGGAACATATTGGTGTTTATGATTCCTTATCTTGTCCAAAATCGGTTCTCATTTTTGTCAGGCATCAGCTCATTTCATTGCCGCAACTTTGCAATTTATAATAGTTATCAATTGAATATTAACCTAAAATTCGCTATACTGAATAATATAATTTGTCGAAAATATGTTTGCCGAAAGGACGGATTGCAACAAGTTAATTATTTACTCATAATAAGTATCAGAAAATGCTAGTGTTTTACTATACTTATATTTCAGTCGACTTTTTAAGACGGTGGAGGGCATGAGTCCGAGTTGGCATAGGAAAAAGTGGTAAAGTATAAATTGTTTTTACTGCAATCTGAAGAGTTATTGTGAAGGAGAGGTAAAGAATGGATGAGCATGATGTAGTGGAAGCTGGAACTGATTTACTTTTTGGGGATCCTAAGTCAGTCTTAAAAAAAATAGGTTTATCTATTTTGGATAAGAAACAGTTTGAGGCTATATTCGTATCAGCTGGGAAAACGGTTGCTGAATATGAAAAAGATAACACAGAGCAGAATGACATTAGGAGGATTTTGTTCTGTGAGGAAACTATGAGACTTTTAGCTAATGAAATAAGAAAGAGTAATAGTTTTGATTGGCTAAAGGATTTGGATAGATGTGTTAATGATTTACTTTCTTTAAGTGAACTTGATAGCATCAATAAAGCTAGATGCAAGAAACATTTTGAGGATATAGTAATTTATCAAATTAAAAAGTTATTTCCGCAGAGGTATGGTTCTTATTGCTTGGGAGATATCCATGACAATGTTAATAGTTTGATGGCTTCAACGCAATCTAGTAACGAGACGCTCAATAAGATTCTTGAATTGATGAGTCAAAATGATGGTGAATACAATCAAAAGAGTCCAACGACACATGAAGACTGGCAGGATAAGAGTTCATATACATTACTTGAATGGCATTTGGAGAGGGCGGAAGTTGATGGTATATTTGCGCACAAAGATAGCTATACGGATGATATTATTAAACTAACAGAAGCGTGGCAAAAGGAACGTGATGAATATCCGGGTTGGTATATTATTCCATATAATACAGCGGTAGAGTTAAATATGTATACCGACGAGAAGGGATTGCTACAAAAGCATGAGACGGTAAATATTGACGTAATGTTGGATTTTGCGTATGAATTATGCTGGAGACGGATAAAAATAATGTTACCATATAGCGAGTATGAAGTATTTCACTTAAGACAGATATGGGACAAGTATTATGTAAAGATTACAGAAAATGCCGGTGATTCAGACAAAATACGAAAGTGGTTCTATATAGGACAGATACTGCTTTCTGATTATAGGGAGTCTATGAATTGGAACGAATGGCAGCGGCTTATGGACATTTTGATTGTCTATCAGGAGAGTGGAAATAATGGTAAAGTCGACTTAATGATAGAAAGAGCTAAGGCATGTTATTTTAAATTAGATATACCGAGTTTGAGAAGGGAGTTGGATCAGTGCGATATTCCTAAGGAGTGTTATGAACAGAGACTGTTGGTAATAGGGCTCGATTTGGAATGTGGAAAATTGGAAGAGTCACTTGAAAAGTTAAAGCAGCTCAGACAAGATTTAATTTGTAAAGTAGATGAGAATAATGAAAATTATTATTTAAAGAGTTTAGAGGCATCGGTATTACAATTACTTTCTATTTGTCAGCAGGCATATTCTTTGCATAAAGAAATATACGAATTTGAGCAAATGGGAATAGATGAGATATTAGAAGAGATTGACCGGAAGAAAGAATTTTTTAACTGGGAATCATGGAAAAATAATGTTGCTAAAGAACTTTTTAACCATTGTGTTGATAATCAATTTGAAAAGGAAACATTTGAACTAAACAGGAGCACAATGACCATATGCTCATATAGTCGTTCGGGTCATGCGGAAGGCTACCAGCTTTATAAAGTGTTAGAGAAACTTGGAATCCCATTTAAATGTGGATGCGTTACTGTTATTTCAGATATGGAATTGTCTTTGATATCTTCTATTTGCGATATTAATAATAGACTGGGTTTGTTACTGTTAGTTCGTTGTTCAAGTACAGGGACAATAGAAAAACTTGTTAATAGAAAATTTGTAATGGATTTAGAGAGTGGGTATATTGACGATGTTATAGATATTTTAATAAATGCTATTGAGGTTAATATCGGTGAAATAATTGCAATGGGAAATGGTTTCCCGGAATATTTAGCTGGGCATATAAGGGAAAATGTTCCTATATTATTGCAAAGATTTTCAAGCCGGGCATCTGAAAGGATGCAAAAAAAGGAATTACAGGTTATTCAGAAAATTATGAGTTATAGGAACATTCCACCTCGATTTGAAGTAACTCAATTAATGGATAAGCTATTACGGCAAATATCCGAACGTATGAAGGTTAAGCTACTTCCTCTAATGATGGAAACTGAGATTGTAGAGCAAGTAACAATGCATTCGAGAGTTGACGGTTCAAATGGAATAGATATTTTTGACTGTTATTTTAACAAGCAAGGATTGGATACTTTGTTTGAAGAATATCATGTGTTGATAGATGAAGATGTGATAAATTGGCTATTAAAAGATGATTGGAAGTCTGATTACGAATGGAAGACAAAAGTCGTAAGATTAAAGATTTTAGATGAATATCATCTTTTAAACACTAAACAGCATGATGAATATGTGAAGTTACTTTGGTCAAATATTGAAGAGAAAACTCAATTGCCAAAATTGGCCGGTTATTACTTATGGGTATATGAAACGCTACCATACATTGATGAATCAATTCCCAAATTGTCGGTTAAGAATTATTTTATTACAAATGATATTGCTAAGGATAGCAATGATTTGTATTTAAAACAATTGACACTTTTATGTGCAAATACGGAGCTGGGCTATTGGAATGAAAACGATGTGCTTATTATTATAAATAAGATAAGTAAATACTGGTACAAAATCGCAGAGAATACAGCAAATATTATGTTTGAGGATAATTCTAGAAAAGCTGTATATGCAATAGCAGCTGTGCTGGAAAATTGTAATGGTATGATTTCCGATGAAGCACGAGAGATTCTTATTAAATTGGCACATGAAATGAATGAAAAGGGGATTTACACAAAGTGTTTTGATATATTTATTTTGCGGGATGAACAATGGGAGCGTGATGTACAAGAGAATATTTTTGCAATGAATGAATCTCAATCAATAGATTCACTTAGAGCTATGGAAAAGTATATTATACGTTATCCTGATAGTGTTACTACCAGTCAAATGCTTGGAAAGATAGTCGAATTAATTGAGCTTAGGAAAGAACCAGGATTGCTTTCAGCTATATGGATATTACATAATCTGGTATATGCGAAGAATACGGTTATAGATACTATTGGAATTGAAAGAATAGATAGATTACTGTTTTTTTTGGCAGAATTAATTAACTACGATAATGCTGCCATGAAAGATATTAAGCATTGTATTGAGCTTAGACAGGCTTGTGCGGCTCTGGCTTTTAGACTATTTGATTGGAAGACAGTAAATTGCGGTAAGGGTGTGGAAAAATGGCGTGAGATTTGTAAATCATCTGATGAGGCAAACGAGGTACGTAATCAGTGGATATGGTAAACTTTGCAGGAACTTACTAGTATTTTGGGGTTTTTAGCTATACTATTACCTATCCGTAAGGACGAAAACTATGAGAAAAATTATCTGATAGGAAAGTATTGTGCAATTCCTACCTTAAAGAGTATTGATATTTTTAAGGGAGATGGGTGGTCGGAGGACATTGGTTTAGCATCGACCGGAGTGGAACGGAGAGATTAGGATGGCGAAAAAGGACAGAACAGATAACAGAAAAATTCGTGAGCAGAGAAAGCAATTCAAGGTACCGGAATTATGTTGCCAAGGCATATACAAAATGCAATGTTGATGCAGAGATTTTACTGAATTCATTGTACTGGTTCGAATATCAGAAACAACAAATGGCATAGTTTTGCTTGTAAATTTCATATAGAAAGAGTACTATAGTTTTAGAAGACTATGCTATTTCAGCATTGATAGTAAAAATATATCTGATTATAAGTTTACAGTAGGAAATCAGATTTTAAAACCGGTTAAGAAAGATGGTAAATATTATGTTGATTTTGCATAAAATATAGTACTAGAGTATAATTCCTGACTTTGAGAGTTGAAGTTAGAGGAAATTCAGCTTGCTAAAAAGCATGCATATATAAAAGAAAATTATGTGAAGTGGAATTTTTTAGAGGCTTTTTCAGTGTCTGACGATTATAAGACAGAACCTATAGATTTCTATTTCGAATTTAAAAAGTCATCTACTTGCAGCTTGGCTGAATTGGTAAAAAATGAACATAGATATATATGCAATGATGGGTATATTAAAGAGCATTCAATTGATGATTTAAGCGAGTGCATTGTAGTGCACAACCGTAAGCAGGCTTTGAAAATATTTGCAAATATCAATAGAATATTTGATGATTATTTGAGCAAGGCTGGGCTTGAAGGAATTGAGTATTATCGGCAGTATTTTGAAATTAGTGTAAGAAGAGATGGAATACCACAAGTATTTTTGTCATATAGTTGGACAAGCAAAGAGTATCTGATGAAGGAAGAATCCCTTCTTTAGTTATCTGATTTACAGAAATTTATTAACCAAGTAGTCTTGATTGACTACACCATAATTATACTAGGATATAGAAAATGAAATTTAATTTTAATAAAAAAATGGTTAGCACAATAGTGATATTGATTTTTGGCGTAGCAATTACAGTTGCGGCATTGTCTGCAAAGAATATAGCGCTTGAAAATAAAACAAGCTCAGAAATAGCCACAGAGGCAGTATCAGCTACAGAGATGATATTGGATACAGAAAATACAGAGACTAGTAATGTGGATAAGAATTCTGACGAAAGTTCAACAACTACAAAAGAAACGGGCAAAAGCTTGAAAGATACAAAGAGCTCATCAGAAAACACCGATAATAATGATTCCAGGGATTCATATGAGACTGATATAATGAAAAATGATGAATCAGAAAACACTTCAGACGATGTAAATAAAACAGGTGATAAGATTGATAAAAAATCTGAAATAAACAATTCAGGAGATAGTGGTTCAGGCACAGATGATTCAGATAATGACAATTCAGGAATGAATAATAATAATGAACCGAAATCTGATAACGGAGTGATAGAGCTTCCAATTATACCGATTGACTAATGAGACGTCAGTTGTGGTTTTACCTACATTTGAAGAGGAAACGTAAGAGGAGTTAATACAATGGAGAACGATACATTGTAATTGTATTTTACATGGTAATCCGCTATATTAGATATAGGTATAGCGGATTATTTTAATGGAGGAAGTCGAATGAAGACAAAAAAGTTTTTATCATTGGTGTTAAGTGCGGCTATGATATTAGGTGTGGCTGTTCCGGTCGCAGCAGAACCGGTGTCAGCAGGACAAGGCGTTGAAGCAGAACAACAGCCAATTGTAGAAAATAGCATTACAAGTGGATATATTCTGAGTGATTTGGATTATAATACACCGGTGTATGAACCGGATGAGGCGGTGCCGTATTCTGATGATTGGGGATATTCTGCAGATGAAACTATAGAGAGTAAGTATCCGGCAAATGGAGTCAGCGATATCAAGGCGAAATATCCGTCTGTTCGTAATCAAAATCCTCTTGGCACATGCTGGACATTTTCGTCAATAGGTCTTGCAGAGTTTGATCTGATTAATGATGGTGCGTTTGATAAAAATATAGATCTTAGTGAACTGCATCTGGCATATTATGCATATAATTCGCTGCTAGATCCGCTTGGTGGAACAGTGGGGGACTATGCAAAGTACTATATGAATAATACAAGTGTTCAGTATGGTTATCTCAATCGTGGTGGCAACTATTTGATGGCGGCACGCAGAATGGGACAGTGGTGTGGTCCGGTAAGCGAGAGTGATGTACCATATAGTAAGGTGGCAAGCAACGGATATACAGCAAGCACTATTGATACTTTTCTTAATACAGGTTTATCTGATGAATATGCATATTCAAAGGATAAGGCACATCTGGAAAATACATACATGATTAATATCAAGGAAAATGCATCTGATGTGAAAAAAGCCATAAAAAAATATGGTGCAGTGGGAATCATGTATAGTCATAATGATAACGGATATCATTACATAAATAACAGTTATAATGATAAAACAAATAACAGAGCAGGTCATGCGGTAATGGTTGTTGGATGGGATGATAACTATTCTAAAGATAATTTCAGAGATGGTGTTAAACCTGAAAAAGATGGTGCATGGCTTATTCGTAATAGTTGGGGAGACGGAACCGGTTCATATTATAATCAGAGTTATTTCTGGATGTCATATGAAACGTTTTCTTTATCAGATACGGCTTGGGTGTTTGATTTTTCTGCTAATGATGGATATGATAACAATTATCAGGTTGATGGAGGATTAAATGTAGCCCATCAAAGCGGTTACAGGAAATTGGCCAATGTTTTTACTACTCAGGCAAAACAGGGAGTATCTTCTGAGGACTTAAAAGCAGTTTCCGTGTCTATTACATCTAAAACGAATGTGAATTATACAATAGAGATCTATACAGATTTAAAGGATAAGACAAAGCCAACCAGCGGAACAAAGCAGGAGACTGCTACCACTACAGGGCAGACAACCTATGCCGGAGTATACACAATTCCACTTAAATCAGCGGTTAATCTGAAGCCTGGGACAAGCTATTCGGTTGTAGTGACTACTGATACACCTGCCGTTGATCTTGAGGCAGCGATGACCGGAGATATAAATGATAATAATGAAATGGTGTGGGAGAATCATGTGTCAAGTGATAATACGGCAAGCTATTATTTCTATGGTACAGGGTTGGCATATTCCCGCAATTGGAATTATCAGAATGTGTATGGTAATTTCTGTATTAAAGCATTTACCGCCAATAATGTAGAAAAAGATTCTGAGAAGCTTGTTGGCAGGAGCCTTACTTTAAAAGATAATATTGATATGAACTACTATATGGAGCTTCCTGAAAGTATCAAATCAAACAGCAACGCATATATGGAGTTTACGGTGAATAATAGCCAGCCATATAAGGTCAGCGTAAACGATGCAATCCCTGTTGAGAAAAACGGAAAGGTTATATATAAGTTTGCATGTCCGCTAAATGCTGCACAGATGTCAGATACGGTTAAAGCTAAAATGGTGGTGGATGGTAATAGTGGAAATGAGTACACTTACAGTGTAAAAGAATATGCCACCGAGCTCCTGTCAAAATCAAACGAGTATCCGGAAGAAACCATTAAGCTGGTGAAGGCACTCTTAAATTATGGAACCGCAGCGCAGAACTTCTTTAAATATAACACTGATAAGCCGGCAAATGCTGGTTTGAGCGATACAGATAAAGCTGTAGCAGCAGCTGATTTTGCTGCATATAAGGCTGTTATTAAAACAGATAGTGCAAATAGTCAGAGTAATGGACTGACATATTACGGAAGCTCTCTGATATGTAAGTCTGAGATGACAGTAAGACATTATTTTATGGTAAACGAAGGCTGTGATATAAACAATTACAAGTTCAGCTATGTTAATGCAGATGGCAATGAAGTCAGTCTGACACCTAAAAAGGCTTCAGATGGGGTGTATTGTGTAGATATAAACGGAATAATGGCACGCAACCTGAATAGTAATTATGCATGCAAAGTCACCGGAAAGAATAAGGCCTGTATTTTCGAGCTGGACTATGGTCCGTTCAGCTATTCACAGAAGGTAATTAATAGCGGAAATTCATCTGATGAATTAAAAAATCTGGTGAACGCGCTATATTGGTATTGGTATTATGGATATAGAAATTAAAAAGACTGCATAATTAAAACCACCGCAGAATTTAACACTTTAACTAAGCTAAATTCTGCGGTGGTTTCTTTTGTGCTTATCTGCTTACAATGCTAATCACGGAAGACAAGACCGCCTTTCTGACATATGGGACAAAGTAATTCACTGCTCTCTGATAAAAATATGCTGTCATTTTCTCTTAATAATGACAGTATGATGGTCTATGGCTGGACACTCAAGATTATAAATAATTGTATTTTACAGGGTAATCCGCTATATTAGATATAAGTGTAACGGATTATTTTAGTTCTGCAGAAAGAGATGCAGGGTGGTAGGTAAGAAATTATAGATTCGGGTGAAGTGAATTTTTATGCAATTTTACCACTTTAACGCATTAAAATTTAATATTTTTTTTATAAAATGTGCAAAATATAACAAAAAGTACTGGACAAAATGTCCTATACGAGGTAAAATGCATATATGTAATCAAACAGCACATTTGAAGGTTGTGCAGATAGTATTGTGTATATTTTACGAATTGGGGGGATTTTTCATGAGAATATATCATGCTAAGGATTATGCGGATATGAGCAGAAAGGCTGCAAATATCGTATCGGCACAGGTGATTATGAAGCCTAATTGTGTATTGGGACTGGCTACAGGCTCTACACCTATCGGTTTATATAAGCAGCTCGTTGAGTGGTTCAAGAAGGGGGATTTGGACTTCTCAGAGGTTATGACGGTGAATCTTGATGAGTACAAGGGACTAAGCCGTGAGAATGACCAGAGCTACTATTATTTTATGCATCAGAATTTGTTTGATCATGTGAATATTCCGGTTGAGAATACTCACCTGCCAAACGGCATGGAGCCGGATTCACAGAAGGAGTGTAAGCGCTATACAGAGCTGATTCAGTCTCTTGGCGGTGTTGATTTACAGCTTCTTGGTATCGGGCACAATGGTCATATCGGTTTTAATGAGCCGGGCGAGTCTTTTGACAAGCAGGTACACTGTGTGAATCTGACAGAGTCTACTATTGAGGCTAATAAGCGCTTCTTTGCATCGGCTGATGATGTTCCGAAGCAGGCTTATACAATGGGCATCAAGACCATCATGCAGGCTAAGAAGATTCTTATTGTTGCAAGTGGTGAGGATAAGGCAGAGATAGTGCACAAGGCTTTCTTTGGACCGATTACACCACAGGTGCCGGCTTCTGTATTGCAGCTGCACAATGATGTTACGCTTGTAGCGGATGAGGCTGCATTGAGTAGCCTGTAAATGTTTTTTAGTTGAGAAGGTGCATGTATATGATAATAAAAAATGCAAGGGTATTTACAGAGGATGGCAGCTTTATGCAAGGTGATGTTGTCGTTAAGGATGGTCGTTTTGACAGTGTTTTGGAGAGAACAGCTGACACGGACGCGGCTACTGACAGCGCACAGCAGGAGATTATAGATGCATCAGGTCTTATCATGATACCGGGTCTTGTGGATATTCATTTTCATGGATGCAAGGGAGCTGACATGTGTGATGGCACCAAAGAGGCACTTGATGTGATTACAGCATACGAGGCTTCTGTAGGAGTGACGAGCGTGTGTCCGGCTACTATGACCATTCAAAGGGATGAGCTTTTGAGTGTCATGAAAAATGCCGGTGATTATACTTATCATGGTGGTGCACATCTTGTAGGTATCAATATGGAGGGACCTTTTATCAGCCCATCTAAAAAGGGAGCACAGGCGGCAGAGAATATCATGCGATGTGATTATGATTATTTCTGTGAGCTTCAGGATGCGGCCCATGGCTTGATAAAGCTTGTAGATATCGCTCCGGAGGAGCCGGGCGCGATTGATTTTATAGACAGGGTAAGAGGAAGTGTTGTGGTTTCAATAGCACACACAGCGGCGGATTATGACACCGCAGTAGAGGCTATTGAGCATGGTGCAAGCCATGCCACACATTTGTATAATGCGATGCCACCGCTTCATCACAGGAATCCGGGAGTTATCGGGGCTGTGAGAGATTCAAAAAAGTGTCATGCAGAGCTCATTTGTGACGGTGTGCATATTCATCCGTCGGTTATCAGGGCGACATTTGCCATGTTTGGGGCTGAGCGCATGATTTTAATAAGTGACAGCATGAGAGCCACAGGGCTTGAGGATGGCGAGTATACACTCGGTGGACAGGCAGTGACAGTCAGAGGTCCGCTTGCCACACTCCATGATGGGACAATTGCCGGTTCGGCAACCAATCTGATGGATTGTATGCGTTTCACAGTAAGGCAGGCAGGTATTCCGCTTGAGGAGGCAATTATGTGTGCTACAGCCAATCCGGCTAAGGAGATTGGCATCTATGATGAAGCAGGCAGCATTTCTGCAGGAAAGAGAGCAGATTTTGTGCTTCTCAATGATGATTTGGATATTGTGAGTGTGTATATCGACGGAAAGGAGATATCATGTTAGGTTTTTTCAAGAATAAATCAAAGGGAAAGGTAATCTGTTCTCCGTGCAACGGCAGAGTGGTTCCTATTACAGAGGTTCCGGATCCTACTTTTTCTGAGAAGATATTGGGAGACGGCGTGGCCGTGATTCCTTCTGAGGGCAGGTTTTACGCTCCGGCGGATGGTGAGGTGACAGCTGTATTTGATACGTTGCATGCTTTTACCATGACGACCACTCAGGGAGTCGAGTTGCTTTTGCACATTGGTCTGGATACAGTGATACTAAAGGGTGCTCCTTTTAAATCACATATTTCCGTTGGTGATCAGGTGAAGAAGGGTGACCTTTTGATGGAGGCTGACCTGGAGCAGATTAAGGCAGCAGATCTTAATGTCATTACTCCGGTTTTAATTGGCAACACTGCTGATTATAGTGAGATAAAGATGCTCAAAGAGGGGGATGTATCCGCCGGTGATGAGATTTTAAGTCTCGCGTAGATTTGAATATAATTATATAATAATAACGAACTTTATTGGAGTATCTCCAGTTTAGTATACATAATGTAAAGGAGGGGAAATTTATGAAATTTCTTCAAAAATTGGGTAAAGCTTTAATGCTTCCCGTAGCAGTACTTCCTATCTGTGGTATCCTCATGGGTATTGGATATTTTTTATGTCCTGCAACCATGCAGGGTGGTGACATCGAGGGAGTGCGTAATTTAATAGGTCTGTTTTTAGTTAAAGCAGGGGGCGCTCTGATTGACAACATGGCCATCCTTTTTGTAATCGGCGTTGGTGTCGGTATGTCGGAAAAGAACGACGGTACCGGCGGTATTGCAGCTTTAGCTTCATGGCTGATGATGACAACACTCCTGTCTACAGGCTTTGTTACAACAATCATGCCATCTATCGCTGACAGCGCTACAAAGACACTTGCATTCGACAAGATTGCAAACCCATTTATCGGTATATTAGCCGGTGTTATTGGTTCTTTGTGTTACAACAGATTTAAGGATACAAAGCTTCCTGACTGGCTGTCATTCTTCAGTGGCAAGCGTTGCGTAGCAATTATTGCAGGTGTTGTTTCAATCCTTGTATCTGTAGTATTACTGTTCGTATGGCCATTACTTTTCGGTGCTCTTGTAGCTATCGGTAAAGCAATCGTTGGTCTTGACGTGGTCGGCGCAGGTATCTATGCATTCCTGAACCGTCTGTTAATCCCTACAGGATTACACCACGCATTAAACAACGTATTCTGGTTCGATACTATCGGACTTGGAGACCTCTCTCATTTCTGGAATGGCGAGACATCAAAGGATGTTTCATGGAGCCTCGGAATGTACATGTCAGGTTTCTTCCCATGTATGATGTTTGGTATTCCTGGTGCTGCACTTGCCATGGTTAAGTGTGCAAAGCCTGCTAAGAAAAAGGCTGCCATCGGTATCCTTGCTTCTGCAGCTATCTGTGCATTCATCTGTGGTGTTACAGAGCCTTTCGAGTTTGCATTTATGTTCCTTGCTCCTGTTCTCTATGTGATTTATGCTTTACTTTATGGTATTTTCACAATGATTACAGTAGCTCTTGGATTTAGAGCAGGCTTCTCATTCTCAGCCGGCGCGATGGATTTATTATTCTCATCTTCACTTCCGGCTGCAGCAAAGACATGGCTCATCATTCCTCTTGGAATCGCAGCTTTTATCGTATTCTACATTGTATTCTATTTCGCTATCAAGAAATGGGATCTTAAGACCCCTGGTAGAGAGGACGATGATGTCGAGGCAGAGAAGAAGGCAGTGCTTACTAACAATGACTACACAGCAGTAGCAAAGACTATTCTTGAGGGCTGCGGTGGCAAAGACAATATTGCAAGCATTGACAACTGCATCACAAGACTCAGACTTGAGGTTAAGGATATCACTCAGGTTGATGACAAGAAGATTAAATCTGCAGGTGTTGCAGGCGTTATGAAGCCTGGCAAGAATTCTGTTCAGGTTATTATCGGAACCAAGGTTCAGTTTGTTGCGGATGAGTTTTCTAAGCTTTGCGAGTAGATTTGGTCTGCAATATAGCAGTGTTGATTCACATTAGGTGATTCACATAATTTCATAATACATGATTAAAAGCCACACCGGGTGTTATGCCTGGGGTGGCTTTTTTGAGTTCGGGCCGTAAGCCCCGCCCGGTCGTGGTGCACACGGACTCTCGTTTTCGCTACGCTGCGCTGTTAAGATACTGTACGGATTATGCTTTTGGGTTTTCAATGCTCGACGAAACCGGCTTTTATGCGCCGTCCGTGGCGCATAACGCCTTCCCCAGCCGTCCATGGCTGCGGATTTCTGTGCTTCATGGGCATAATCCTACAGTATCTAAACAGCTTCGCTATGCGCTCTCACGAGAGTCCGTGTGCACCACGCCGGGCGGGGCTTACGGCCCTTACGCTGTGGTGGTAATCCACCTAAGAGCGTCGCTGGTCATACTGTTAGGTGTGAACAGTAACTTCAAAAATATTTGTGGAAACTTTAAAAGTGCTATTGCATAAAAGTTTTCATTATGGCATAATATATTACAGAATTGCGGCGGACGTCTGCGGACTATGCCTAAGGGAGTTGGATGCGTCCGGCTTCCTTTTTTATTTTATAGAAAATATACATATAGGTTTTGATTGTGTGTATATTTACTAAAAAAGAAGTTCGAGAGTTGTTAGTATCATCGAGCAATCTTAAATGATAGTTTAATAAGCTGGTATTTATAAGGATTCGAGCATTTGCTCGAATCCTTTTTTTAGTTTACGTGACATAGGTGCGTACTACCGGGGAAACTCACTAACATACCAAAATAGTGGGAAATATATAGCTTTACAGCAAGGGTTGAAAAACAAACAAACGTTTGCTATAATAAATGAAGCGAGGAAATAAAAGTATATTAGGTTTAGTAATTTAAGTATTCATTTAATTTATTGTGATTAGGGAAAATCCAATATCAATCGATTGATAGAAAGAGTGATTTTATATGAACATATGGCTAAAGTTAAGGAAAACAGCTGCAATTACACTATGTGAATTACTTGCAATTGCTACAATTTTTACAGGCTGTGCCTCCGCTGATTTATCCGGCACTGAAGGTGCCGGGCATGCCGTAGGAGCTGTTGTAGCAGATGAGGATTCTTCCGGTGCTTTAGGCAGCAAGGATAAAGTGGATGGGCCACAGGAGGATCTTGTAAACAACAATTCTTACGTTTCCCTTGATGCGATTCCTGCATATGATGGCAAGGCATATGTGGCTGTCAACAATAATGAGCCTTTTTTTACGGACAGCGATATGACTACCACTGCTTTTGAAAATTACAGTGATTTGGATTCACTTGGCAGATGCGGCGTGGCTTATGCCAATATCTGCAGGGATATCATGCCGACTGAGCAGCGTGGCAAGATAGGCATGATAAAGCCATCAGGCTGGCATACGGTGAAGTATGATGTGATAAAGGACAGGTATTTATATAATCGCTGTCATCTTATTGGCTATCAGCTTGCTGGGGAGAATGCCAATCCAAAGAACCTTATTACCGGTACGAGATACCTGAATGTGGAGGGCATGCTTCCGTTTGAGAATCTGGTAGCGGATTATGTAAACAATACAGGAAATCATGTACTTTACAGAGTGACTCCGATGTTCTCGGGCAGCAATCTAGTTGCAAACGGCGTTCTCATAGAGGCAAAGTCGGTTGAGGATAACGGTGGCGGCATACTTTTTAATGTCTATTGCTATAATGTGCAGCCCGGAGTCGGAATAAACTATGAGAATGGTGACAGCTGGCTGGATGGCACCACTCCGCAGAAGCAGAGCGCTCAGACGGATACACCGCAGAATGAAGGTTCGCAGAGCAGCGCTGGAAGCGGGGCAGGAGAATCCGGCTCTTCAGGCAGTACAACAGGAAGTGCATCATCAGGTTCAGACAGCTCAGCAGCAGAAAATAGCGCTGCAGATTCCTCAAACAGCGAGACTATGGTTCATATCACAGCAACCGGCAAGAAATATCACCGTGCTGGCTGTCGGACCTTGAAAAAGAGTGACACAGAGGTAACGCTTGATGAAGCAAAATCCATGGGCTTGTCACCGTGCGGAATTTGCAATCCACCACAGTAGATGTGCATTAGCATTTGCAAGCCACGACACCGCCAGGGTACACGCATATGCATTTGATTGAGCGAATAGCGAAGCCGCTTAGATACTGTAGGATTATGCATATGAAGCACAGAAATGACTTGCCATGGAGGGCAAGTCAAGGAGAACCGCGCCATGGAAGGCGCGGTTCGACGGTTTCGTCAAGCATAGAAGCGCAAAAAGCATAATCCGTACAGTATCTTAGCGGCAAAGCGTAGCGAAAGCAAAGCATATGCGTGCGCCCTAGCGGTGCCGTGGCTTGCAGTCCTTATAATTGCCATAAACCCTTGACGATTGCAAAACCGAAAAGTATAATAGAATAGCTAATGAATTCAATATTTTAATATAGATGGAGGAAACCAAATGGCACTGAGCAAAAAGCCGGTCAACGGCATGAAGGATATACTACCTGCAGAGATGGAAATCCGTGATTATGTGACAAGTGTGATCAAGGATACATACAGAAGCTTCGGATTTACACCGATAGAGACACCATGCATGGAGAATATAGCAAATCTCACAAGCAAGCAGGGCGGAGAAAATGAGAAGCTGATCTTCAAGGTAATGAAGAGAGGCGAGAAGCTGAATCTGGAGACAGCAAAGGAAGAGTCGGATGTAGTAGACTTTGGAATGCGCTATGACCTTACAGTGCCACTTTCAAGATATTATTCAAACAATGCCAACAACCTGCCATCGCCGTTTAAGGCACTTCAGATGGGCAGTGTGTGGAGAGCAGACAGACCTCAGAGAGGCCGCTACAGACAGTTTACACAGTGTGATATAGATATACTCGGAGAGCCAAGCAATCTGGCAGAGATAGAGCTGATTACAGCAACCACTACCACAATCGGCAGACTCGGCTTCGAGAACTTTGAGATAAGAATCAACGAGAGAAGAATCCTAAAGGCAATGGCTGCTTACAGTGGTTTCGCTGAGGCGGATTACGACAGCGTATTTATTACACTCGATAAGATGGACAAGATAGGAGTGGAAGGCGTTGCAAGTGAGCTTGCACAGGATGGCTACCCACAGGAAAATATTGACAAATATCTTGATTTGTTTAAGCTTTTGGAGCAGACAAGGGATGTCACTGAGGGTGTAAATATACTTTCAGAAAAGCTTGGTGAATATTTAGACGAAGAAGTGGTTACAAATATGACAGAGATAGCTACGGCCGTTAATGCCACAAAGGGAGCAAAGTTTGAGCTCGTATTTGACCCTACACTTGTTCGTGGAATGAGCTACTACACAGGAACTATTTTTGAGATATCAATGCCTGAGCTTGGCGCAGCCTGTGGCGGTGGCGGACGATATGACAAGATGATTGGAAAGTTCACCGGAAATGATGTACCGGCCTGTGGTTTTTCAATCGGTTTTGAGAGAATTATCCTGCTTCTCATGGAGAGTGGCTTCAAGATTCCTGAGAGTCCAAAGAAGGTGGCTTATCTGGTTGAGAAGAAATATCCGGCAGACAAACTTGTTGATGTCATGAACCAGGCAAAAGACGCAAGAGCAAACGGACAGCAGGTGCTTGTTGTGCGTATGAACAAGAACAAGAAATTCCAGAAGGAGCAGCTTATGAAAGAGGGCTACGAGGAGTTTGTTGAGTTCTTTAACAGATAGGAATCTGATAAGCAGCAGATTAGCTGTGCAGCAGCGGTACCAAACAGATATTAGAATAAATATATAGTAGAAATATAAGGAGCATAAAATGGCAGAATCAATGCAGGGCTTACATAGAAGCCATAGATGTACAGAGGTATCAAATGCCAATATCGGTGAGAAGGTCACCGTGATGGGCTGGGTACAGAAGAGAAGAAATTTAGGAAGTCTCATTTTCGTAGATTTAAGAGACAGAAGCGGAATACTTCAGATTGTATTCGGCGAGGAAAATGTAGGTGCAGAGGGCTTTGAAAAGGCAGGCACCTTAAGAAGTGAGTTCGTCATCGCAGTTGAGGGAACTGTCCAGAAGAGAACAGCTGCTGTCAATGAGAACTTAAAGACAGGTGATATCGAGGTTATCGCTACATCAATCAGAGTGCTTTCAGAGGCACAGACACCTCCATTCCAGATTGAGGAGAATTCAAAGACCAGCGAAGACATCAGACTTAAATATCGTTATCTGGATCTTCGACGCCCTGATATCCAGAGAAATCTCATGCTCAGAAGCAATGTGCTTCGAGTGATGCGTGACTTTATGGCAAACGAGGGATTTTTGGAGATAGAGACACCAATCCTTTGCAAGTCTACACCAGAGGGTGCCAGAGATTATCTCGTGCCAAGCCGTATACACCACGGACATTTTTATGCGCTTCCTCAGTCACCACAGCTCTTTAAGCAGCTTCTGATGGCTTCAGGATATGACAGATATTTCCAGATTGCACGATGCTTCCGTGACGAGGATCTGCGTGCAGACAGACAGCCTGAGTTTACACAGGCAGATATGGAGCTTTCATTCGTAGATATCGATGATGTAATCGAGGTAAATGAGAGACTGTTAAAGCACCTTTTTAAAGAGGTCATAAATGTGGATGTTGAGATTCCGTTTAAGCGTATGCCTTGGCAGGAGGCTATGGACAGATTTGGTTCTGACAAGCCTGATACACGCTTTGGTATGGAGCTTTGCGATGTTTCGGAAGTGGTAAAGGACTGTGGCTTTGGAGTATTCACAGGAGCTCTTGAAAACGGTGGCTCTGTCCGTGGTATCAATGTAGAGGGACAGGCAAAGATGCCTCGTAAGAAGATTGACAAGCTTGTAGAGCACGCAAAGGGCTGTGGAGCAAAGGGACTTGCTTATCTGTGCATCAATGAGGATGGCACATACAAGTCATCATTTGCCAAGTTTATGACAGAAGCTGAGCTTGATGCACTTGTTGCAAAGATGAACGGAAAGCCGGGAGATTTACTCCTTTTCGCAGCAGACAAGAATAAAATCGTATGGAATGTACTTGGAGCGCTTCGTCTCATGCTCGGAGCTGAGCTTGGCCTGATTGATGAGAACAAGTACAATTTCCTCTGGGTAACAGAGTTCCCACTCCTTGAGTGGTCTGATGAGGAAAACAGATTTATGGCAATGCATCATCCATTCACTATGCCTATGGAGGAGGATTGGGACAAGATAGACTCAGATCCGGGCGCAGTTCGTGCAAAGGCATATGATATCGTACTCAATGGTACAGAGCTCGGTGGAGGCTCAGTGCGTATCCATCAGGATGACATTCAGGAGAAGATGTTTGAGGTGCTTGGCTTCACAAAGGAGCGTGCACATGAGCAGTTTGGATTCCTGCTTGATGCATTCTCATATGGTGTACCGCCACACGCAGGACTTGCCTTCGGTGTTGACCGTATCTGCATGCATATGCTGCATACAGACAATATCAAGGAGGTTATTGCATTCCCTAAGGTAAAGGACGCTTCGGACCTCATGTCAGAGGCACCCGGAACTGTAGATCCAAAGCAGCTTGAGGAGCTTGGAATAGCTGTAGCTGCAGAGGAAGATGAGGAATAACACTATAATATGAATTTGAAAAAAAATATTTTCAATGCGATTACCATAATACTGCTCGCCGCACTTATTGCGGGGGCAGTATTGCTTAATAACAGGATAAAAAAGCTCGAGACACAGATGTCATACACCTCAGACAACACATCGGTGATACTTTCTGATGTGCAGACCATGCAGGATGATATCAAGTCCACTCTTGAGGAGGAGGCCAGCCTCATAACAGACTGGGATATTTCCTTAAAAAGTGCAGATTTTACCGATATGACATACACAGTCTCTGTCTCGGTGGTGCCAAAGGAGTACACAGAGGATACAAAAACCAGTGTATTTTTCGGTACAAACGAGATACCGCTCGAGCTAAACGGCATCAAGTATACGGGTGAGGCCACCCTTCCACTGTCTGAGGACTATGCAGGCAATGTGACATTTCTGTTTGTTGACGGAAATAAGAGAAGCACAGAGGTGCTCGATGAGTTTAAAGGTGTGACATCAGTGTTCAAAAATGTAGCATCCGGCATACTTGCCAATAAACCAACCTTTGACAATGGCAGCATAAAGCTTGGCACAGATGTAGATGTAGCGGTCATGGGAAATGATTACTTTGACTTTAACAGTGTGCAGCTCGTAGTTGCAAGCTCAGATACAGAGCTAAAGACATACGATATCCGACAGCTGTTGGCAGAAAACGGCACAGACAGTGCAGACTCTGCAGACACAGACTCCATCACATCCGCCTTAAGCCGGAAGGATGATGCCAAAAAAGATGGCTCAAAGAATGACACGGAAAATGATACCTCTGATGCCTCAAAAGAGGACGACGGTAAGCTCCATAGCCTCGAAGGCACAGTCAAAATCGAAGACTTAATCCCTGTCACAGCCGCAAGCAATATCAAAATATATGTCAAAGCAGTATCGGCACAGGGCTACACCTTCACATATGACCTGTTCGATGGTATCGTAAATCAGGACATCACAGACTTTGAAACTACAGCCGACATATCCGGCGGCGACTACACAGTAACCGACCCGGCCGGCAGCAAATATGAACCGTAAATATTATATAAGCGTAATTATTTAAAATCAGTTTTTCTTGTGTTTTCAAGGCGGCTCAGAATATTTATAAACAATATATAACTATTAAATAAGCTCATTTCGCATAAGTGAAATGAGCTTTAAATTTTAAGAAGAAAAAAGTGCCGGACAAAATTTCACACCAGTGAAATAAGTCCGGCACTGCCAGAATGCAAGGTAGCAAAGCGCCTCGCTCGTAAACCTGAATTAGCCGGAGAGCATACAGTGTGTTCCGAAGAAAAATGTGAACTGCCGCGGAGTTCCATAAATTAAAGAAGAAAGAAAACATAAATAAAATCGTAACCTGCCCGGACAAACAACCGCGGCTGACTTCACATTTTTCTGAGGAATATACTGTGTGCTATGCCGGCAGCCTCACAAACTAAAAAGCGAGGCGCCCACCACACCTATCATATGATGAGCTGCGCCTCACCCTTCTTTTTTGCTGAGTGGCAGCGTAAATATAAACTCAGTTCCCACACCCTCAGTACTTATCACATTTATATTCTCACCATGCGCCTGCACGATTTCTTTAACTATAGACAGGCCAAGTCCCGTACCGCGCTTATCCTTTCCGCGGGATAAATCACTCTTGTAGAAGCGCTCCCAGATCTTTGAAAGGCTGTCCTTTGGTATACCGATACCGTGATCCTTTACTGATATAAACACTTTTTCATTTCTGATACTCGTCTCAATTTTGATACTCGAATCATTATTTGAAAACTTCACAGCGTTGTCAATCAGGTTGTAAAGAATCTGCTGGATTTTGACCATATCACCGCGCACGAAAAGCTCTTTTCCGGTGAGCAGCAGGTCAAAGCTTAAGCCCTTTTCACTGCATTTACCCTCGAAGGTAAGGATTGTCGTGCGGATCATTGTATTGATGTCAAAATCAGCAATATCCAGGTGTATGCCGTGATGACCGAACTGGTTCAGATCGATAAGACTCTTGGTGAGCTTATTAAGCCTCTCGGTCTCAAAAAGTATGATATTTAAATATTTATCCTGCATCTCAACAGGTATGGTTCCGTCCAGCATAGCCTCCACGTAGCCCTTTATCGAGGTAAGAGGGGAGCGGAAGTCGTGTGACACGTTGGAAACAAACTTGCGCTGATCCTCCTCAAGCGTATCTAGCTCCGTTGCCATGTAGTTGAGTGTGTTTGCCAGATAGCCGATTTCGTCATTGGAATGTACATCAATCTGGGCGGTGAAATCACCCTTTGCATATTTCTTTGCAGTCTTTGTGATTCGTGTGATTGGCTGGTAAATAGAGCGGCTCAGCATGACAAGCAGAATAAATGCCACTGCAAAAATGAGCGCTACAGTGTAAAAGGAGATATTCATAAAACCGTTTACACCTGCCGTGATATGGCTCATTGTCTTGTGAATGACTATGTAGCCGATATTCTGGTACGAGACATTTACCGGGGAAAATACGGACAGCATCTTATGCTTGAAGGAGCCGTAAAAATCTCCAATCATATAGTTGTCGCTGCCAAAATCGGTGACATCAAAGCCATTTATCACTACAGGCTTAGAACTGTCATTTTGGATATCAATGCCTATTGACGGATCATCTGAGTCCATGAGCAGCTCACCGTCAGGGCTGACCACCCATACCTCGGCATCCATATAGTCGGCTACGATTTTCATGTGATTCTGGAAATCGCTTAGCGACATGGATGAGCCAAAGTATTCGGCGGCGTAATCACCTGCAATGATGGATGCTTCCCTGTAGAGATTGGAAGCCTCCTGCTTTTCGATATAGTCTGTGGTGAGATGCTGTGTAAAGGTGCATATAATGAAAAAAGCGATGACACCGTAAATCAGATAGCTGATTAACAGCTTAGTGTAGATGGTGTGCTTCATTATTATTTTACCTCAAACTTGTATCCGATGCCCCAGACAGTTGCGATGCGCCAGGTTGGCTTGTCCTTGATTTTCTCTCGGAGACGCTTTACATGCACATCGACAGTGCGTGTGTCGCCGACATATTCATAGCCCCATATGTTGTCCAGAAGCTGCTCCCTCGTAAATACCTGATTTGGAGATGAGGCAAGAAAATATAAAAGCTCAAGCTCCTTTGGCGGCATATCAATCTGCTGTCCGTCATAAGTGACAGAGTAGTTGGACAGATTTACAATAAGCCCCGGGTACTCCACACACTTGATATCTACGGAAGCATAGGCCTCCGGCTTTGCAGGCTGGAAACGTCTGAGCACGGCCTTGACTCTTGCCACAAGCTCCTTTGAGTCGAAGGGCTTGAGTATATAGTCGTCGGCGCCAAGCTCCAGGCCTAAAACCTTGTCAAATACCTCGCCCTTTGCGGAGAGCATGATAATCGGCACGTCGGACTTTGCACGTATCTCACGGCATACCTGATAGCCGTCTATGCCCGGAAGCATGAGGTCCAAAAGAAGCATGTTTGGCTTGTAGTGCTCAAATGCGATAAGCGCCTGCTCACCGTCATTTACGATTTTGGTGTCATAGCATTCCTTGGTCAGATATAGAGATATAAGCTCTGCTATATTGTTGTCGTCGTCTACTATCAGTATTTTCTGTTTAACAGCCATTTCTAATCTCCTTCTTGAAAATTATTTATATTCCTTAAAAGTACATTGTCGTTATTTAAAGGTTGCGATGGTTACTCCGGCATCGCCCTCACCAAACTCACCGAGATGGTATTCCGCAATAGTTTTTGTCCTCTTAAGGAGTCCATGCACAGCCTTTCGCAGTGCACCGGTGCCTTTTCCGTGGACAATGCGCACAGATGAAAGATGAGCGATATATGCGTCGTCCAAGTATTTATCTAAGAGAGCAAGTGCCTCATCCGTAGTCTTTCCAATCAGGTTGATTTCTGATGAAACTGACAGCGATTTGCTCATCTTTATCTTGCTTCCGCTGCCGCCGTACTTCTTGGCAGGAGATACATCGTCGTTTAAGAGCACGAGGTCATTAATATTAACCAGCGAGCGCAGTATACCCATCTGCACATACAAATCGCCCTTGGCATTTGGCAGAGTGTGGACGGTTCCCTTCAGATTGAGGGAGAGCACAAGCACAGAATCACCGATGCGCAGCTTCTTAGGCGCCTTGTGATTTGCCTTGGCAGTGTTTTTCTTGATGTCTGACAGCTTCTTTTCCTTGTCATTCATCTTGTCACGAAGGGCAGAGCGCTCCTTTTCCATCTGGCTCATAGGAGCCTGCCCCTGTCCGTATTTGTTGAAATTGCGGATGGTTTTGTCGGCAAGTTCCTTTGCATCCTGCAGTATCTTGTAGGCTTCCTCATTTGCCTCGCGTAAAATCTTGTCTTTGCTCTTGTCTATGCGCTCGTTTTTCTCTTCGAGCTGTTTCTTGAGCTTTTCAATCTCGGCCTTGTAGCTGTTGATTTCAAGCTGTTCCTTTTCGATGGTTTGTCGCTGTGACTCGAGGCTTGCAATCAGATCCTCAAAATCAAGGTCGTTATCATTAATTCTGCTTTTTGCATCCTCGATGATGTTTTCGTCCAGACCAAGCTTTGATGAGATTGCAAATGCGTTACTCTTTCCAGGAATACCGATTAACAGGCGGTAGGTAGGGCTTAAAGTCTCCACATTGAACTCACAGCAGGCATTTTCCACACCGTCTGTGGAAAGCGCATATACCTTCAGCTCACTGTAGTGTGTGGTGGCCATGGTGATGGCACCATACTGGTGCAGTCTGTTTAAAATTGAGATGGCAAGTGCCGCACCCTCTGTCGGGTCGGTTCCCGAGCAGAGCTCATCGAACAGGCAAAGGCTTCTGTCATCGGCTTTTTCAAGAATTTTTACGATATTGGTCATGTGAGACGAGAAGGTACTGAGACTTTGTTCAATACTCTGCTCATCGCCTATATCCGCAAAGACATCTTCAAAGATGGCGAGCTTTGACCTGTCAGCCGCAGGAATGTGAAGACCTGCCTGACCCATGAGAGTCAAAAGTCCGACAGTCTTTAGTGAAACCGTCTTACCACCGGTATTTGGTCCGGTGATGATGAGCTGCTTATAGTCCTCGCCGAGCCGTACATCTATAGGGACCACCTTTTTAGCATCCAAAAGCGGATGACGGCCCTTTCTGATATTGATATGCCCATCGGTGTTGAAATCCGGTGCCACACCGTTATATGATTTAGCCAGATTTGCCTTTGCAAAAATGAAGTCAAGCTCTGAAAGAATCTCATAGTCCTGCTCCAAAGCAGCCGCATTCATGGCAACCTTGTCGCTGAGCGCTGCAAGGATTTTTTCAATCTCCTCCTGCTCCTTTATGAAAAGCTCCTTGAGCTCATTATTCAAATTGACGACAGCCATCGGCTCGATAAAAAGGGTAGAGCCGGTAGATGACTGGTCGTGCATCATGCCGGGTACATTGCCCTTTGCCTCAGCCTTTACAGGCAGACAATATCTGCCGTCGCGCATGGTCACAACCGTATCCTGCAGATATGTCCTCGTTGTGCTGTTGTTCATGAGCTTGGTGAGTTGCGCATGGATTCTGTCGTTCATGCCGCGTATGCTCTTTCTTATCTTAAAAAGCTCAGGACTCGCATCATCGGCAATCTCTTCCTCAGATAAAATGCACCTCTTAATCTCATCGCAGAGCGCAGAAACCGGTTCAATCCCTGCAAACAGACCGGAGAGTGAATCCTGTTTCTCATTATCCATGGCGCTTCTGCCATAAGCCTTCACGCGCTTTGCAACCTCCAAAAGACTGCAGATGCGAAGAAGCTCGGTCGTATTCAGTGCACCACCGATATCAAGCCTCTTTAGGGAAGCATGTACATTGTGTATGCCAACGAAGGACACTCCGCTGTCCTTATACAGGCGGCTTAGTGCATCGGCAGTGGTGGTCTGCAGATGTCTGATTTCGTATAAATCGGTGATAGGCTCAAGCGAAAGACACCGCTTCTTTGTCTCATCACATGCTGCGTAGCTGCTTAGCATGGTGAGGATTTTGTTATATTCTAATGTTTTGTAAACTTTTTTATTCATTTCTATATCCTTATATTTCGGTAGTTGAATATTAAATTCATATTTACTGTATAGCTTATCATATTATAGCTGAAAATCTTCAAAAAAACCATAATAAATATGTATTAAATGATAATTACAAGATGATAACATAAAGTTTAATACATAACAAACCAGTTTGTTAAACGAGCCAAAAAGTAAGGGCTTGCGACATGTACCCGCCGGACTGCTGCACTGCTCCCACCGGTGCTACGCTGCGTGACTAAGATTCTGTATGGATTATGCATTTACTTTTTCTATACATGACGAAACCGTCGCTACTCGACTTCCATGGCTCGATAGCTCCTTGCCCCGGCATCCATGCCGTGGCATTTCTGTGTTATGGGCATAATCCTACAGTATCTAAGCCACTGCGCTATTCGCACCGTTGGGAGCAGTGCAGCAGTCCGGCGGGTACATGCCGCAAGCCCGTACTCAAAGCCTATACTCAAAGAAAAAATATGGTTGCAACGCAATATAATTCAGAATATAATGTAAGATAGTAACTAAAGACATCTAATCAGGGTGACAATATGGAGCAATTTATCAGAGAAAAGATAAAGGATAAACCGCTGAATAAAAAAAGACTTGCAAAAAAAGCTGGCACAGCAGCACTCTGCGGAGTGGTATTTGCAGTGGCTGCAAGCATTGTTTTTGCTATATTTCTGCCGGTTATCAACAGACAATCAAAAAAAGCTTCAGATGGAAAAAATAATAATGATGTGCAGACAGCCACACAGCAGTCAGGCATAGATGACAGCAGTGATGCATATAGTGAAAATGGTACACAAAGCACAGAGTCCGGCACTTCTTCGGAGCCGTCTTCGCAGACCTATCAGCCTACACTCGCAGATTATCAGGCAGTGCAGAACCAGCTCTACAGAGTGGGCACTTCGGCCACGAGATTTGTAGTAGGAGTCACGGGTGTGACAGATGCCACTGATATTTTCAACAATTCCTATGAGACCGAGGGTCAGGGAGTGGGAGTGATACTGAGGGACAATGGAAAGCAGCTAATCATTCTGACAGAGAAAAATGTAGTGGATAAGGCGGATAAGCTTAGTGTAACCTTTGTAAACGACATGATGGCTGATGCTGCGCTGGTCAAGTATGACAGCAATACGGGTATAGCAATCATTTCCGTGGATAAGTCACTTCTGGACAACGCCACAATAGGGGCTATAGCGGTTGCGGAGCTTGGTAATTCAAATATTGTTTCAAGAGGAGCATCTGTCATTGCACTTGAGGCAAACTATGCCATTCTCACAGGTCTTGTAACGTCAACAACCAACGAGCTGTCGGCGCAGGACAACAATTACTCGGTGCTCACCACAGATATCGCAAGCAACAAGTTGCAGAGCGGTATACTGATTAATACAGATGGTCAGGTCATAGGGCTTTCGCTGCAGGATTTCAATCCGGCGGAGGAAAACAATACGCTCACGGCTGTCAGCATAAGCGACCTGTCACCTGCCATTGAAAAGCTCGAGAGCGGCGCGGATGTGCCGTACATAGGCATCACCTGTACTACAGTTACAGAAAAAATAGCAAACAGATATAACATCCCAAAGGGTGTTTATATAAAGCAGGTTACCATGGATTCACCGGCATTTGTCTCGGGGCTTCAAAGCGGAGATGTGATAGTTGCGGTAAACAATACAGAGGTGTCGAATGTGTCCGCGTACAACACACAGCTTATGAAGCAAAAGCCTGAGGATACCTGCAATCTGAAAGTAAAGAGAAAAGGAAGCAACGGCTACACGGAGATTACCTGTCAGGTGAAAATCGGAGTGATGAATTAGCCGAAATTAGGAGGATATATGAAGTATATTTCAACTCTCCGCGAGGGAGAGAGAATCAATGAGATTTTTTTATGCAAGAGCAAGCAGACAGCCATGACCAAAAGCGGAAAGCCTTATGACAATGTTATCCTGCAGGATAAGACAGGCACGCTGGATGCCAAGATATGGGATGTGGGCTCAGTAGGCATTGAGGAATTTGATGCAATGGATTACATAGCCATAACCGGTGATATCACAAGCTTTCAGGGCAATTTGCAGTGTTCCATAAAGCGTGCGAGAAAGGTAAACGAGGGAGAATATGACCCTGCGGATTATCTGCCGGTCAGCGATAAGGATGTCGAGGTCATGTATAAGGAACTCATGGGCTTTATCGGTTCTGTAAAGAATCAGTACCTGTCACAGCTCTTACATAGCTTTTTTGACAATAAGGAGTTTGAGCGCCGTTTCAAGTTCCATTCAGCCGCAAAGAGCGTGCACCACGGCTTTGTAGGAGGTCTTTTGGAGCATACACTCGGTGTGACGAAGAACTGTGATTATTTTGCAAAAATGTATCCGGTTTTAAACCGTGACCTGCTTCTTACAGCAGCTATTTTCCATGATATCGGAAAATTAAAGGAGCTTTCTACTTTCCCGGAGAATGACTATACAGACGCTGGTCAGCTCCTCGGACATATCATGATTGGTGCAGAGTGGGTAGGCGATGCGATTAAGAGCATCGACGGCTTCCCGGTAGTGCTCGCAAACGAGCTGAAGCACTGTATACTTGCCCACCACGGCGAGCTTGAGTTTGGCTCTCCGAAAAAGCCGGCACTTGTCGAGGCACTGGCACTTAGCTTTGCAGACAACATAGATGCCAAGATGGAGACCTTCAGGGAGCTGCTTGTAAATGTGCCTGAAAACGATACAAAGTGGCAGGGCTACAACAGATTTATGGAGACAAATTTCCGCAGAACAAGTGTGTAAAAAGCGGACAATATTAATCATAAATGAGTGGCAAAATACCTTTTGACCCTCATATCATTATACATAAAATAAAGAAGAGAAAAGCATGAAAAAAAATGACATATTTGAACTTGAAATAACAGATATGGGAACAGATGGCGAGGGTATCGGACATTATGATGGCATGACCTTTTTCGTAAAGGATGCACTGATTGGTGACGTCATAACAGCCCGCGCAACAAAATTAAAGAAAAACTATGGCTACGCAAGAGTGGAAGAGATTAAGACCCCTTCCACTTTTCGCGTTGAGCCGCAATGTGAGCTGCACAAGAGGTGTGGTGGCTGCCAGATACAGGCGCTCTCCTATGAAAAGCAGCTTGAATTTAAAAATAATAAGGTGCGCAACAATCTCATGCGTATAGGTGGATTTTCCGAGGCAAAGCTGGACAGTAAAATGCAGCCGCCTGTTGGCGCAGACAATCCATACCGCTACCGCAACAAGGCACAGTTTCCGGTGGGATATGACAGGGATGGCAATATAGTGACAGGCTTTTATGCATCGCGAAGCCACAATATCATCCCGGTCGAGGACTGCAGGCTTGGGGTGCCGCAAAACAAAGAGATACTGGATATCATAAAGGAATGGATGAATGAGTGTGGCATCACACCGTATGACGAGAACACACACAAAGGGCTCGTGCGCCATGTGCTCATCAGATATGGTTTTACATCAAAGCAGATTATGGTGTGTCTTGTGATAAATGGGGACAGTCTTGAAGCAAAACGCCGAGCAGCGGATACACTGTGCGAAAGACTCTCAAAAATCGATGGAATGACTTCGATTTCCTACAATATCAACAAGGAAAACACAAATGTCATCCTCGGCAAAAAGACAGTCTGCATATGGGGCAGACCATATATTGAGGACACCATCCATCTGCTTTCTTACCCTGATTTCACACCACAGGGGACAGGCATTACATATCAGATTTCGCCACAGTCGTTCTATCAGGTAAACCCGAAGCAGACAGAAAAGCTCTACAGCACGGCACTTGCATTTGCAGGGCTCACAGGAAATGAAAATGTCTGGGATCTCTACTGTGGTATCGGTACCATATCGCTCTTTTTGTCACAGAAGGCAAAGCAGGTGTACGGAGTGGAAATAGTGCCTCAGGCAATCGAGGATGCCAAAAACAATGCGAAGCTCAATGGCATCACAAATGCACAGTTTTTCGTAGGAAAGGCTGAGGAGGTGCTGCCACAGTTTTATGAGAATGCAAAGAAAACTGAGAAAATCACTGATGATACAAAAAACACCGGACGTACAGATATGCTTCGCCCGGATGTGATAGTCGTTGACCCTCCAAGAAAGGGCTGTGATGAGAAGTGCCTGGACACAATGCTTGCTATGTCACCGGAGAGGATTGTATATGTGAGCTGCGATTCGGCAACATTGGCAAGGGATTTGAAGATACTGTGTGAGGAGAAGTATGAACTCATGAAGTGGCAGGCATTTGATCAGTTTTCTCATACGACGCATGTAGAGACGGTAGTTCTTTTATCCCACAAAAAAGCCGACAGTTATATCCACATTGATGTGGAGTTTGGAGAGGGCGAGGGCAAGATTCCGGTAGATAGTATTGCTAAAAGAGCCGAAGCGTACAAGCCCAAAGAAAAAGTGACCTACAAAATGATTAAGGAGTACATAGAAGCGAAATACGGCTTCAAAGTACATACCGCATATATCGCAGAGGTAAAGAGAGATTTAGGCTTGCCAATGTATGATGCTCCTAATGCGGTAGAAGAATTGAAACAGCCGAGGAAGCATCCGACACCAGAAAAGGTAGAAGCAATCAAAGATGCACTTCGGTATTTTGCAGTGATATAAAACTTTACTTACAATCGAATATTTCTTACATAGCCGTTTATTCATTTATTTGAGTAAGCGGCTTTTTTCATCCCTATTTTTCGGAATAGGGATATTTTTTGTAGAAGGAGGAGGTTTATTTGAATACACAAATCATTGCCATTGCCAACCAGAAAGGCGGCGTTGGCAAAACAACAACCTGTGCCAACTTGGGAATAGGTCTGGCACAGGCCGGAAAGAAAGTGCTTTTGATCGACGGGGACCCACAAGGAAGCCTGACAATCAGCTTGGGAAATCCGCAACCGGACAAACTGCCATTTACACTGTCGGATGCAATGGGCAAAATTCTGATGGATCAGCCTATACGCCCCGGAGAAGGTATTCTGCATCATGCAGAAGGCGTTGACCTGATGCCTGCGGATATTCAGCTTTCCGGTATGGAGGTTTCTCTGGTAAACGCCATGAGCCGTGAGACTATCTTGCGGCAATATCTGGACACGCTGAAGGGGCAATACTCCCATATCCTCATCGACTGTCAGCCCTCCCTGGGGATGCTCACGGTCAATGCGCTGGCCGCTGCGAACAGGATCATTATTCCCGTTCAGGCGGAGTATCTGCCCGCCAAAGGGCTGGAACAGCTGCTCTCCACGGTAAACAAGGTAAAGCGGCAGATCAACCCCAAGCTCCAGATAGACGGTATCCTGCTGACGATGGTGGACAGCCGAACCAACTTTGCCAAAGAGATCTCCGCGCTCCTGCGGGAGACCTATGGCGGCAAAATCAAAGTATTCGGCACAGAGATCCCCCATTCTGTCCGGGCTAAGGAAATCAGCGCCGAGGGAAAAAGCATTTTTGCCCATGATCCCAGCGGCAAGGTGGCTGAGGGCTACAAAAATCTGACGAAGGAGGTGTTGAAACTTGAAAAGCAGCGCGAAAAAAATAGAGCTGGCCTCGGTAGATGATCTGTTTTCCACCGAAGAAGGCCGCCAGGATGCAAAGCTGGAAAAGATTCAGGAAATTCCGCTGTCTGAACTGCATCCCTTTAGGAACCATCCATTCAAAGTCAAGGATGACGAAGCCATGATGGAGACCGCTGACAGTATCAAGCAGTATGGCGTTCTGGTTCCGGCGATTGCCCGACCAGACCCTGAGGGCGGCTATGAGCTGGTAGCCGGACACAGGCGGCGCAGAGCCAGTGAGCTGGCAGAAAAAGAGACCATGCCTGTCATTATTCGGGATTTGGATGATGATGCCGCCACGATCATTATGGTTGACAGCAACTTGCAGCGAGAAAGCCTTCTTCCAAGCGAAAGGGCTTTTGCCTACAAAATGAAGCTGGAGGCTGTCAAACATCAGGGCGCACGAACCGATTTAACTTCTCGCCAAGTTGGCGAGAAGTCGCAGACCTCTATTCAAAAGGTTGCAGATCAAGCTGGCGAAAGCCAACGGCAGGTACAGCGTTATATCCGTCTGACAGAGCTGATTCCTGAATTGATGGATATGGTGGATGAAAAGAAGATTGCCCTGAACCCTGCCTATGAGCTGTCCTTTCTCAAAAAGGAGGAACAGGTAGACCTGCTGGACGCGATGGACAGCGAACAGGCTACCCCTTCCCTTTCCCAAGCCCAGCGGCTCAAGAAATATAGCCAGGAGGGGCATCTGACCCTCGATATGATGCGTGTCATCATGGGTGAGGAAAAGAAAAGTGATCTGGACCGGGTGACATTTACCTCTGACACTTTGCGGAAGTATTTCCCTAAAAGCTATACGCCCCAGCGGATGCAGGAAACCATCATCAAGCTGCTGGAGGCATGGCAGAAAAAGCGTCAGAGAGACCAGGAACGATGAAAGGAGCCGCCTATGAGGGATATTTCAGCCCGTGA
>CDYR01034492.1_pt1 | contig 39027 bp, 31 predicted proteins | sample 557691 | NCBI WGS metagenome assembly CDYR01 (sample SAMEA3182103, study PRJEB8094) | gut metagenome | biome: human; feature: gut; material: Stool; isolation source: human stools | place: Canada | collected 2013-02-19 | reverse complement strand
TCATTCTGTTCCTCCCATAAATCAAATAGGTTAAAATGCTTCCTGTTGCCGTTCTCCCCAAAAGCCGTTTTCCTGCCCCATTCCTGCGGTGTTTCCCTGCATTGGTGCGCCGAATGCGTCACTTCTCCTGCCGGTCATATCCCTTTTGGACGGTCATTCACTTGTCAAGGTACTGTGCGGTACGAAATTACCAACCGCAATCATCATAGCGTACTATCCTTGACAAAACAATGATTCTGCGATACCATGAGTGTAACGGATATAACTGAATTATATAATTACCATAAACAAAGGCAGGGGATAGGGATGGAGAATCAGTTTATACGGCATGAGCCATGTTTTGAGAGGATTTTGTTTGTCCTGACGCTGGACAGGAAGAAAATGAAAGAGCGGATTTTGATTGGGGAAGAACAGCAGATCCGCTTCCGTCTGAACGGGAGCCAAAACGCAGAGGTGCTTTGTGATATGACACGCCCACTGGGAACTTTTTTGATAAACTTTGAGCGTGACACGGACAGAGACTGGAACTTATACGGGCTTTCTCCGCTGCGGCAAGCTCTCCACTCCAACCGATGGAAACAGCCGGAGCTGGAGCAGGCGGCAAGCGAATTTCTTTGGGAGAAATATCTTAGCAACGACCCTCTGAAAATGTATGTGGCGTTCCGTATCTGGAACAGCTATCTGCTTGCCAGAGAACCCCGTGACCGTAACGCTGCCTGTGACCGCTTCATGGATAAAATGAGCAGACTGACCGGGGTATTCCAAAACGAAACCATGAGCTTTGACAGGGAGACAGGAAAACCGAAACAATTTCAAGCTGGCAGCCTTTATTTCAAAGGCGCACCGTCAGAAGATACCCGGCTTGACCTCTGGTTCCCGGACAACCGGCGCACAGAAGAATGTGTGTCTGCCTATGCGTCCCTCTACCCGTTGATTACCTATTATCTGAACAGGCTGAATGACTGGGGGCTTTGCTTCCGGCAGTGCAAGGTCTGCGGGAAATATTTTCTGGCAAAGAGCCAGCGGTATGAGCTGTGCAGCGACAAGTGCCGAAAAGTACAGGCGCTTCAAAACAAGCGGGAATTTGACGAGAGGGCAAGAGAAAACAACTATGACCTGCTTTATAAAAATGAATGCCAGAACTGGCGCAACAAAATAAACCGAGTAAAGAATACCGCAGGCTTTCCGGCTGACCGTCTGGAAAAAATACAGGTTGCCTTTTCCGACTTTAAGAAAGAAGCCTTGCAGAGAAAAAAGGCTGTAAAAACAGGAACAGCCAGCCCGAAAGAATTTACGGACTGGCTGTATCTGCAAAGTAATGTAATTGTGGAACTGACAGAATACTAAATTTTTTTCTCGTTGTGAGGTTTCTGTGACATTTGCCTGATGGCAGTATCGAAATTGCAGTAATTACTCATGCAAAATGCTTCTTCGTTTTATACACTATACCTATATGGTGGAGCACCAAATGAAAGGAGCAAAAAATATGTCTGAGATTCAAAATGCGATTGAAGTAAAGAACTTAAAAAAAGGTTTTGGTGGCAGAGTTTTGTTTGAGAATTTTAGCCTGAATGTAAAAGCAAATACAATCCATGCGATTATTGGCCCGAACGGTTCTGGAAAGACAACACTGCTACGCTTGATTACAGGGGTATACCAGCCAAATGCAGGGACAATCAACATTGCAGGGAAATATGCAATGCAGCTTGAAAATGACTATCTGTATGAAGAACAGACTGGTCTTGAAAATTTGAGAATTTTTGGGAAATACTTTGGATTTGAAATAAATGATCGTTCAGACGGCTATTGTACGCAATTAGGATTGACCGAGCATTTAGGAAAGCGTGTTAGCACTTATTCTAAAGGAATGAAAAGAAAACTGTCCCTTTTGATTGTGATTATGATGGGACGGGATATTCTGCTCATGGATGAACCAACATCGGGTGTAGACCCCATATCCAGAGTAGAAATCCGTAGTTTGATAGAGGCTCTAAAAGCTGACGGAAAAACGGTTATTATCACTTCACATGACCTTAGCGAGATTGAAAAGTGCGCTGATGATGTATCTATGATTAAAAATGGCAGATTGCTGTTTGATAAGGGTATTCAAGAAATGCAAGGACAATCATTGGAAGAAATCTTTATTAAGGAGGGCAATCGGCATGAGTAACATGGGAAAAGGCGCAGGCTACTATCTTACCAGAAGTAAAAGCCTCCTAATTGATACTGCGATTGTTGCCATTCTGGCGATTTTTATGAGCTTTGCAATGCAGATGGACGCCTTGCAGTCTAAGGGAGAAGATTATTTAGTCCTAATGCTCTATGCGGTTATTTTTGGTCTTACCTCCCTGCAATCCGGTGCTATGATTGTAGATTTGACAGCAAAGGATAAGTTAAGCCGGAGAATTGAATTTTTTGCAGCTTCTGGAATTGCAGTAAAAGAGATTATAAAACAGTATTCGATACAGATTTTCCGATTTTCTGGTATTATCCCGTTCTTTGTTTTTATGAGTTGCTATTACTTTACCGACTGGACAATGAGCTTTGGGCGGATCGTATGCGTTTATCTTAGTATTCTTGTACTTAGTTTTTGTGAGATTGTCGCTTTGAATATCATTGTACTGGATGTAAAACGAGTAAAACTGTTCAAAAATGTTCTGTTCTTTGGTAATTTTGCACTGGTTTATTTGATTGCGATGTCGGCAGAACGAATTACAGAGTTTGTGAATCAACATCATATAGGAATTGACTATTTGATTATTGTGGTTGATGTTGCACTTTGCATGATGTTTGCACTATTAAGTTTCTTTAAGGCTCGGCACATGAGCAACGAAACAGTCATCAGGAGGGATGGCGAATGGGTTTGATAACATTAAACCTTAAAAGGGTATTGAACTGGAATTTTATATTTATGAGTGCGGTAGCAGCTATCTTCGGCATGATCTCTCTGATGAACTTTGGGGATATTTCAGAAAACATTGTATTTGGCGTTGATATAAAGTATTTTATGCTTGATGGATACCTGTGCTTATTTATCTTTTTTGCCGGAGAAATAAGCAAGGATATGTTGCAGCAAGAAAAAATCACAAAGAGAATAGAATGGAAACTTGCTAATGGTATTAAAATCTCAAGTATTGTTAAAGAGAATCTGCTATCACTATGGATTGGAACGCTGATCCTTTTGTTTCCTCTACTTTTGATAATTTCCATTCGCCTGCCAAACCTTATCTTGTTATTAGGCACCTATTTTCTGATCCTTAGCATATTGTATTCGGCATTTATAAATGTTTTGATTCTCTGGATTAGAAATATGAACTGGTTTAAGAGTATTCCTATCTTTGCAACACTGCTTCATATTTTGCTGGTTGTCTTAAAATGTGGGATATTTATGAAAACGAATAATGTGTGGGTGTTGCTACTATTTTCTCCAGTGAGTATAATAGTTTTGACTGCGTGTGGTTTATGTCTGATGACTAAAGAACGGATCGTATCATCATATTACTAACATAATGAATTTTAGCTGAAAGGAGGGGGGTCTATGCAGGATAAACGCTTCTATCCGTATCTGTTTCTTCATGCGGGTATTGTGACTTTATGGGTTATATTGGATAGAATACATAAAGGGATTGCGAATGATGGAGTCATCAACTTATTGTCGATTGCCGTCTTGCTTTGTTATTTCAATCTGCTCTATCTTCATGTAATGACATCACGGCGAGAAGCAACAATATCCGAATGTGGCTGGAACCTGCTTTCTGTTTCCTTTATTGCGGCGCTGATGTATGATGGATTTTCCACCTTATACACGGGTGCATTTCTGGTTTTTGCATTGATTATCGGAATAATGCTGGTAAGAACTGACGCAAGCCGGGGAAAAATGGTTCGCTTGCTGTTTGGAATTGCGTCTATCATACTGTCGTTTTTCAATTTCCGAATTCTACCTGCGATAACTATGTTAATTGGAATGTTCGTGGGAATTTTCCTTGATTATAAATATATAAATTTGAAACAGGTTAATATTCTTCCGATTGCCCAGAGGAAAGCAAGATATGTCCTTGTTTTCATGATTCCTTTGCTTACAATCGTACTTTATTGCTTTGATTTGTCCACCCTGCAAGTCAATGTGTTTTTTCAGCTTATAATGCTTTTATTTGAGGCCTTTGCTGTCATTCATCTTGGCGACATGGAAGCTCGTTACAACGAGCTGACAAAGTATTATGAATTAACGAACTATATTGCAAGTGAGAGGGAAGATTTTTCAATGCTACTTCACAACGATGTGCTTCAAGATATTGGAGGTGCCAAAAATCTTCTGTCGCTTCACTCACCAGCTATTGATGAAACAAAAAGGATATTATCTGATTTGGAACTGCGAATAAGAAATATGATGAATTTCTATTCGTCTAATATCTTTTCGGGGTATGCTTCATGGGAACATATTGAATATATGCTTGACGCCATTAAGAAGCTGTACCCAAAGAAAAATATATTTATAGATTTTACCATTGACAGCGAAGCAAGGATTGCTTTGAAAAAAGATAACAGTTTGGAACAGACTATGCAGATAATCAAAGAGCTTGTCAACAATGTTTATAAACACGCTGCCGCTTCTTTTATCCATTTGGAAATCGCGTTAAATGAAGAAAGTAAACTCGTAATTACCTGTCAAAATGACGGCGCGAAATCGAATGACATTGAAAACATTCTTTCTTCTAAAGGTGGTATGCTGTTCTTAACGGTGTTGATAAATGGGAATGGCGGTAACATTCAGTATTTAGAAAAAGATGGTATTTTAACTGCAACGGCAGTTTTGGGGAGAAAAAATGAAGATATTACTATTTGATGACCACAGGATATTTGGAGAGAGTTTAAGCAAACTTCTGGAAGATTGGGACGCAATCTCAATCTGTCACTATGTAAGTAATGAAACAGAGTTTTGGAATATTCTTTCCGTAGACGAATGGGACATTGTATTATTGGATGTTAACCTAAGAGATCAGTCAAAGAATTCTGGCATTGACCTGATAGAAAAAATATATAACAAAAAGCCAAAAACAAAAGTGGCTATGCTATCCTCTTATGATATGCCGGTTTATAGACAGGAGGCACTTAAAAGAGGTGCTGTAAGTTATATTGACAAGTCGGCTTCTGCTGATGAGCTGGTAAAAAAACTTACAGCTATTAGTAAAGGTCACAAATCCACTACGCCCCCTTTATTAGATCCCCTGACATATCGTGAAGCGGAAATTATTAAGGCGATTGGAACAGGGAAAACAAAGCATGAAATAGCGCAAGAACTGTATATCAGTGAACGGACACTTTACAACCATATCCAAAGCATCTATGATAAGCTGGGGGCTAAAAATGCTATCGAAGCCTATAACAAGGCTATTGCACTTGGATATATCACACCCTTAATATGAGTTTAGGCAATAAGAGGGACAGATATATCAGAACACAAGTGACAAGTATGCACATTATGTAAGCAGATAGCAAAAACAAGTATCATTGAACGACTTCATCAAAACAATAAAGAAAAGCTGGGAGCAAAATTAAGTCTGCTTCCAGCTTTTTTGTATTTGTTATTGTATGTGGTTGACTAAGGAATATTGTTTAAGCGTGAGTTTGTGATATTGGGTGTGGTATCTTTAACTATGGGAAACTCCGGACTCCCAGCGCGAGACCGACTGGCGCGAGACCTGAAGCTGTTCGGCAAATTCCTCCTGCGTCAGCCCGCTGCGTTTGCGGACCTCCTGGAGCCGCTCGCCAAATGCCATTGCGTTCCCTCCGTTTCTCTGTCTGAGGATAAGATAGCAAAACCGCGCGTCCATTTCCAGCAACTTTAGTGTTGCATTCCGTATTTTTTCGAAAAAATTCGCGCAAGTTTGATGTTACATTCATGTGACAGCGCGCTTTCCGCGCTGTTTTTCCTATTGTACCACACGCTCCACCGCTTTACCATGCTTATTTTGACGCGGCGATTGCCTTTTTTGTTCCCATCCGCTATACTAAAGTCAAATCATTTTTTCGGGAGCGTTATTATGCTGGAATTTGTCATTCCCTGCCTCTTGGGCCTTGAGAGCTTAGTGGGCGATGAGATCAGAAAGCTGGGACTTTCTGACGTGCGCGTTGAGAACGGCCGCGTCCTCTGCCGCGGCGAGGCGCGCGACATCGCGCGGCTCAACATCAATCTGCGCTGCGGTGCGCGCGTCATTCTGGTTCTGCACAAGTTCCGCGCGACGGATTTTGAATCGCTCTTTCAGGGCGTGCGCGCGGTGCATTGGGAGGGCTGGATCCCCCGCGAGGGGGAGTTCCCCGTCGTGGGCTACTCCATCAACTCGACGCTCCACTCCGTGCCCGCCTGCCAGTCGATCGTCAAAAAGGCGGTCGTCGACCGCCTGAGCGCGGCCTACGGCATCGCGCAGTTCCCCGAGACGGGGCGGCGATATCAGGTGCGCTTTTCCATCATGAAGGACGAAGTGACCGTCGGGCTCGACACCTCGGGCGAGGGCCTTTACAAGCGCGGCTACCGCGCCCACGGCGTGGCGGCCCCCCTCAAGGAAACGCTCGCCGCCGCGATGGTCAAGCTCTCACACTACAATGGCCGCGACCCGTTCTGCGACCCGTTCTGCGGCAGCGGCACCATCGCCATCGAGGCGGCGCTCATCGCGCGCAACCGTGCGCCGGGCCTCAACCGCAGCTTTGCCGCCCAGCACTGGGCCACGCTCGATAAAATGCTCTGGCTCGACGCGGCGGACGAGGCCATGGACAACGAGTTCCACGGCAAGTACGAGATCTGGGGCGGCGACATCGACCCCGACGCCGTCGAGCTCTCGCGCCACAACGCCGAGCTCGCCGAGGTCGATGACATCGTCAAGTTCGAGGTCGACGACGCCACGCGTTTCCACTGGGGCGGGCTCTATGGCCGCATCGTGACGAACCCGCCGTATGGCGAGCGCCTTCTTGAGCGCGAAGAGGCGGGCGAGCTCTATAAAGCCTTCGGCAAGGCGATGGATAAGCTGCCCGACACCTGGCGGGTGTATGTGCTGTCGTCACATCCTGACTTTGAGCGCTGCTACGGGCGCTTTGCCGATAAGAAACGTAAGTTGTACAATGGCATGCTCAAATGTGATCTTTTCATGTATGGAAAAAGATTATAATGCCGCGCGCTGCGCGGCGGGGGAGCTCCCGCACCGTGCGGGAGTGCGTTAAAGGGGGATATTCTCTTTCTCAGAAAGAGAATATCCCCCTTTAGATCCCCCAAGAGAAAGGACGAGGGGCCTTCCCCCTCGACCCCGCACATTGGCAGTCTCGATCTTGAAGAGCTGCACGCGCTGCGCAATGTAAGTGCGGTGTACATGGCTTCGCCATGAATCTTCTGCGAGTCGTGACCAGTCGCAACCGCGCCTTACTATCGTGAGGCGCGAGTGACGTTACCTCGGCGGCAGACTGCCTGCGGAATGCGGCATTGCTGCGCTCGCCGCATTGATGGGTGCACCGTTAGACGGTGATTAGGCTGCACTTCTACAAGATGAGCAGAGCGGCAGCGGATAGTAGGAGCAAGTCAAATCGTATAGCAATGCTAACGCGGCAAAGCCGCGCGCAGGCAGCTGCATTCCGGAGGCTCAAAGATTGTTCAAGCTCCAAACTGCCAATCTAAACCTTTCTCTTGGGGGATCTAAAGGGGGCCATTCTCTTTTGTGAAAGAGAATGGCCCCCTTTTGTGCCGCGGCGCGCACGCCGCTTTCCCCTCCCGCATAGTGCGGGAGAATATCAATCCCTTTGATAAATCGCCAGCCCAAACGCCAGTTTGACACTAAGCTCCTGAGCCTGCTCAGCTTTTTGCTGATCCTTGGCCCCCGTCTTATAATAGTACGGCGTCATGCGGAACAAAGATAGAATATCCTCATTACAGGATAAACGAATGATATCGCGCACTTCGCGCGTTTCGACGAGCGTGAAGCCCTCAGTCGTAAGCGGCGTGGGCGGGTTGTCGCGCGGCGTGTCGTAGATGAGCGCTTTGAGCTCCCACAGATGCTCGCGCAGGGGATAGGCGCGCAGAAGATAGCCGCCCGGCTTCAGCACGCGCGCAAATTCCTCCGGCACGAAAGGGGAGAAGATATTGAGCACCTCGTCGACGCTGCCGTCTTCGACCGGCAGGTGCGCGCACGAGGCGACACAGAGCGTGAAGTCCGGCGAGCGCTTCGATGCGTACTGGAGCGCGGTCTTCGAAATGTCGACGCCTAAAAGCTCGCCGTGCTTGCCCGCTTTTTCGATGGCGCGCAGAACGGCAAGAGAATAAATCCCCTCGCCGCAGCCTGCGTCGAGGACCGTCGCCTCCGGCGGCGTGAACTCCGCCGCGGCGTCCGCAACGGCGGCGATGAAGCGGTCGTAATAGCCCTTGTCCAAAAAGTCGCGGCGGGCGCGTACCATGAGCTTGTCGTCCCCGTGGTGGCCCTGCGAGGAGTTGAGCAGGAGGTTGACGTATCCGCTCTTGGCGATGTCAAAGCTGTGGTTTTTCGGGCAGAGATAGGCCCCCGCGCGTTTTTCAAGCGCCCCAGCGCAGACGGGGCAGCGCAAATTGACCATCAGAACAGCCCCACCTGCTGCGGCACCTCGCTCCGGCCGAGCGAGCGGAGCTGCTGCTGGTTTTCCTCGGCCAGCGCGTCGGCGATGGCGATCTTGCGGACGATATTTTTCATCGTCTCGTCAAAGAGCGTCCCGTCGCGGTAGTCCGCGGGGAAGATGAAGTCCACGCGCCCCTTGGCGAGCAGGTCCTCCACGCCCGCGCGGTTGCTGTCCTGATACACGGCCACCGCCTGCCCGCCGTAGGCGCGCATCATCTTCATGCACGGCACATCGGAAAGGCCGTCGCCGATGTAGATCATGTTCGTGAACGGGATGCGCTTGGAGTCGTCGGGCATCGAAGCGTTGAGCTCCTTGTCCTTCGCGACGTCGAGTATTCCCTTGTTGATGCGGTAGACAAACTGGGTCTTGTTTGTGAAGTTGACGTCGAGCTTCGGCCACGAGGCGAGGCCCTCTTCGTTGTAGAAAAACTCACAGGCGTAAATTTCCTTAAATTCGTGGCTCACGCCGCTGCCCTCGATGATCTCGCGCAGGCCGGAGGAGAGCACGTAGTGCTCGATCTCCACGCCCAGCGTTTCGCCGAAGGCGTTGATGCGCGAGAACCAGTCCTGCACGCCGGGGAACAGCTCGATCGCATGCCCGCAGGAGACGAGGTAGTCGCGGTCCAGGCGGATGCCCTTTTTGCGGCACTCCTCGATCATCGTGTACATGTAGGCGAGCAGGCCGTCCATGCGGTTCTCAAAGCCGAAGGAATTCGCGATGCTCCAGAACTCGCCGGGCGTGTAGCCGAGCGAGGGGATGAACGTATAGTCCTGCATGTCGGTCGTGCAGAGGGTCTTGTCAAAGTCGTAGAGAAAGGCGATGATGGGCTTTTTGTTCATGTCGTCTCCTTTTCACCGCGCTGCGGCCAAAGAAAAAATAAAAGGGCGGTCTGAAACCGGCTCCTCTGTGGAGCCGGCCAAAACCGCCCTTTTGCTGTTACTCTTCTCCGTGATAGTTGCGGCCGAACTTGAGGTCATCCAGACGGATGGCATGGCTGGCCGTTTCCACAAACGGGCTGTCGTCCGGCTCGAGCTTCTCTGCCTTGGGCTCCTCAGCCTTCGGCGCGCTCTGCTCCTCTGCCGGAGCGGTCTCCTGCGCCTTTTCGGGCGCGGCCTCCTCCGCCGCGGGGCGGAAGGATGCGAGGATCTTTTCCTCGATGGCGTTCACGGCGGCCTCGGTCTTCTGCTCGGTCTTTTCGCCGCCCGCGATCTCTTCGGGCGTTAGGTCGGGCGCGCGCTCGATGAGCGCAAGCTGCGCCTGCGCAAGCTCGCGTGTCTTCTGCAAAAATTCCGCCGTCGCGGCCTTGGCCGCGTTCAATCGGCGCTGCTCGAGCTCGACATCGCTCTGCAGCGCGCCGATCTTGGCGCGGGCTTCGTCCTCCGCGCCGGCGAGCACGGCCTTTTTCTTCTCCTCGGCCTCTTCGACCATGGTGTTGGCCATGCGCTGGGCGGTCAGGAGGGCGGCGCGCATGGAATCCTCCGTCGCGCGGTACTCCTCCACCTTGTCGACCAGCACCTTGAGCTTGGCCTTGAGGGCGGCGTTTTCTTTATAGAGCGAGGTATAATCGTCGGTCAGCTCGTCGAGAAACTCGTCGACCATCGCCATATTATATCCACCGAAGGCCGCTTTGCTGAAAGCGCGGCCGGAAACTTCCTGCGGTGTCAGCATGCTATCCCACTCTCCGTTTCTTTACAGGTAGAGGCCGTTATTTTCCAGCTCGTCGATCAGATCGCCCATGATATCCACATGATAGGGCGTGATGATGTACGTGTTGGCCGCGACCTTTTTGATCTTGCCCTCGCCCGCGTAGGCCACGCCGGAGAGGAAGTCGATCAGTCTTCTTGCAATGTCCTTGTTCGTGGACTCAAGGTTGATGACCACCGTGCGCTTTTCCTTCAGATGGTCGGCGATCTCGCTCGCGTTTTCAAAGCGCTCGGGCTTGACGAGCACGACCTTGAGCTGCGTGGTCGCGTTGATGTTCACGACCTTGTTGCGGCGGTCCTCCGCCTTGCGCTCGGAGCTGCGGCGGTCGGCAAAGGCGCCCGTGTCGCCGCGGTCTCTCAGATCGGGGAAATCATCTTCATATTCCTCGTCCTCATCCTCGTAGGGGTGAGCCCACTTTTTCAGATCATCCAAAATACCCATGGTATCAAGACCTCCTCGATCAAATCGTATAATTGCGGGCGCCGAAGATCGCCGTGCCGACGCGCACCATCGTCGCGCCTGCGCGCACCGCGTCCTCGTAGTCTCCGCTCATGCCCATTGACAGTATATCAAGTGTATTATCATACAACTTGGCATTGATGTCAACAAAAAGTGCATGAACTTTTTCAAAGTAGGGCAGGCTGCCGTGCTCGCCCTCGGCGACCGGCGGGATACACATGAGGCCGCGCACGCGGACATTTGCGCACTTTTTGGCCTCTTCCGCCGCCTGCTCCAGGCTCTCGGGCGCAAAGCCGCTCTTGGCCTCCTCGCCGCCGATATTCACCTCAAGCAGGATATCCTGCACGATGCCCAGCTTCTCGGCCTGCTTGTCGATGGCAGAGAGCAGCTCGAGCGAGCCGACCGATTCGATCATCGCGACCTTGCCAACGACATTTTTCACCTTGTTGCGCTGGAGGTGGCCGATAAAGTGCAGGGGCGCGCCGTCATAGGCGTGCTCGGCGAGCTTTTTCGTCATCTCCTGCTCGCGGTTCTCGCCCAGCACGTCGATGCCCGCGGCGATGGCCTGACGGCAGGCGTCCGCGTCGTTCATCTTGCTCGCGCCGACGAGGGTGATTTCGCTTACGTCGCGGCCCGCCTCTTTGGCGGCCGCGGCGATGTTTGCGCGCACGCGCGCGATGTTTTCAGCAATGCTCATTTCTAATCTACGACCTTTCCGTTATATAGCTCCCCTGCCGAAACGATGACCTCATCGTTCGGGCGCAGGGTGTAAAGGGACTTTTGGCTCTCCGTGGCGGCTTCGATCGTGCCGGGCTCCACCAGACAGTAGTCGCTGCCCTGATAGACGATGCTCACAGGCTTGAAGTACGCCACGCGCCCGACGAGGCAGTAAACGCCTGACACGCCGTTTTCATCCACGCGCAGCGCGTTTTTCGGCACGCGCAGGCCGTCGTATGCGCTGATGATGAGCTCGGCGTTCTGCTCGCGCAGCAGCGTCATGTAGGATAAGTACCGCGTGCTCTTGAGCACGATCAGGCATTTGCCGTTCTCCGCGGCGCTGATGCGCGTGAGCGTGACGGGCAGGTCAAAGCCGACGCCCGACGCCATGCGGAGCGTCAGCCTGCTGTTCTCCTTCAGGGACGCGGCGTTCTCCTCGTTCACGTTCGCGGCGAAGTACCACGTGCTGCCCTGAATGAGCTTGCCCACCGTGGTCGAAACGCTCTGCGGCGCGGCGGACGAAAGCTGCGAGGGCGTCGTCGTCTCGAGCACCTCCGGCGTCAGCACACTCTCGTACCCGTCGGCCACGGCGCTGTAAGTCCCCGACACGGGCGCTGTGATGCGCGTCGTGCCGCCGCTCGCCGCGCCCGAGAGCGCGGTGATCTGCGCGTTCAGCTCGTCGAGCTTCGCCGTTAAGTCATCGCTGCCGTTGTAGGCGTATTCGCGCTTCAAGACCGTCGTTTTGAGCTGGGGGATCAGCGTGTCGAGCGAGCTGTACGCGCCCGACTCGTAGGCCGCGCGCACGGAGATGATCTGCTCGCGGATGTCGGTATCCAGACGCAGCGCGGTGGCCGCGTCGCTCGAGGCGCTCTTGGCGTACTCAAGCTGCTCTTTCTGCGCGCGCAGTGTCTCGAGCTGCTGCGTGGCGTTCAGCGCGTCGGCCGAGCGGTAGACGGAGGCGATGGTGTCGCCCTGGCCCACGCGCTCGCCCTCGGCGTGCTTGAGCTCGATGAGCGTTTCATTGCAGTCCACGACCTGCTCGTCGCGCACCACGTAGCCCCGCAGGGCAATGGACCGCTCGCTGTGATAGCGGTAGACGAGCGTCGTCGTCTCGGGGCTGACAAAGTAGTTGTAGCCCTGCACGGCGAAATACCCGATGACCGCCAAAAGGAGCAGGATCGTGATGATCTTTGTGGAAACGGATGTAGATTTCATGGCACACTCCCGGATCAGGCGTGCTTACTCCTCGCTTTCCTCCGCGCCTTTGAGGTCGATGGCCGCGATGGGCACGATCGTTGAGATCGCGTGCTTGTAGAGCATCTGCTGCTTGCCGTCGCTCTCCAAGATGACGACAAAGCTGTCAAAGCCCGTGATGACGCCGCGCATCTGGAAGCCGTTGACGAGAAATACCGTCACGCTCGTGCGATTGCGGCGCGCAGAGAGGAGAAATAGGTCCTGAAGGTTTGCGATTTTTTTCATGGCTTTTCTTTCCTTTCTTTTTTGCGGACGGCTTGTCCGCGTTAAAGTCAGGATACGCCATAGGTATGGAGAATTTCTGTCGAAAAAGCGAGGCAATCGGGGAGAATCCTCGTTTTTTTCCAATAAAACCAGTGGATGCCGGGGTCGCGCCGCAGCCACGTGAGCTGGCGCTTGGCATACTGGCGGGAGCGGAGCTTGATCTCGTCGATGGCCTCCTCGCGCGCGGCCTCGCCGTCCAAGTAGGCAAGCGCCTCCTTATACCCGATGGCCTGCATGGCCGTCACGTCGCGGGGAAGTCCGGAATCGAGCAGCGCTCTGACCTCGTCGAAAAGCCCCGCCTCGACCATTTTGTCGACGCGGAGGTCGATGGCGCGCTTCATGTCGTCCCGATCCTCATAGGCAAGGCCGATGCGCACGGAATCGTAGCGCGGGGGGATGAGTTTCGTCTCCGCGTTGTGCTGTGCCATGGTCTTGCCGGTCTCGTAGTAGACCTCGAGCGCGCGGAGGATGCGCTTTTTGTCGTTCAAATGGAGATTTCCGGCGGTCTCGGGGTCGATGCGTCGGAGCTCGACGAACATCGCCTCGCCGCCCTCCTTGTCCCAGCGGGATTCCAACTCCGCGCGGTATCTGCCGTCCTTGTCACCGCCGGCGAAACCGTGACCGGCGAGCAGGGCATTGAGGTAAAGCCCCGTGCCGCCGACGATGACGGGCTGCTTCCCGCGCGAGAGGATATCGTCGACGCACTTCGCCGCGTCGTCCGCATAGCGGGCAACGGAGTAGTTTTCCCGCGGGTCGGCGACGCCGACCATGTGATGCGGAATGCCCTGCATCTCCTCCGCCGTCGGCGCGGCGGTACCAATGAGCATGCCGCGGTAGATCTGCATCGAGTCGCAGGAGACGACCTCGCCGCCGAGCATTTTCGCAAGCTCGACGCCGAGCCACGTTTTGCCGCAGCCCGTCGGGCCGACGACGCATACGAGTTTCATTTTCTCCCTCCTGCGCTTACGCGCGCTTGAACATTTTTTCGAGCTCGTACTTCGTGAGCTTGGCTTTCACGGGCCGTCCGTGCGGGCAAAACTGCACCTCGCCGCTCTGCACCTTGTCGACGAGCACGCGCAGCTCGCTTAAATCGCTCTTCCATCCACCCTTGATGGCCGCCTTGCAGGCCATCGTGTGCAGCAGCGCGTCGCGCGCGGCGGCGGGATCGACGGTGTGGGCGGTGACGAGCTTGTCGGCGAGTTCTTCGAGCGCGGGGATGGCGTCGCCGCTGTCGATATCGGCGGGGATGGCGCGCAGGATCAGGCTCCCGCCGCCGAATTCCTCGCACTCAAAGCCGAATTCGCGCAGAAGCTCCAAATTCGCCGCAAGCGCGCTGTATTCCTCGGCGGCGAACTCCGCCACGAGGGGAGCGAGCAGGGCCTGACACATCAGTGGCTCCTGGTTGGCCTTCATGCGGTCGAAATTCACGCGCTCGTGCGCGGCGTGCTTGTCGATGAGCCAGACGTTTTTATCCTCGTCCTCGCAGACGATGTAGGTGTCGAGCACCTCGCCCGCGATACGCCACGGCGCGGCGGACGGGGGAACGAACGTCGTCTGCTCGATCTCGGGCTCTTCCTGCTTCGCAGGGGCAAACACGGGGACGGCGGGCGCTTCCGGCTCGGGCTCTGCCGCAGTCTCCGCCGCCGGTCCGATGATCGGGCCGGTCACGACGGGGCGGGCGTCTTCCTCCGGCATCGGCAGCGTGACGACCTCGTCGTCATGGTTTTCCACAGAATGGACAGACTTTTCCACAGGCTGTGACTGCTGTGCTGACAGTACTGGCGCGGACGCGGGCGTTTCATGGCGCACATAGTCGGAAAGCGCCGCTTTGCCGCCGCTCTGCGTGTCGATGGCGGGCACTCTCGTCTGCCACTGCGGGGCGGGCGCGGGCTTCACCGGCGCGCTCTGCGGCGCGGACACGGGACGCGCACCGGCAGGTGTATAGGCGGGCTTTTCCGCCGTCTTCCGGCTCTCGCGGTACTGCTGCGAGGTCATGTTGGCGAAGAAATCGCCGCGCGGATTCTGTACTTGAGACGCGGGCTTCGGCTGGGGGCGCTCGGCCTCCTCGCGCTTGTCGAGCGCGGCCATGACCGCGTGGTAAACGAGATCAAACACGCGCTTTTCGCCCACGAACTTCACGATGGTCTTGGCAGGGTGGACGTTCACATCCACCATGTCGCGCGGCAGCTCGACGAGCAGCACGCAGCCGGGGAACTTGCCCTTCATCATGCGGTTGGAGTACGCTTCTTCGAGCGCAGCGGTGAGAAGCTGGGATTTGACGAGCCGCCCGTTGACGAAAAACGTCTGCATGCCGCGCGTGCCGCGCGAGGCGATGGGCGAGGTCACAAAGCCCGTGACGCCCATGTCGCCGTCCGCGCCCTTGACCTCAAGGAGCGAGAGCGTGAACTCGCGCCCGAGAGAGGCGTAAATGGCGGAGCGCAGCGCGCCGTCGCCGGGGGTCAAAAGCGTCTGCGTGCCGTCCTTGATGAGCTTGAACGACACCTCCGGATGCGAGAGCGCAAGGTGGGCGACAAGGCCCGCGATGGCCGTGGCCTCCGCGCTGTCGCGCTTCATAAACTTTAAGCGCGCGGGCGTGTTGTAGAAGAGGTCGCGCACGATGATGCTCGTGCCTTCGGGGCAGCCCGCATCCTCGACCGTGCCGGGGACGCCGCCCTCCAGGTGGAGCTTTGCGCCGCTGAGCGCGCCGCGCTCGCGCGAGAAAATGTCGAGCCGAGAAACGGAAGAGATCGCCGCGAGCGCCTCGCCGCGGAAGCCCAGCGTGCCGATGGCGGCCAAATCCTCCGCCGTGCGCAGCTTGCTCGTCGCGTGGCGCAGAAAAGCCGTCGGCAGCTCGCTTGGCGCGATGCCGCAGCCGTCGTCGCTGACGCGAAGATAGGTCATGCCGCCGTTTTTCATCTCCACCGTCACGCTCTGCGCGCCGGCGTCGATGGCGTTTTCCAGCAGCTCCTTGACAACGCTCGCGGGGCGCTCGACCACCTCGCCCGCGGCGATGAGGTCGGCGACATGCGGCGATAATTGCTGAATATGGGGCATTGATTTCCTCCTTTTAGGAAGCGATGGTGAAAAGGGAAAGGGCATTGACGAGCATGTGGAGCAGGATCGACGTCCACAGCGTGCCCGAATGCTCATACGCCCAGGCAAACACAAGGCCGGGCACAAGGTATTGCAGCATCAAAATGAGATAGCCTAAGTCCCAGTTGGACACCGCCGCCGTCCACACGTGTAAAAACGCGAACAGCGCGCAGGAGAGGATATAGGCGAATATTCTGCTCTTTTCTTTGAGACACCCGAACACGAGGCCGCGGAAGAGCACCTCCTCCACAAACGGCGCGAGCAGCACGACGATCAGCGCCGTCATGCGCGGGGCGGAGGCCACCTGCGCGGCGATGGTCATGTCGTTTAAGTTCGTGCGGCTGTTAAAAAGCACGTTGCACACGCGGAACAAAAGTTCGTTCGCGCCGTAGAAAACGAGAAGGCCCAGCAGCATCGTCGAAAGCGAGCGGTTCAGGTTGTCTAAAAACCGGCCCGATGTGTGCGCCAGATACGAGTGGAACAGCAGCACCGTGACGGCGAAGAGCGTGTAGTAATAGAGCACATTGCGCAGGGAATCGTTGATGGTGGTGTCGAGCACGACCTCCAGAAGGTCGAATATTCTTGTTGCCAAAAGCGGCATCACCAGAAGATAGACGAGGAAGAAGATCGTTCCGGCGACGCGCTCGGTGCGGTTCATGCCGCCGGAGGCGGTTTTCTTTTTTGCCATGGGGAGACCTCTTTTCCGGGGAAATTACGAAAGCTTCTGCTTGAGCTCGTAGAGGAGCTGCATCGCCTCGATGGGGGACATCGTGTCCGGCTGCGCGCGGCGGATGGCCGCGAGCACCTCAGCCTCGCCGATCGCGTCGAGACTGACCTGCTCGGTCTCCTCGCGCGGCTTTGCCTGATACGCGCCGCCCTGCTCCAGCTCTTTTAAGATGACGTTCGCGCGCTTGACGACCTCGTTCGGAAGGCCCGCTAACTTTGCGACCTCGATGCCGTAGCTGCGGTCGGCGCCGCCGGGAACGATCTTGCGCAGGAAGATGAGCTCGTCGCCGCGCTTTTTGATGGAAATGCTGTAGTTCTTTACGCCGGGAAGAATGCCCTCAAGCTCCGTGAGCTCGTGGTAGTGCGTGGCGAACAGCGTCTTCGCGCCTAAGCGTTTCGGGTCGGCGCAGAATTCAAGCACCGCGCGGGCGATGCTCATGCCGTCGAACGTCGACGTGCCGCGGCCGATCTCGTCGAGAATGAGCAGCGAGCGTGGCGTCGCCTGATGCAAAATCTCGCTCACCTCGGTCATCTCGACCATGAAGGTCGACTGGCCGCCGGCTAAGTCGTCACTCGCGCCGATGCGCGTGAAGATGCGGTCGACCACGCCGATGCGCGCGCTCTTGGCGGGCACGAACGAGCCGATCTGCGCCATGAGCGTGATGAGCGCGACCTGACGCATGTAGGTCGACTTACCGGCCATGTTGGGGCCGGTGATGATGGCGGCGCGGTCCTCGCGCTCGCCCATATAGGTGTCGTTCGGGACGAAGAGCGCGTCCTTGAGCACGCGCTCGACGACGGGGTGGCGGCCGTCGTGAATTTCGATGACGCCGCTGTCGTCCACGCTCGGACGGCAATAGTTGTTGTTCACCGCGACGGACGCGAGCGAGCAGAGCGTGTCGAGCTCGGCGATGAGCCCCGCCGCGCGCTGGATGCGCACGCTCTCGGCGGTGACGGACTCACGCAGGGCGGTGAAAATTTCAAATTCGAGCGCCTTGTCGCGGTCGCCCGCGGTCAGAATCTCCTGCTCAAGGTTTTTAAGTTCCTCGGTGATGTAGCGCTCGCCGTTCACGAGCGTCTGCTTGCGGATGTACGTGTCGGGGACGAGGTCCTTGAACGAATTCGAGACCTCGATATAGTAGCCGAAGACCTTGTTGTAGCCGATCTTCAGCGTGCGGATGCCGGTCTTTTCCTTCTCGCGCGTCTCGATGTCGGCGAGAAGCCCCTTGCCGCCCGACAAAATCTCGTGCAGGCGGTCGACTTCGGCATTGTAGCCCTTGCGGATGAAGCCGCCCTCACGCACGGAAAACGGCGGCTCGTCGATGAGCGTGTCGCGGATGCTCTGCGCCACGTCGGTGAGCGTGTCGAGCTCGTTGTCTAACTCATGCAGCCTGCCCGTCGTGAACGCCGTAAGCTGGGCTTTGACCTCCGTGATGCGCTCGATGGAGTTGCGCAGCGACGCAAAGTCGCGCCCGCCCGCCGTGCCGTAGGCAATGCGGCCGATGAGACGCTCCATGTCGCTGATGCCGGAGAGCGATAGAATCAGCTCTTCGCGCGCGACGGTGTTCTTCGTCAGCGCCTCGACCGCGCCGAGGCGGCGCTCGATGGCCGCAACATCGCGCAGCGGGCGCGTCAGCCACGCGCGCAGATTGCGCGCGCCCATGGCGGTCTTCGTCTTGTCGAGCACCCAGAGGAGGCTGCCGCGCTTTTCCTTGGCGCGGATGGTTTCGGTCAGCTCCAGATTGCGCCGCGCGGAGAGGTCAAGCTCCATGAAGCGGCCCTGCTCGTAGTATTCTAAATCCTTGATGTAGGAAAGATCGGTCTTCTGCGTCTCGTGCAGATACGAGAGCAGCGCGCCCAGCGCGAGCGACGCCGCGGGGTTGTTGCGCGGAAGGCTTGCAAAGCGCTCCTCGCCAAACTGCGCGCGGATGGCTTTTTCGCACGCTTTGAGCTCAAAGCGGTTCTCGCCGCGCTCGACCGCGCAGGACAGCTTATCGCGAAGGTATTCGACCAGCTCACCGTTGTCGTAAGCACCCGCGCTCAGCACCGCCTCGGCGGGGGAGAAACGGGATAACTCGTTATACAGGTGCTCTGCGCGGTCGTCGCCCGAAAAGGCGGTCACGTGCGTGTGGCCGGTCGTCATGTCGCAGAAGGCCGCGCCGGCGTTCTGCCCGTCCAAAAAGATGCCGCAGAGGAAGTTGCCGCGCCGGTCGTCGAGGCATGCGCTGTCGATGACCGTGCCGGGCGTGATGACGCGGATGATATCGCGCTTGACAAGGCCCTTGGCGAGCGCAGGGTCCTCGGTCTGCTCGCAGATGGCGACCTTGTAGCCCTTGGCGATCAGGCGCGCGATGTAGGCGTCGCTCGAATGATAGGGAATGCCGCACATCGGCGTCTGATCCTCCGCCGCCTTGCCGCGGTCGCGGGTCGTCAGCGTCAAATCGAGCTCGCGCGAGGCGAGCTGAGCATCCTCGTTGAACATCTCGTAAAAGTCGCCCAAGCGGAAAAAGAGGATCGAATCCTTATTCTGTTCCTTGATCTCCAAATACTGCTTCATCATCGGTGTGATCTCGGCCATGATTCGTCCTCGCTTTCTTTCTCTCTAAAATCTGAAATTTACACGGTAAAGTCGGAGCCCGCGGGCATTTCGCCGAGGCGGTCGCCGAGCTTACGTTTCAATCTTTCATAGGCTTCCTTGCCCGTGCAGTGGCCCGTGAAGTAGTGCGCGACCTTGTCGCCGCGCAGCTTTTCGCCCACGGCGTCGACCAGCTCGTCCGGCTCGCTCTTGCCGAGCGAGGGGTTATAGAGGTGGAAGCCCGCAAACACCGCGTCGGGCGCTCTGCCGAGCACGTCCTCGGCGCTTTTCAGGATATTCACGATGCCGCAGTGCGCGCAGCCCGCGAACAGCGCGGTCTTTCCGTTTTCCGTGACCAATAGATCCTGCTCGTGGCGGAACGTGTCGCGCGGATAGTCCTCACCGATCTTCTCGCGCAGCGTGTCGTTCGCGCCGCTCCACAGCTCGCGGCCCGGAACGGCGGAGAAAACCGTCAGTTCTTCGTCAAGCTTCTGCACGCCATCGCAGAGAACGAAGCGGTCCTCGTAATTCTTGAGCACCGCGTCCATGCCGATGTAGGCGCACTTGCTGGGCGTGACGACGTAGTACTGGCCCCAGACGGCCTTCTGCATATAGACCTTGGCGCGGTCGTTCAGCTTCAAGAACGCTTCGAGGCCGCCGCAGTGGTCGTTGTGCGCGTGGGACAAAAAGGCGATGTCGACCTGCGTCAAATCGACGCTGAGCGCCTTGGCATTGTCGATAAACTGCGCGTCGGGGCCCATGTCGAAAAGAATTTTGTGCTTGTCGGTCTCAATATACATCGACAGGCCGTGCGCGCAGGCGACGGTGTCTCTGCACGTGCTGTTTTCCATCAAAATGACGACTTTCATCAAAAAGCCCCCTTTTCTTTATTCCTCTACCGCTTCGCCGTAGAGCGCCCAGGTGTTGCTGTCGGTGATCTTCGCTTTGGCAAATGTGCCGATCAGGGCCTTGTCGCCCTTCATGCGCACGAGGCGGTTGCCCTCCGTGCGCGCGGCGAGGGGGAAGGCCTCGTCGTCGCTCTCGCCGTCGACCAGCACCTTGACCGTCCTGCCGATGTAGGCTGCGTGCTTTTTCGCGCTGATGGCGTTCTGCGCGTCGACGAGCTTTTCAAACCAGACCTGCTTTTCCTCGCGCGAGACGGGGTCGTCCATCTTCGCCGCCGGCGTGCCGGGACGCGGGGAGAAAATAAAGGTGAAGAGCGCGTCGAACTGCGTCTTTTCTACAAGATCGACCGTCTGCATCGCTTCGTCCTCGGTCTCTCCCGGGAAGCCGATGATGACGTCGCTCGTGAGCACCATGCCTGGCATGACGCTTCGCGCGTAGGCGATCATTTCCTCGTACTTTGCGCGCGTATAGGGGCGGTTCATCGCTTTCAGAACGCGGTCGCACCCGGACTGGACGGGGAGGTGGAGCTGCTTTGCAACGTGCTCGCAGCGTGCCATCGTGTCGAAAAGTTTGTTGGTCGCGTCCTTCGGCTGGCTCGACATAAAGCGGAGCCAATAGTCGCCAGGAATGGCGTTGATGGCGGCGAGCAGGTCTGCAAAGTCGTAATCGGTGCCCAAGTCCTTGCCGTAGCTGTTCACGTTCTGGCCGAGGAGGGTGATCTCCTTGTAGCCCTCGGCGATGAGGCCGCGGCATTCCTCGATGATCTTCTCCGGCTCGCGGCTGCGCTCGCGGCCGCGGACGTAGGGCACGATGCAGTACGAGCAGAAGTTATTGCACCCGTACATGATGCTCACCCACGCGCGCACGCCGCCCTCGCGCACGATGGGAAGGTCCTCGGCGATGCGGCCATGCTCGTTCTCGATGGAGAAAACGCGCTTATTCTTCGTGTACACCTCGTGCAGCAGCTCGGGGAGCCGCCATTCGGCCTGGGGGCCAAGCACAAGGTCGACATGATGGTAGGAATTTTTTACCTTGTCGGCCACGACCTTCTGCTGCGCCATGCAGCCGCAGAGGCAGATGATCTGATCGGGCTTTGCGGCCTTCGTGTGGCTGAGGCGGCCCAAGTGGCCGTAAACGCGCTTTTCCGCGTGCTCGCGGATGGCGCAGGTGTTGAGCAGGATGACGTCGGCCTGATTTTCGTCGCGCGTGAGCTCGTAGCCCATCTCGCGCAGCATGCCCATGAGCACCTCGCCGTCTGCCACGTTCTGCTGGCAGCCGAACGTGTCGACCAGCGCGAGCGGCGTGCGGGTGCGGCGGTCGTTCATCTCGCGCATCTTGCGCGTAAATTCCTTCTGACGCGCGAGCTCCTGCTCGCTGACGATGACTTCTTTGCGTTCCAAGGGATGTTTCCTCCCGAATCTCGATAGTTTAGCAATATAGTATATCATGTTCGCGAGAGCGTGGCAAGGCCGCAGCGCGGCTTCCGGCGCGAAAAATCCACAGCTTTTACAATTCCGGTGACTTTTCCGCACCCGTGTGGTATACTATGGAAAACCTGAACTCCAAAGGAGGGCTTTCCATGGCGGCGTTTTATCAAAAATTTCTGCGCAAGCATCTTGACTTATCGTCTCTCAGCGTGATGCGGCGGGAGGACAACGATCCCTATTTCTGCACGCCCAAGGGCGCTTCTATCTTCGGCTGGGCGGGCGTGGACGGCATCCACTTCTGCTTTGTCCGCGGTTTTGGCGAAACGGTCTTCGCCATAAGCCCGATGAACGGTGGCAAGGACTGCGTGCACGTCATCGCGCGCGATTTCAACGATTTTCTGCGCCTGCTGCTCGCGACCGGCGACAGTGCGGCACTCGAGCAGGCGTGGCAGTGGGACGAGGCGCAATTCGACGCCTTCCTTGCCGAGAATCCGCCGACGGACGAGCAGAAGGCGGTGCTCTCGCAGATTTCCACAGTCTTTTCCCTCACGCCGATGGAGCGGCCGTGGCAATACCTGCGCAAGCTGCAAGCGGAGTTCGATCTCAGCAAGCTCAAATTCACCGAGGACTTCTACGACCCCGAAATGAATCCCGACGCGCCCGAACAGAAAGTGGACTGGAAGGTCTATTTTGACGGCAGCTTTTGGGGCCACCACGGGCGCGAGCGCGCGGGCAGGGAAGTGCCTGTACAAAAGTGGTTTTCGTGGGCGGGGCGCGACTGGTTCGTGCCGTCGGTTTACGTTTGTTCAAAGGGCATTGTCGTTGATTTTTGTATGCGCACGGAGGCTTCCGCGCTGCACGGCTTTATGAAAAAGTGGGGGATCGATCCCGAAAGCGACGAGTCCATCGACTTCACGCGCGACGAACGCGAACAGATGGAGCGCGAGCACCCGCTCAGCCTCGGTTTTACCCCCAGCCTCACCTTGAACGGTGCGAAGCTCCGCACGAGCCACGGCTGCGGCGTCATTTTCCTGCCGGAGCAGCCCGGCTTCTGCGCCGACGCAGAGCCCGCCATGGCGCACTACGGCCTTGACCGCGCGTATGGCTGGAGCATCCGCCGCGCGGCGTTCCCGTTCGTCACGAAACGCGCGCCGAAGCTCAAGTCGCTCGCCGTCACGATGACGGCGGACGAGGTGCGCGTCCCCGGCCCGCGCTTTCGCGCGGACAAGGCGGGCGATACGTTTGCCTTCTCCTACCGCGGCACAGAGTATACGCTCGCCGTACAGGAGGTCGAGCCGCAGGAACTGCCGCGCGAGCGGATGAATCTCGACCCGCGGTTCGACTATCCGACGCATTTCACAGCCATCAGCTTTACGCTCACGCCCGAGCCGCCGGAAAACTCGATCTTCGCCGAGGACTGCGCCGAGAGCGACCGCCCGCGCCAGGTCAGACGCGAGACCTCTTCCTTTGCGCCCGAGGCGCAGAACGACTTCTGCGTCGGCATCATCGGCGGCGCGGACGGGCCGGTCGCCATCGTCGTGGGCGAAGCGGCGCAGGGGAAGCTCCACACCGTGTGCTCGTCGCTGCACTTTGCGCCTGTCGGCCATGTCGGCTGGCGCGTCGGCTTCCGCGAAACACCGTGGGAAGCGGGAACGTTCGACCTCCTCTAACTCACTTTTTCTGTGATTTCCGGTACTCCGTCGGCAGGACGCCGAAGGCCTTGTGGAATTCGGTGGAGAACTTGCTCTGGCTCTCGTAGCCGACGGCGCGCGCGACCTGCGCGACGTTCTCGTCGCCCTCGAGCAGCAGCTTTGCCGCGTGCTGCATGCGGTGCTCGCGAATGTGCGAGGCGAGCGAGCTGCCGTAGACGGACTTGAAGAGCGCCTTCATCGTCGAGGGGTTCATCAAAAAGCGGCGCGACAGCTCGTCGATCGTCACGCGGCTTGAAAGGTGCTGCGTCAGATAGTCGTGCACGGCGCGGATGGTCTCGATCTGCTCACTCGTGCCGCCGCCCTCGTACACCTCGGCGTCGAGCGGGGGCAGGTGCGGCGCGCCGGTGGCGGCCTTGCTCTCCTCCTCGGGACAGGAAATCTCCATCGTGCGCTCGATCATGCGGTGCAATAGCTGCGCCTGCTCGTTTTCCGCAGCGCGGTAGTAGACCTCCTTCCCCACGCGGCGCGAGACGAGAAGTCCGCTCTCACGCAGCTGCCTCAAATGGTGCGACACCGCGGGCGAGCTCATGCCGACCATCGCGGAGAGGTCGATGACGCACTCCTCGCAGTGGCACAGCAGCCAGAAAATGCGCACGCGGCTGCTGTCGGAGAGCTGCTTGAACACGTCCGCCACGGTCTGGAAGCTGCCGATTGTCTCCACCGATTCCTGCAGCTCCCGCATCGTGCCCTCGTCGCTGTGCTGGTGGGGTAAATGCACTTCGCTCATCGTTGTTCCGCCTTTCTTTTTGGGGCCTGCGGGCGCGTCCGTATCCCGTTTGGAAGTTTGTTTCGCCCGAACGGAAGAGACATGCGTGCAGCCCTTGACTTTTGCCTTTGCGGACATTATAGTACGGTCATCAAGATTAAACAAGCACTTAATCGTTAAATATTTTGTGCCGAAAAGGAGAAACATACCATGAAAAAGACCTATCAGATCGAAGTCGACTGCGCCAACTGCGCCAACCTCATGGAAGAAGCCACCAAGAAGACCGAGGGCGTTGCCGACGCCGTCGTGAACTTCATGACCCAGAAGATGACCGTCGAGTTCGCCGAGGGTCAAGACCCCAAGGCCGTGATGAAGGCCGTCCTCAAGAATTGCAAGAAGATCGAGGACGACTGCGAGATCTATCTGTAAGAGAGCTTCTCCCTCTCACGCCCCGGACGAACGCACCGGGGCGCTTTCTTAGGCAAAATTCAAATTCTCCCCCTTCAAGGAGGTCATCTTTATGACGAAAAAGCAAAAAAAGATGCTTTACCGCATCCTGATCGCGGCGGTGCTGTTCCTCGCCGCGAAATTCATTCCCATGCCGACGCTCGTCTCCACCGCGCTCTACTTCGCCGCCTATGTCACCATCGGCTACGACATTCTGCGCAAAGCATGGAAGGGCATCTGCAACCATCAGGTGTTCGACGAAAACTTCCTGATGGCGGTCGCCACGATCGGCGCCATCGCGCTCGCGATCTACGAAAAGAGCGGCGACTATGCCGAGGCCGTGGCGGTCATGCTCTTCTACCAGATCGGTGAGCTGTTCCAGAGCTACGCCGTCGGCAAGTCCCGCCGCAACATCACGGCGCTGATGGACATCCGCCCCGACTACGCGAACATTGAGCGCGACGGCAAGCTCGAACAGGTCGACCCCGACGACGTGGCCGTCGGCACGGTCATCACCGTCCAGCCGGGTGAGAAAATTCCTATCGACGGCGAGATCGTCGAGGGCGCGTCCACGCTCAACACCGCGGCGCTGACGGGCGAGAGCCTCCCGCGCGACGTGATGACCGGCGACGAGGTCATCAGCGGCTGCATCAACATGACGGGTGTTCTGAAGGTCAAGACCACGAAGGCCTTCGGCGAGTCTACGGTGTCCAAGATTTTGGAGCTGATGGAAAACTCCAGCTCGCACAAATCCCGCTCCGAAGCGTTCATCTCCCGGTTTGCCCGCGTCTATACTCCCGCCGTGTGCTACAGCGCGCTGGCGCTGGCCATTCTTCCGCCGGTCATCAATCTTTTGATGGGCAACGCCGCCTCGTGGGGCGTGTGGATCTACCGCGCGCTCACGTTCCTTGTCATCTCGTGTCCCTGCGCGCTGGTCATCAGCATCCCGCTCAGCTTCTTCGCGGGCCTCGGCGGCGCAGGCCACGAGGGCATTCTCATCAAGGGCTCGAACTACTTGGAGGCGCTGTCCAAGACCAAGATCGTTGTCTTCGACAAGACCGGCACGCTCACGCAGGGCGTGTTCGAGGTCACGGGCGTGCACCACAGCCCGATGGAGGACCGCAAGCTGCTTGAATACGCGGCGCTCGCCGAGTGCGCGTCCTCGCACCCCATCAGCAAGAGCTTACAGAAGGCCTGCGGCGTGGAGCTCGACCGCTCCCGCGTGACGGACATCGAAGAGCGCAGCGGCCGCGGCGTGGTCGCGACCGTGGACGGCCACAGTGTGGCCGCGGGCAACGGCAAGCTCATGGATGAGCTCGGCGTCAAGTGGCAGGAGTGCCGCAGCGTCGGCACGATCGTCCACATGGCGGTCGACGGCGAGTACGCCGGCCATATCGTGATCTCCGACGTGGTAAAGAGCGACGCGCGCGATGCCATCGCGGCCCTCAAGCGCGCGGGCGTGCAGAAGACCGTCATGCTCACGGGCGACATCAAGAAGGTCGCTGACCACGTCGCGCAGGAGCTCGGCGTCGACGAGGTCCATGCGGAGCTGCTCCCGGGCGACAAGGTCGCGCGCCTCGAGCGCCTGCTGGGTGAAAAGGGCAAGGATGACTGCCTCGCCTTCGTCGGCGACGGCATCAACGACGCGCCCGTGCTCTCCCGCGCGGATATCGGCATCGCGATGGGCGCGATGGGCTCCGACGCCGCCATTGAGGCCGCGGACGTCGTGCTGATGGACGACGATCCGATGAAGATCGCCAAGGGCATCCAGATCTCGCGCAAGTGCATCCGCATCGTGTACGAGAACATCGTCTTCTCGCTCGGCGTGAAGCTGACGTGCCTGCTGCTCGTCGCCATCGGTATCGCCAACATGTGGATGGGCATCTTCGCCGACGTCGGCGTGATGGTCTTAGCGGTTCTCAATGCAATCAGAGCGCTGCGCACTTCAAAAAACTGACAAAGTCAATTTTTTGAGCAGAATTTCACTGCGCTCAGCGCACGCGCCAAAGGCGCGCACGTTCGCTCCGTGCAAAGTGTTTTTTGGCACGCACATGTCGTTCCAAAAAACGATTTCAATTTATTTGCGCCGTGCGCGGCGCAAAGTCTGCGACGCTTTTACAAACGAGAGGACGGCATTTGCCGTCCTCTTTTTGTTGTGCATTGCAATGCAGGCTTTCTTTTCGTATAATGACCGTATCAAAACGATTTTGGAGGACACCACCATGAAGGTCAGCGTGATCCAGATGAATATGCGCTCGCTGGAGAGCAAAGCGAACTTTGACCGCGCGGAGGCGCTCGTGCGCCGCGCTGTCGGGGAAAACGGCCCCGACGTTGTCGTCCTGCCCGAGACGTGGAACACGGGCTTCATGCCCGCGGGCGACCTTGCCGCGGCGTGCGATGAAAACGCGAAAGCCGTCCGCGCGCGCTTTTCCCCGCTCGCGCGCGAGCTGAACGTCAACATCGTCGCGGGAAGCGTGTCGAATCTCCGCAATGGCAAGATCTACAATACCGCCTGCGTCTTCGACCGCGCGGGCGCGTGCATCTCCGAATACGACAAGACCCATCCCTTCACGCCGATGGGCGAGCACGAGGTCTACACCCCCGGCGACCACCTCGTCACCTTCACGCTCGACGGCGTGCGCTGCGGCCTTCTCATCTGCTACGAGGTGCGCTTTCCCGAGCTGTGGCGCACGCTGGCGCTGCGCGGAGCGCAGGTCATGTTCCTGCCCGCCCAGTGGACGGCGGCGCGCCAATACCACTGGGAAACGCTCACCGCCGCCCGCGCGATCGAAAACCAGCTCTTTGTCGTCTCGTGCAACGCCTGCGGCGAGCGCGACGGCACGCTGTATGGCGGTTTTTCGCGCATCATCGACCCGCTGGGCGCGGTCTTAGCCCAAGGCGTCGGGGAAGAGGAGATCGTCACCGCCGACTTGGACCTTTCCTCCATCGCGCCCCTCCGCGCCCGCGTCCCCGTTTTCCACGACCGGCGGCCCGCGCTCTACCGGCTGTAAGGCATCAAAAACCGACAGCAAAAGAGGCATCAACAGAAATGAAGATCACCCTGCTTGCATCGCTTCTCGTCATGGCGGCGTATTTTCTCCTACTGTACGCCGGCGTCGGGCTCATTCAGGAGAAGAAATTCTTCTCCTCCGCGCCGCGTGAGGTCTTCGCCGCCGTTCCTGAGAGAAAAGCCGAGCGCTTCCGCGGCGCGCATATCCTCGGCTGGTGCCTCGGCATCTTGGCGATGCTGCTGTTTCTCGGCGCGGCAGTCCTCGCCGCGTGGGACGGCGTTCGGAACGGTTTCACCTTCGGCGCGTTTTTCACGCGGTATCTCGTGATCCTCTATGTCATGGAGGCCTACGACATTCTCTTTTTCGACTGGGTGCTGCTGTGCCATTCGAACTTCTTTCCTCATTTTTACCCCGAGGTCAAGGGCATCGCCGCCCCGCAGCTGTTCGGGTACAACAAAAAAGCGCATCTTACGCACTTTCTGCTCTACATCCCCCTCTCCGCCGCCCTCGCGTGGGTTTGCACGCTTTTCTGAGGGGCAATTTCACATCAAAACTTAACAGGACAAGGAGACACACACGATGAACCGCAAAAAGAGAAAAACGGCCCTCATTCTTCTGCCCGCCATCCTCTGCGTGATCGTCCTGCTCGGTATCCGCGGGACACGAAAAACCATCGACAAGACCGTCCCCGCAAGGGTCTACGAGGACAACGGTACGACTTACGCGCCCTCCTCCATCACCATTTCCGGCACGCTCAAAAAGGCATGGTCTTCCACCAGCTTCGTCGGGACCTTTGCCATGGAAAGTTACGAGCCCTCGTGCAGAGACGGCGTCGAAGCCAAGATCAACTGGGGGGACAACGAGTATCCGATCCTCACCTTTTTCTACGCGGGCAACTTTTCACAGCTCGACGTGAAAAGCATCGACATCGACAAAGACATGGACCGCATGATGGTCACCCTGAACGACGGCACGATCATCGCCTCAGAAAACTACTTTGTCCCCACAGAAGCAATGAACGGCAACTAACTGTAATTTTTCCCGCCGCCTTTGCCGCCTCCGGCGGCAAACAGGCAAAATCCCTCCCGTGCCGCATTCGCTGCCTCCGGCAGTGAACAGGCCCTCCGCACTAAAAATCGACGCACCAACTTCCGTCTCGCACCCGCCGCATTTTCTGCCCTACGGGCAGAAAACAGGCTCCCCGCGCCGCGCACGGCGGCAAATAAATTTCAATCGTAAATTCCAACGACATGTGCGTTGGAATTTACACTTCTCAGCCCGCAAGTGTGGAATTTGCCCGCCAATGGCGGGCGAATTATGCACGCAGCGGGCTGCCATCCCCCCCTCAAAAAAGAGAGGCTGGCCAAATGGCCAGCCTCTCTTTTTTGAAGAACTTATTCCTCGCGGAAGACAAATCCGTTCTCGTCCGCCTTTTCGATAACGGCGAGTGCCTTGTAGGGGATACCGCTCGCGCGGAAGCGGTCACCGCCGCCCTGGAAGCCCTTTTCCACGGCGATGCCGATGCCTTCGAGCTTCGCGCCCGCCTCGTTGACGATATCGACAAGGCCCTGCACGGCGAAGCCGTTGGCCATGAAGTCGTCGATGATGAGCACGTGGTCGTCCGCGTTCAGCCACTCCTGGGAGACGAGCAGCGTGACTCTCTTCTTGTAGGTGTAGGAGAAGACCTCGCTCTGGTACAGGCCGCTTTCGATGTTGTCGCTCTTGGCCTTCTTGGCAAAGAGCATCGGGACGCCGTACTTCTGCGCGCAGATGGTCGCAAGCGCGATGCCGCTGGCCTCCGCCGTCAGAACGACAGTGATCTTGCTGGTGTCGAAATACTTGGCGAACTCGTCCGCAATGTCCTCGAGCAGACGGGTGTCGACGCGGTGGTTGAGGAAACCGTCGACCTTGACGATGTTGCCGGGCAGGACTCTGCCCTCGCGGCGGATGCGCTCCTGAAGAAGCTCCATGGAATTACCCCTCCTGAAAAAATAATTTCTGACGAAATTTTTCGATTGAAATGGTAACTTCCATTTAACAGGATTTTTGTGCAGAATGCAACACGGCAACTTTGACAAGAATTTGTGCTTTTTTTGCCTCTTTCCGTCTATTTTGGCGGCGGGAGCGCCGTTACGTCCCGTTTTGTATCGTTTTGGCAAAGCCCGCGGCAAAAAGCCGCACGGCGTTGACGGCTTCTTCGAGCGAATTGCCCGCCGTACCGACCTCGACGAGAAGCGAGCCCGTCGTCATGTGCTGGTTGTAGCGGGAGTTGCGCACGGTGACGGGGCGCATGAGGGTCGGATAGTCTTTGTACAGCGTTTCCTGCACGGCGCAGGCGAGCTTTAAGTTCTCGCGCCAGAGATCGTGACTCAGGCCTCCGCCGTTCGACCCGATGACGAATTCGAGCTGTGCGGCGTTTTTATCTTCGCCGCACAGCAGCTTGAACTGCTGGCCGTTCGCGTCCTGCACCGCGTCGCGGTGCACATCGAGCACGAACGAGATCGAGGGGTACTTTTGCAAGTAGCTTTCGATCGACGCGAGCGAGCGGTTGTAAGCGCCCGAATAGCTCGGATAGTCGTAGAGCGAGCGGTCGTGCACGACGCTAATGCCCGCGTCGGTCAGCACCTGCGCCATCTCGTCGCCGATGCGGATCATGTTGCAGTTCGTGTCCAGCGTGCGGAACGTGTCGGACACGTCGTATTCCTGCCCCGGCGGCATGGTGTAGCTCTCCGAGCCGTGGGTGTGGATGATGAGCACCTGCGGCCCCTCCGCACCGAGCTTTGCTGCATAATCGCCTGCAAGCATCGAGGCGTCGAGCGCGGCATCCGAGCCGTTGTTGATGTACACATTGCCGAATACCGTATAGCCCGAGGGGTCGGACGCCTTGAGCGTGCGGGCGGGCGAGCCGTTTTCCGTCACGGCGATCTCGTCCGGCGTCTCCTCCTGCGTGAGCACCGTGCCCTCACTGTCCTGCGCGTCGCCCGTTTCGTCCGCGCTGTCATCGGGCTTTTGCTCAAGCTCTTCCGACCATGCCTGCGCGATGTTCTCCTCGCCCTCGCGCAGAAGCGGCGTCGCATGCAGCGCGAGCGACGTTTGCAGGCTGAGAAAGTCCTCGCCGCCGTCGCCGCGCTCATATCTCAGCAGCATCACGCCCAGCGTCTCGTCCTTGAGCGAGCGGAGCGCATCGCGCGCGTCCTTCGCCGGCGCCGTGACGCTCACGCCCCAGAGCGTCACCGCCGAGAGCGCGAGCGAACACAGCATCCGTCCTGTCCGTTTCTTTTGCATCGTGATTCACCTCTTGGGACAATCCTATGTGCGCACTTGCGCCGATATGACATAGCGCGCCCGCCGCTTTTCGCTTGCAATTTTCGCTTTCGCGTGGTATGGTGATGGCAGCGGAGAAAAACTCATATAGTTTCGCTTACATGGCGCGAAAGTTTCTACGGAGCCGCCGAAAGGCTCTGCTATGGGTGCTCAGCCGGGGGAGAAGTCCCCGGGCGGGGCGCTTTTTCTTTTGCACAAAGCTAAAACAGGAGTGACTGATATGAAGATCCTCAAGGGCAATCTCGTTTCCGCACCGGCGCTCGGCAAGCTCGAGATCGTCGAGCACGGCTGCCTCGTCCTGCATGACGACGGCAGCATCCAAAGCGTTGAAAAGGCCGTGCCGCAGAACGCCGACGCGGAAGTCATCGACTACGGTGATAGCCTCATCATGCCGTCTTTTGTCGACATGCACCTGCACGCGCCGCAGTACCCCATGCTCGGCATGGGCATGGACCTGCCGCTGATCGACTGGCTCAACACCTACACGTTCAAGACCGAGGCGCGCTTTGAAGACAGCGACTACGCCCGCCGCATTTACAAAAAGCTCGCGAGCGACCTCATCACGAGCGGCACAACGCGCGTTTGCATGTTTTCCTCCCTCCACACGGACGCGACGCTCATTTTGATGGAAGAGCTCGAAAAGGCGGGCGTCACGGGCTATGTCGGCAAGGTCAACATGGACCGCAACGGCAGCCCCGAGCTTCAGGAGACGACCGAGCAGTCCAAGCGCGAAACGCTGCGCTGGCTGGACGCGTGCGGGCGCTTCCAGACCGTCAAGCCCATCCTGACGCCGCGCTTCACCCCATCGTGCACCGACGAGCTGATGAGCTGGCTCGGCAAGCTCGCCGCGGAGCGCGGGCTGTACGTCCAATCGCACCTGTCTGAAAATAAGGGTGAGATCGCGTGGGTCAAAGAGCTCTGCCCCGACTGCGCGCAATATTGGGAGAGCTACGACCGCGCGGGGCTGTGGAAGGACCATACCGTCATGGCGCACTGCGTCCACTCCGACGAGCGCGAGCGCGAGGCCATGCGCGAGCATGGCGTCGTCACGGCGCACTGCGCGGGGTCGAATATCAACATCTGCTCGGGCGTCGCGCCCGTGCGGACGCTGCTGCGCGAGGGCAACCTCGTCACGCTCGGGTCGGATATCGCAGGCGGCGCGCTGCTGGCGATGAACAAGGTCATCACCATGTCCATCCGCGCGTCGAAGTTCCGCCACATGCAGAGCGACGGAAAGGACGAATTTCTGACCGTTGAGGAGGGCTACTACCTCGGCTCCAGCGCGGGGCACGAGTATTTCGGCGGGCACGGCGGATTTGTCCCCGGCGACTATATCCACGCCATTGTCGTCGACGACTCCGACTTTACCGAGGCCGCGCATCCGCTCTCGGTGCGCGAGCGCTTCGAGCGCGCGATTTACATGATGCACCGGCACAACATCGTCTCCGTCTGGTCGGAGGGAAAAAACGTCGTTTGCCGATGAAAGACGGGGGAGAGGGCGCGCCCCTCTCCCCGATTCCGGAAAATCGCAAAAATTTTTGGACAAACTATTGACAAAAGGCTATCTTATTTGGTATAGTAGCTTCTGTCCTGTCGAGCAGGAATATTTGGCGGCATAGCTCAGCTGGCTAGAGCATGCGGTTCATACCCGCAGTGTCCCCGGTTCAAATCCAGGTGCCGCTACCAGATGCACGGGATGCGAAAGCATCCCGTGTCTCATATGGCCCGTTGGTCAAGTGGTTAAGACACGGCCCTTTCACGGCTGTAACATGGGTTCGAATCCCGTACGGGTCACCACAGTTGGAGGCTTAGCTCAGCTGGTTAGAGCGCCTGCTTCACACGCAGGAGGTCACTGGTTCGAGTCCAGCAGTCTCCACCAAAACCTCACTTCTTCGGAAGTGAGGTTTTTCTTGTTTTCGGCAAAAGGAAAGACATCGTGTCTTTCTCGGGAAAAAACAAAAAGAGGGAACGGAAAAACCGTTCCCTCTTTTTTCATCAGATAGTGGCCGCTTACTTGGCGGCGCGGTAGAGGAAGGAAACGATCTGCGCACGCAGGCAGTTGCTGTTCGGAGAGAAGGTGGTGTCGCTCGTGCCGGTGGTCACGCCCGCGTTGACGGCCCACTGCACGGCGGGGGCGTAGAAGGCGCTCGCGCTCACATCGGCAAAGGCGTTCGTGCCCTCAGCCGCCGGTGCGCCGGCCGCTCTCCACTGGAAGGTGACAGCCTGTGCGCGCGTGACGGAAGCATCCGGGGAGAAGGTCGTGCTGCTCGTGCCGGTGGTCACGTTGTTTTCCACCGCCCACGCAACGGCCTTTTCGTAATACGCGCCGCTCTTCACGTCGGTGAAGGACGTGGTCATGGACTTCGGCTCGGGGCTGCCGTTGGCTCTCCACAGGAAGGTGACCATCTGGCCGCGCGTGCAGCCCGCGTTCGGCGCAAAGGTCGTGGCGGTCGCGCCGGAGGTGATGTTCTTCGCAACGGCCCAGGCAACGGCGTCGGCATAGTAGGCGTCGTCGGCGACATCGGTAAAGGGAAGCGACGCGGAGCCGTCATAGTTCTTGTCGCTCAGGACAGAGGAGAAGAGGAAGTTGCTGAGGTAGGCATATTCGTCTCTCTGGTGGACCTTATGGGTGAGGGAGTTGGCAAAGAGGACGACATTCATGCCGTTTTCCTTGTAGGCAAAGCCCTGCACGCCGCCGTTTAAGTAGGCCTTGAAGCCCGCGGCGCGCTCGGCAGTGTTCGTGGGGATGAAGCCCTCGGTGGGCGTCTTGGTCTTATCGCTCTTGACGAGGACCGTCGCGGAGGCGGGGACCTTGGAGAAGTAACCGAGGCCGTAGGCGTAGAGGATATCGTCGCCGTCAGCAATGTAGCTCGCGTTCACAAGGGTCTTGTTGGGATAGACAACGGGGGTCAGGCAGTCCATCGCGCCGTCCAGCTCGGTGTATTCCACGCCGGGGATGAGGTCAGAGGCGGAGGACGCTGCGGAATAGCTGTAACCGATGTACGGCAGGCCGTTTTTCACGGCGGTCTTTGCGGCGGCGTCGAGCTTCGTCGCACCTGCGGCGGCGTCCGCCTTGGTCACGTCGGAGGTCGTGGTGAAGCCCATGAGGTTCATCGCGGCGGTATCATAGTTCCAGCCGGCACTCTGGCTGATCTGCGGCGTGTAGACAAATCCCTTCTCGCTTTCAGCAGGCGTGCCGGGGACGTAGACGGTCGGGGACTTGGTGATGATCTTCGCCTTCACGCTCGTCTTGTCGACGCCCGCGGCAGAGAGCAGATACTTGCCCGCGACGGTCTGATAGTCGGCGTAGGAGCAGATGAAATCGCCCATGTGGTCGCCGCTCGTGACCATGCCGACGGTCTTGCCGGCCTTGAGAAGTTCGTTGACGGCGGCGGTGGAGTCTTCAGAGGCGTTGGAGAGGATGACGTCTTTGTTCTTGTCACCTGTGAAGTAGGAGGTCAGCGCCTTGGTGTAAGCGAGCGCGTCGTCGTGATCCATCGCGTCGCCGCAGACGGCGGAGATGCTCTTGTAGGCGGCGGGCTCGGCCACGGTGACCATGTCGAAGCCGCGCGTTTCATTGAAGGAGGTGATGCCCTCGGAGTAGAGGATCGTCCAGCCGTTGATGAGCGTGCCGTCATACAGCGCGCCGTTGGCGACAGAGCGCTTGGCCTGATACATCGAGACGATCATCGTACCGGCGGGGTAGGTAACGCCGTCATAGGTGAATTCCTTTTCAGTCACGTTGACCTTGACGTCGTTTCTCGTGAGCCACTCCATCATGTCGGCCGCGGCCTGGAGGTTGGTCTGGTTCTTGCCGTCGAGCGGGATGATGTAGCACTCGGGATAGAAATTGCCGTTCTGGCCCGCGCCCTTGTACTCGGGACGGAAGACGTCCATCTCCGCGCCCTCGACGTCGTACTGGTCGCACAGCCACTGGCCGACGAGCGCGTAGGCGTCGGAATTGAAGTTCTTCACGCCGCGCTGGAAGATGGTGACCTGGGATTCGAGATAGGAAAGCTTCTCCGCGGCAACATAGGCGGCGTTGCCGAGGATACCGTACTGCGCCGCCTGAGCGGTATCGTCGTTGTAGGCGGGCAGCTCAACGGTATAGGCAACGGTGCCCTGCAGCATAGCAAACTGGGGAGTGTAGCTCGTGGACATATCGTCCCACGGGTCTTCCCAGTAGGTCTCGGTGCCGTTGCCGGTGTAGCTCAGGTAATCGCGCTGAGGGATCACATAGCTGTTGTAGCCGTCGTTATTGGCGACCGCCGCGATGCCCAGCGCCTCGCCGCCGGTGATGAGGTGCTCGGCGAGCAGGTCGTACTCAAAGTTCGGCTCGTGCGGGGGATCGCAGGGCTCGCACTGGAAGGCCTGCACGCGGCCGTGGAACTCGGCAAGCGACATGGGGTTGAACGTGCCGATGAGCTGCTGCATGTTGGCCGTCTCGCTCGTGGTCTGGAAGGAGTTGTCGCGGTTGAGGTCATAGCCGTTGGTGGAATGTCTCGTCAGGTAAGTACGTCCGTCGACATTCTCCTCGGGGACAAGGATGAAGAACACGTCGGACAAAAGCTCGTCCTTGACGTTCACGCTCTTATTTTCGACGGTGTAATACTTTTCAAGGTCGACCTTGCCGGACTTGCCGTTGTTATCGGCCGTCAGATAGCCCAAATAGCTGGCCTTATCCTTGACGAGGTCGGGGATGGCGACGCTGCCCTCCGCTCCGACAGGGCCCATCTCGGCCTTGAGCTCTTTTTCGCCCGCGGCGGTGAAGCCCGTGAGCGTCTTGTAGTCGATGGTCTTTTCGCTCGTGATCATCTTGGCGAAGTCGAGCACGCCATCGGTGGCGGCGACCTCGTTGGAGTGGATGTTGGAATACATCACGGGCACGCGGATATCGTCGAGCGCGCCGGACTTGATCTGGGCGAGCACGGCATCGGGATCGGTCTCGGCCTTCTCGGTCAGGGCGAGCCACTTCGTCACGCTCGCCTTGGAGTCGGCGACGATCAGATAGGGCATATCACGGCCCGCGGTGGACTGGCCCATGGAGAATTCTTCCACGTAGAGACCGTTTTTCGTGCCGTTTGCCACGATCGTATCGAGCTCCTTGTAGATCTCCCACATGGTGTTGAAGTTTTCATACGGCGCAACTTTGACGCTCACGGAGCCGAGATCCTTGCCGCTGTTTTTGGCGACGAGATCAAAGTAGCCGCACAGGTCGATGTAGTAGCCGCCGTTCACATGGGGCACGCTGTAGTCGACGCTGGTCACGCCGGTTCTGCGGTTGGTGGAATAGAAGTAGTTGTTCACATGGAAGGAGACGTCGAGCACGGCCTTGCCGTTTTTCTCGTTCGCCGTCAGCTTGATGTCCGTGAACTGGTGCTCGTCGCCCTCGGTCATCCAGTCATTCAGAGGGCCGCCCGCGTAAGCGTAGGGGAACAGCTCCTCGTTGACGTAGGGGCGGGAATCGTCGCGCTCGAGCGAGAGCGAAACGGTACCGGTGCTGACGGCCGCGGCGAGCGCATCCTTCGTCATGCCGGACACGGGGATGGAGAGGGACACGTCCTTGCCGTTTTCATCGGTGACAAGGGTGATGGTCGCGTCGACCGGGAATTTCGTTCCCAGCAGCGCATCGTCCTTGGGGTTCATGTCCTGGTAGCTGACGGCAAACGCGGACGTGACCGCGAGCGAGAGCGTCATTACCAGGGCCATCAGCAGCGCGAGCGCTTTGCTGACAGAGTTTGGATAATGTTTCATGGTTTTCGTCCTCCAGAGTGGTCTTATGCCGCCACACACAGCGGCGGAAAGTTGATGAGTTTAGTGTAACTCAATAAAAATACATAGTCAAGGGAATATTCATACCTAATCCTGCCAAATTTCAGCGTTGAATCTGTATTTTTGTTCATCATTTTTCACAAAGCAGTGCGTCAAGCCCCCGTCTTTCAGATCCTTTTGTGAATGCATCCGTAAATTTATACAGAACCGCGCTGCATAGGATATTCTTCTTCGCCGCGATTGCAAATGACGGCGGGGCGCATTATAATAAGAGGCAATCATCATTCAAACGCAGGAGGAACCGAATATGCGACTGCAAAGCGCAATCTTTACACTGGGCGATACCCTCTTCACCCCCGACGGCGCGGCGCGCGAGGGACTCGACAAGGCGCTTTCACTTTTTAAGATGGAGGGCGTGTGGCTCGGCGCGGTGACGGCGCTCAGCGCGGAGGACGCGCAAAAAGCGCTCGAAAAGGCGGGGCTTAACTCTTATTTCCGCTTCGTGCTGACAGAATCCGTCGCGCTCTGCAAGGCGGACAGCGGCACGATGTTCGAGCGCGCGATGAAGCGCCTGCACTCGCAAAAGGACGATACGATTGTCTTTTCCGGCTCGCTTGCGGCGATCCAAAACGCGAAGGACGCGGGTTTTCGCACCGTGGCGGTGCAGGGAAGTGCGGGCGCGGCGGACTGGTCGACGATGCAGCAACTCGCCACGCAGAGCCTTGAAAATTACAGCGAGCTGCTGGCGCAGACAAATGAGTGATAGAAAAAAGAGTTCAGGCAAAAAGCCCAACACTGTTAAGATAAGAACTGTAAAGGGATAAAATTCATGTTTTCTCCCTTTACAGTTTTTGGCAATCTCATTTATTATGTTTATATTTTAGAAAGAGTTCTCTGGTTAATTAACGTGATGCAACAATTATTTCACCTCCATAACACGAATGAAAATTATTCATTCTTATATTGACATTAGCTTTTTCTTATAGTACCCTTTGTATAAAAGGCGGTGAGTTCGTGAAGCTATTAACGCAGTGCCCTACCTGCAAACAAAAACTCGTTGCAAAAGTTCTGTCCTGTCCGGATTGTGGTTTGGAAATATCAAATATATTTGAGTTAAGCCCTTTTGACTACTTGGACACAGCCAATACTGATTTTCTTATGTGCTTTCTTAAATCGCGTGGCAATTTGAAAGCAGTTCAAGAAGCACTCGGTATCTCTTATCCAACAGCGAAGAAACAGTTAGATCGTGTGATAACAGCATTAGGAATGGCAAACGAAAATGTGGAGGTATTGAACATGGGTAGCTTTCATGCAACATCTGGAGCTGACGCTTCAACGCTTATACGGAACAAATTAATTGAAGCGGGCGGAAAAGCCATTGTTTATTCTTACAAGAACATTCCCTATGAAATCCACCTGAGTGAAAGTGGTACAGGTTTTAACTGCGATGCGCTTAGCCCCATATATTTTTACGAATTTAGGGTATTTGACATTATAGTAGACCTGCTGAAAAGTGAAGGCGGCGAAGCTTCTAAAGGTCAACCTCGCAAGTACAAAGTTGGGTCTGAAAAGTGCAACGAGCATACTGTAGCAGGCGCGATAGCACTAAATTATTTTAATAAAGTAAAAGGCGAGACGGTCCTTGACCCGCAATCTGTTCTAGATGCTATCCTTGTGTGGGCTGATATTGCAGAAAACGGAAGAGGTAGTATTAGACTGACAAAAAACTATAGAAAGCTGGTAAATTATCATGTGTAATATTCTGGCATTTATGGTAGCAGTTCTTTATGGCTTTGTAAAATCAGTGCTTAATTATGGAGGAAAATGCAAAGGGCGCAGATGCAGACGGTATTGGTAAGCCAAGCTAGAAGCTCCCATGTCTACTTATCAAAAGTAGACATGGGGGTCCCGTCAAGATTTATGCGCAAAATTGTTTGCAGGCTCCGGCTGAGTGAAGTCAGCCGGCAATAGAGGCGTCGTCCAGAGCCGCCTCCAAGTGCTTCATGTTCATGTATTTCTTGCTGCCCCACTGGGTGCCCGCCACGTGGCGGAGCCGGGCGCAGACCAGCATCAGGGCGGAGTTGCCGTCAGGGAACGTCCCCACCACGCGGGTTCTGCGGCGGATCTCACGGTTCAGCCGCTCAATCACGTTGTTGGTACGGATGCGCGTCCAATGCTCGCTGGGGAAGTCACAGTAGGTCAGTGTCTCCTCAATGCCGTCCTCGACCTTCTTGGCGGCCTCCTTCAGTTTCATAGCGCGCAGCTCGGCGACCACAGCCTTTGCCTTCTCGCGGGACGCCTT
>CDYR01049411.1_pt1 | contig 41255 bp, 33 predicted proteins | sample 557691 | NCBI WGS metagenome assembly CDYR01 (sample SAMEA3182103, study PRJEB8094) | gut metagenome | biome: human; feature: gut; material: Stool; isolation source: human stools | place: Canada | collected 2013-02-19 | reverse complement strand
GCAGAAATATGGTAAAATATAAAAAATTCGATTTTTAATACTATATTTGTTCAATAAGGAGAGAAGCTCCGCCATAAGGCGTTTCGGTGATGGATTGTACCACCGCAGGATAAAGTGAGTAGTTCGCGCCGCCTATAAGTGCGAGAACATCTCGCTTGGGGTTATAATTATCAATCTAAAGGAGAGTTATATTCAGTGTCAAATTTTACGCGCAAAGCAATTAAAGATACATTTCTAAAGCTGTTAGACGAAAAACCGCTGAACGAGATTACAGTAAAAAATATAGTTGAAGAATGTGGAATTAACCGAAACTCATTTTATTACCACTTTCAGGATCTTCCGTCACTGATAGAAGAAATAATTAAAGAAGAATCTGATTCCGTTATTCAAAAATATTCCTCTGTAAATACTATAGTTGAATGCTTTGACGCAATTACGGAGTTTGCAACTAACCGCAGGCGCGCAATTATGCACATTTACCGTTCTGTAAGCCGGGATGTTTTTGAACAGTATCTGATGAAGACAAGTCAATATTTTGTTCAGAGCTATCTTGATACCGCATTAGCGGATGAAAACATAAGTACAGAAGATAAGAACGCTATTATAAATTATTATAAATGTGTATGTTTCGGATTAGTTATAGATTGGCTTAATAACGGATTGAAAGAAGAATACTCACAAGCTTTCAAAAAAATATTTAAACTTAAGATTGATATGGCAGTTGATATAGCACAAAAATTAAAAAAACAAATATGATAATTAAAAGCAATGCTGAAAACAACGGCATTGCTTTTTTACTTTATAAATATTAAAGAAATTAATAACATTTATATACAAGCCTTTTTAGACAAAAAATCATTCGTGTCTATTTTTTACACAGATAAACACACTTATCTGTTTTTTAGGCATCAATATTTATGCTGACTGTTTTCAATAAATTAAGTTTAATCTATACTGTAAACATAATATATAATTGAAAATGGAATGTATGTATCTGTAAGACATTTGACAATAAAGAGTATTCACACAAAAGCATTCTGCTTTAAAGACGGTCAACGAGAAGATCGAATCCAAAGGTGACAAGGTCTGCTCACTTTGTCCAGTGATGATACATTCCGCACCGAAACATCTTATTACGGTGCTATGCTTCTAATAGAATAATTTTTTATATTTGGAAAGGAAAATCCCTTGTATAGAAGGGACATGGTACTTATTATGAAAATGCGTTCCATCGTTCCGATGAGAATAGCTAAAATCGGTTATGTTCTAATTTCCACCGCATTTTGCCTGATCGGAATAATTATGATGGTTTACCCTGATTTTTCGCTCAATGTAATCGGTATATGCTGCGGAATTGCAATGATAATTTTTGGTATTGTAAAACTGATCGGATATTTTTCAAAGGATCTTTACCGTCTTGCATTTCAATATGACCTGCAGTTTGGTATTTTAATGTTAATTATCGGTCTGATTATTCTTTTAAAGCCGGCTAATACAATAAATTTTATCTGCATATCCCTCGGAATTCTAATAACCGTTGAAGGATTGTTTAAAATTCAAATTGCTTTTGAGGCAAAAAATTTCGGTATACAAAAGTGGTGGCTGATTATAACACTTTCAATAGTAACCGTAATAATCGGCATACTTCTTGTATTCAGGCCTTCTGACGGCGCACGCACTCTTGTTATATTACTTGGCGCATCATGGATCGCAGAAGGTATTCTCAATTTATGTTCGGCAATCAGTATGGTTAAAATTGTCAAAAATCAAATGCCGGATATAGTTGAAATAAGCTCTGAAGACCAGGAAAACATCCGATAACAATTTGAAGGAAAGAAGGTCAATTACAATGCATTTTTCAAAAGCCGTAGTCAAATATCGTATTCCCATTCTGATTATTACCCTGATCCTTATGATACCGTCTATAATCGGTATGATCACAACACGTGTTAATTACGATATGCTTACATACCTGCCCGAAGATATGGACACGGTTATAGGGCAGAATGAGCTTATGGAGGATTTCAACAAAGGCGGGTTTACATTTCTCATATTCGAAGATATGCAAAACAAAGATGTCGCCGAAATAAAAACAAAAATCGAAAAAATTGAACATGTAGATACAGTTCTCTGGTATGATTCTCTTGCCGATCTTTCAATTCCCATGGAAATACTTCCCGATGAAATTTACAATGAGTTCAATACCGGACATTCAACCTTAATGGCTGTATTTTTTGATTCCTCAACATCCGAAGACGAAACAATGGATGCCGTTAAGGAAATCCGTTCGGTTGCCGGAAAGCAATGCTTTGTATCCGGTATGACCGCTTTAGTGGTGGATCTGAAAGATCTATGTGAACAGGAAGAACCGATTTATGTAGGTCTTGCAGTGCTTCTCGCCTGCATTGCGATGCTGGCGCTGCTTGACAGCTGGCTTATTCCGTTTGTATTTCTCGCATCTATAGGCTCAATGATTCTTTTAAATCTCGGAACTAACTTTATATTAGGTGAGATTTCGTATATCACAAAAGCATTATCAGCTGTTTTACAGCTTGCAGTAACAATGGACTACTCCATATTTCTGTGGCACAGCTATAATGAACAAAAAGAAAAATTTGAAGACCAAAAAGATGCCATGGCAGTTGCCATAAAGGAAACTCTTGCCAGCGTTGTGGGAAGCTCTATAACTACTATAGCCGGCTTTATCGCGCTTTGCTTTATGTCTTTCACACTCGGCCGAGATCTCGGAATTGTTATGGCAAAGGGCGTTCTCCTTGGTGTGCTTGGCTGCGTAACGGTACTTCCGTCTCTTATTCTCGTTTTTGATAAACCTCTGCAGAAAACCAAGCATAAATCAATTATACCAAATATGAATAAATTTGCCGGAGGCATTATAAAAATATTTCCGCTATTTCTTGTAATATTTGCAGTATCAGTTGTCCCGGCATATTACGGATATGACAAAGCAAACGATGAAGTTTATTACGATATGGGAGAATGTCTTCCTGAAGACATGAACTATGTAATTTCAAATTCTAAGCTGAGCGAAGATTTTAACATTTCCTCGACTCATATGATACTTATAAATTCAAAACTACCGGCAAAAGCAATTCATGAAATGACCGACGAAATGGAACAGGTAGACGGAGTAAAATATGTTCTTGGATTAGAATCCGTAGTTGGTTCACGCGTACCTGAGGAGGTAATTCCGGAAAGTATAAGCGGAATTTTAAAAAGTGACCGATGGGAGCTTCTGCTAATAAACTCAGAATACAGAGTTGCAAGCGATGAAGTAAATAACCAGCTTGACAGTCTGAACAGCATTCTGAAAAAATACGACGAAAATGGAATGCTGATCGGAGAAGCTCCATGTATGAAAGATATGATTGAAACTACCGATCATGATTTTAAGGTAGTAAACGCAATCTCCATAATTGCTATTTTTATTATAATAATGCTTGTAGAAAAGAGTATTTCGCTTCCTGTTATTCTAATTGCAGTAATTGAATTCGGTATATTTATTAACCTCGGTTTGCCGCATTATCTCGGTCAAAGCATGGCATTTATAACTCCGATTTGTATAAGTACAATTGAGCTCGGCGCAACCGTTGACTACGCAATTCTTCTGACAACCAGATACAAGGCAGAACGAATAGGCGGGGCAGACAAACACAGAGCAATTCATACCGCGCTTTATACGTCAATTCCGTCCATTATAGTATCCGGTATGGGCTTGTTTGCAGCAACTTTTGGAGTCGCTCTCTATTCGGACATTGAAATCATCAGCTCTATGTGCATGCTGATGGCTCGCGGGGCTGTAATAAGTATGCTGCTTGTTATTTTCATTCTGCCCGCTATGCTTATGCTGTTAGATAAATTAATCTATAAAACAACAATCGGTATGACTAAGATAAATACAAATAATTTTGAGGTGATAAGATAATGAAAAATATAGTAAACAAAATAATATCGGCAAGTCTTTGCGCGGCAGTTATCGCAGGAACTGCCGGAACAGCTTACGCATTGAATTCCAATAAAAATGCAAGCTACACAGAAACTGAAAACAATAAATCATCCGAGTCAGACAACAGCAACACTGAACTTTCGGTAACTGACAGCAAAAATTCTTCTTCCGATATGTCGGAAATATCGAAGGACGAGACAGTCTATGTCCTCGCCTCGGCCGACGGTAATGTCCAAAAAATAATTGTCAGCAATTGGATTAAAAATAGTATCGGAGCAAGCAGCATATATGACAAAAGTGAGCTTGACGACATCACTAATGTTAAAGGAAATGAAACTTATTCAATAAACAGCGAAAACGCTAAGGTGTGGGATGCACAGGGCAATGATATATATTATCAGGGAACAATTAAAAAAGAACTTCCTGTAGGAATCTCTGTCTCATACCAGCTTGACGGAAAAACCATATCAGCGGCTGAGCTTGCCGGAAAAAGCGGTCATGTCAATATCCGATTTGATTATGATAACCGGCAATTTGAAACGGTAGATATAGACGGAAGTCAGGAAAAAATATATGTGCCTTTTGCAATGCTTACAGGTATGCTTCTGGACAACAATATATTTACCAATGTCGAAGTATCAAACGGAAAACTAATAAACGACGGCGACCGAACGGCCATTATCGGTTTTGCATTTCCCGGTCTTCAAAACAACCTAAACATTGATAAAGAGGATTTTGAAATTCCTGATTATATAGAAATTTCCGCCGATGTTAAAAATTTTGAATTCGGTATCACGATCACGATAGCGGCAAATGAACTTTTTAATAATTTTGACGCAGATAAATTGGACTCTGCAGAAAACATTTTGGATGCATTCGATGAACTTAACAGTGCTATGAATAAACTGATGAACGGTTCTTCGGAGCTTTACGACGGTCTCTCAGCATTGCTTGACAAATCCGGAGAATTGGTCGAAGGAATTAATAAACTTGCGGACGGAGCCGAAACACTTAAAACGGGTGCCGAAAATCTGGACAACGGGGCAGCAGAACTTCAATCTGGTATTGCCGAGCTTCACTTTGGACTTTCTGAACTGTCCTCAAACAATACAGCGCTTACATCAGGCGCAAAACAGGTATTTGAAACACTTCTCGCAACCGCAGCTTCTCAGATTTCAAATTCGGGACTTTCCATTCCGGAGCTAACAATAGAGAATTACACCGACGTACTGAACAATGTTATCGTTTCTCTCGATGAGAATTCAGTCTATAACAAAGCTCTTCAGTCTGTAACAGACGCAGTCAATGCAAACATCAGCACAATTGAAGAAAAAGTATCCGACGCCGTAAGAACACAAGTTGAATCTCAGGTAACTTCAGCTGTTCTGCAGCAGGTAACCGAGCAGGTCAAAACCGCTGTCCGCGGTCAAATAGCCGAGCAGGTTATCCCAGCCGTAACAAACGGACAGTTGACTAAAGACATGTACGAAAGCACATCGGTTGATGATGAGATAAAAAGCGCCGTTGAAGCTGCTATAAACTCACAGATGGAAAGCAATGATACAAATAAACTGATAAATGATAAAATTTTACAGCAAATGGAAAGCGATGAAATAAAGGCGGTTATTACATCTAAAACTGAAGAACAAATGCAATCGCAGGCGGTCAAGGATAAAATATCAGAAAATACCGAGCTGCAAAGACAACAGGCCATATATGAAAATATGGCTTCAGATTCTGTTCAGCAGCAGCTGAAATCAGCCTCAGAAGGCGTACAATCAATAATTTCGCTGAAAACATCTTTGGACAGTTACAATAACTTTTACCTTGGTCTTCTTGCTTATACTGACGGAGTTTATTCCGCGGAAAATGGAGCTGCACAGCTTAACGATGGAGCAAACACATTAAAGAACGGCACTTCCGCGCTTTGCAACGGAGTAAATGAGCTTTACAGCGGGATATTACAGTTAAAAGACGGAACACCCGCGCTTTTAAGTGGCATCACTCAGCTGAAAGACGGAGCAATGCAGCTATCCGACGGCTTAAGCCAATTTAACGAACAAGGAATCAAAAAGATTTCCGATGCTGTAGACGGAAACATTTCCGGTTTGATATGCCGACTGAAAGCTACAGTGGATGTCTCCAAAAATTATAAAACTTTTTCAGGCCTTGATGACAGTATGGATGGACAAGTGAAATTTATCTATCGAACGGATTCCATAAAAGCAGATAATTAATGAACAATAGGAGAAAGAAACATAAATAATTTTTACAAAATCAATTCTTTTAAATCTCAACTGATATTTTTGTTAAATAATTGAAAAACAACCGTAAATCTATTTTCAAAATAATATATATATGATAAAATAACAGTATATAAAAGGTACGCGCCTTAAATAAATTGATGAAAGGATTGATTCATAGTGAAAAGCATAGGAGAAAATATTTCGGCCGTTAGAAAATCAGCGGGCATAACTCAGGAAAAGCTTGCGGAAGCTATGTTGGTAACACCTCAAGCCGTCAGTAAATGGGAAACTGATACGGCCTGCCCCGATATTGACACGATCAACCGTATGGCAAGATTTTTTGGGGTTACCGTTGATCATCTTATAAATGGAAATGATGAGCATCCATCTCTGAAAGAGGCCGCTCCTGAAGAAGTCGGCAAAAGAATTTGTGTTATTAATACAAAGAAAGACGGTTGCAATGTTAAATTAAAAATACCGGTAGAAGCAATTCGAATGTTGCATAATACTCAAATAGTAAAGAATCGTGATGACGATAGTAATAACAATAGTTTGATGATTAATATGGAAGAACTTCTCAGTCTTGCCGGGAATGGAATTGTCGGTTCTATCGCTGATATTGATGCAAACGGATGTAACATTCAGATTTCGGTGGAAGAATATGATTATTAATATATACGACGATAACAGCGCCATAAATTCGTAATTTCCGGATCACGACTTTCCCATATCAGTTAAATTCACAAACACTAATACAGACACTAATATAATTTTTAACATAATAAAATTCCGGATATAACCCTCATCGCAAAATATAAAGATTTTACATATGGGATTGGAAAAAAGATACGCGTAACGCTAAGCGATAATGATTTCATCAAGAAATTCAGTAAAGCATTCGAAAGCTTTTCCGGTATAAAATTTTTTTGAAGTTACAGCAAAAATAGAATATCCGGATTTTGAAATAATATGCTGACTATAACTGATACAATTATCGTTTACATTACTCGGTAATCAATTATTCCGGCAGCGAAAAACGACAAACAAGACAGGTTTAAATCTGTCTTGTTTGTATATAAAATATATGATTTGTTATACAGTCTTCATATATAAACTGTAGTTCATACCTCTTAACCTTTTGCAGATGTGCCGTAACAGATTTTTACACGGCCGCAGTATATTCTTTATTCAAAGAATCAAATTCACATTTATACCTTTCCTTTATTCTATCGACTATCGCAATCAATTTTGTTTGAATTTCCTTGTTTGCAAGAATAACAATTTGCCATGACACTTTGAATTGTCCGTCGTAATCGCCGTTGGTTTTCACAAATTCGTGTTCTGCCAGCCATGTATATTCATCCCTTGAAATACGTTCCTTTAAGTTTCTTTTATACAAAGCAAAAACACGCCCGGCAAACTCGCTGTATGGCACAAAATCCACCCTTTTATCTGACCATTCGCTATCAATCTGCCAAAGAATATGACCGCTGTCAGAATTCCACATGGGTCCGCTCCAATTATTCATATACACATAGTCATCAGATAAAATCATATTGTTCGGTATTACACATGCGTGGCAAATGTTGTTGAATCCATCTGGACGAATAGTTACAACTTCTTTAAAAGTAATATCCTCACCCATAAGCTTTTCTCCGGACCATGCAATATATGGAATAAGCGACCATAAAATAAAATTGTAATCCGCACGAATGAATCTAATGGGATTAAACTTAAGCTCACTGGATTTTCTCATAGTGTCAATACCCTTTTCAATTCTTTTTTGATTCAAACAAGTGCCATTTGACAGTATCGAGAGGAATTCCTAATTCTATTTCAATATCAGTCTGTTTGCGATTTTCAAAATAATACTCAATAATAATTCTCCTTTGCAGCTTCGAAAGGTAAGCAATCTCGGTCTGCAACCGGCGAATAATCTCCGCATTATTATCAATCCAAATTTTAGAATACGGATACGAAACCATCTTCTCGACTTCATCTACAGAAACATTAATCATACTTTTTGCAATATTACTATAGCAATTGCTGAGTGTATTATGAGCAATTCTCCATATGAACTTTTTAATGTTCACAATATTATCTTTGACAAGAAGCGTGCTAAAAGTCTTGACTGTTATTTCTTGCGATAAGTCCTCTATATCACTTATATTTTTACAATTTTTAAAGCAAAACTGAAAATAGGTTAAAGATATTCGGTTATAATTTTTGCAGCATCATGTTTATTCACTTTTTTAAACCTCATCGAATGCTTTTATTGATATAGACACGATATTTCTAAAAAGGTTTGAACTTTTTAAAAAATAATTTAAAGTCAGAAAACGAAATAATCATTAAAAATAAACATATATATTCTGGTTAATCAAAATTTATATGATGATCAAGAACGATTTTCCGTGTCGTTTAAAAAAGTTCATTTGGCAGTTCCCTATTAGGACAAGCGGCTATTTATTAATTTGTATCCCAAGTTAATTTTAAAAGTTACTTTATTACAAAATAGCAATAATCAAGAATTACATTTCCTTTTTCGTCAGGCGTTGTATATCGAGGACACAAGCAATTTTCAAAGGACCAGAATGCACCGTCTTTATCTTTCCATAGTTGAATTCCATTTTCCTCAAGCTTCTTTTTACATTCGCCCGTATTGTGAACTTCACTTTCTTTGCCGTAGAGCCAGCAAGTCCCTAAATTAAGATCTTTGAAATCAATGCTGATGAATCCATTTGGAACAGATGTATTTTCCGGAGTAAGCATACCAATATAGTACTCAAACAGTCTATCCTCCGCTCTTCTTTCAACACCTATATAACCACCGCCATTATCCCAGACAGATTTGATTTTATCGGTGCCTCCCATTACTTCCTCAATCAAGTCAAACCATCCGTTTTGCCACCATTCGCCCCAATGTCCAAAATCATTATACTTTTTCCCTATAAATCTCAATGAAGGAATGTTTTCTTTAAAGACTTTAATTATTTCTACCATATTGTTTTACTCCTTTTTTATTGGTATATAAATTTGTTCAACATATTTTTTACTGACTTCAATATAGCTTTCAAGTTCAAAGCCGTCGGCTCTAATATATCCGCTGTTTGGTAACCAATCTCTGTAAATCCAACTCCAAGTTTCCCGTATTGTACTTACAAAATTATGTTGTCCCGCCGGCGGAGTTTCAAATACCGCATATAATCCGGCATTTATTATTAACTGAATAGTGTTCGAGATATCCCCTCTTGCAAAATCTGTTTTAATTCCTATGTAATATTGCATACAATTTTTATTGTCATCCCATATCATTGCTCCAAAATCTTCGGCAACGCCGCCCCCTGACAACTTGACAGAACGGTCTTCAGCATTATATATATTCCAACAGTTAGGAGGAAATTTATTATTAAATTGATATGCAGTCAAAGAAAATCCATTTACGTATTTCATTGCTACCGACGGTTTTTGATTATTCTTTTCAAATTCAAAAGGCATAAATAATCTCAAACTGCAATTTGATGATTTCCACTCCGTAGGCAAAATATTATGTTCATTTTTAAAAGCACGTGTAAAATTTTCTTTGGAATTAAACCCATATTCAAAAGCAATATCCGATATCGGACGTTTTGCATCTCCGATACGAAACACAATTTCCGATATTCTGCGCTTACGAATATAATCTGCTGGTGTAAGACCAACATATTTGCAAAAAATGCGGATAAAATGATATTCAGAATAACCTGCAACATGTGCAAGCGTTTTAATATCAAGCTTATCTTTTAAGTGTAATTCAATATAGTCCAATACATATTGAATTTGTATATGTTCCATAATTCTATCTCCATAATTGCATTATATCATAATCAATAGTAAAATGATTGATAAAAATTGCGGTTTTAAAAAATAAATTTTTCTACTTTTGATTTGTCGAAAATATTTTTGTAAAACTTTTAGTTTTTTTCAAAATGAACAATATAATACATTTAAAATTCAAATAATAAGGCTCTATATTTATTTGTGAAATAATTATAACATATGAGTATAATAAATTAAAGGCATATCAAAAAAGTAAATTCATACATAGAGCCTGCCACTTCAATGTTTCGTGGCACGCTTTGATTTTATTTAATTTTATTGAATTTCCCTTTCAGTCCTTCAAAGGCTTTCATCTTCTTTTCCTTATTTGAAAATTAATCATTAAAAGTCATCATATACACTCTCAATAAAAATACCCTCTCTTTTGTTTTTTACCCCCTCTCTTCAAGGCGTTTTTACATCCTTAAATATAGGAAGAATCCGTTAACCCGATTTAATTCAAGGTAATAATTATGAATAAGTGCAACTTTTTCGTAAACTTATGGTAAATAAAAGTTTGCCTGACAGGAATAGTATCTTACTCAAAATTTCAGGCTTTTCAACGCAGATTATAAAGCTTAGATATCGGCACCCGGACTCAAGAATTATTGTAATCAACAAAAACCAATATTTTTACCGATGTAACTGTGCTATAAAGCTTACAAGCTGTCCCTAATATCTTTTCCGCAAAGTAAATTACGAATAAACTGACAAAAGTCAATAAGCCTATGATAATCACTCTGACAGTACTCCCGTTTTTGCCCTTGCCCTTTTCAATAGTTCCAAGCACCGCAAGCACAAATACAAATTTTAAAATAATTTAAACAATTGAGGATTTTACAACGTTTCATTAAAACAAATCGTTTTATCCAAGCCCATGCTCTATTTCGATTATCCAAAATAAAATTGCGTCACCCGCAGGTCCAGTTCGCCTCTGTTCTCCAACAGTTTAATCAGTAGTCTCTCATACAGATTACCTCTCTTTACAAACTGAATTTCAGGTCGGCACTCCTGACAAGGCAGTATTTGCTGACCGAAAGCTCGGAGCAGTTGACCACGTTAACTATGTTTTTGATATAGCTGAGCAGAAAGCCGTTGTACTTGACCTCCAGCATCCCGTAAAAGGAATCCAGCAGTGAGTATAGTCAGCTTTGAATCAAACAGATCAAAGCTGGCCTCGGTGGCTACAATCTGATGGTCAAATGTGATACGGATTCTGTTTTCCTTTGCGATATACGGCTCCCGAAGGTAATCCACGATGATCTTGGGACGGCAGTACCTGTAGTGCATCAGCCCATTGCACTCCGCTGCAAAGGGGGCTGAATATTCAAAAGGCAGCGGAATTCCCTTGCGTTAAAGTCAGGGCGTCCTCACGACTGACCCACAGCGAGCGCTTTTTATGGCTGCTGCCCTACGTCTGCTTCATCTCCAGCATGGCAAAATCCGTCTGCGGATCATACAGCCCAAGCCGAAATTTTCGCCACAGCTCCATCCCGTCCAGCTTATTCTCGTAGTCCCCCTCACGTTTAACGTATCGAAATAGAGGGCACGGATTTGGCGCCCTAAAGCGACGTTGTGGTGGTCGGAGATCATCATTCTCCTCAGATGCCCGGACAGAAGCCACATATCTACCATATTCATCAGGTATTTATTCTCCTGACGCAGCACCTCATTCATGTATCCACTCCTCCAAAACAAAAGCTGCAAAGACCTCGGCCTCTGTCGAGAAATCCTTGCAGCTTGACGATCTTAGCGCATCATGCTGTAAACTCATAGCTTTGTATCCCTGCCTTTCAGCGGGTTTGCCGAACAATATTATAGCTGGAATAAACCGGCTATCTATTCCGCCAGTAGCACATCTGGTTCTTGCCGGCTTTTTTTGCCCGATAACGCGCCTTATCCGAGACCGCATACAGTTTTTCGTAGGTCCAGCCGCCTTTGAGCGCCTCCGAAACACCGATGCTGCAATTGGCTCCCACATGCTGTCCCTGCCACTGGATGCCAATTACCTTATGAATTAGCTTATCGGCATAATCCAAGAAGGCCTTCGCGTCTCTGGCTACCAACAGCGTGACAAACTCATCCCCGCCGATCCGGCCAACTTTCGCTCCACTCGGGGCGCATCGCTTCATCAAATCCGACACCTGCTTGAGAACATAGTCCCCCACAGGGTGGCCAAAATTGTCGTTAATCAGTTTAAAATTATCCATATCCAGGATCATCATGAACAGATGCTCATCCTCCTGAAGCTCTTCCAGCATCTGCTGAGCCAACTTTTCAATAGTTGCTTTGTTTAGAATTCCCACAAAGATATCCATCTGATTGATCGCCTCCAGCGATGCAATCTGCTCTTTTTGAGACATGATGTCTGTGATCAATCCGATACCAAACGCCGGTTCACCATGAATATCCACCTGCATGATGACCTGCAACTCAAACCAATGCTTTTCACCCGTCTGCAAAGACAGACATAACTCCCGCTTTTGAAAGTGCACCCCTCTGCGGAGATTCTCGATGCACTGAAAAATCTCTTCTTTCTGCTCCGGCGTTATCCACTGGGACTCTTGGATAAAAAGGTTGAAGTCGGGAATATACTCCGGGCTACCAAACCAATCCCGCCACTCGCTGGAAAAATGGGCCTCGTTTTTATGAATATCCAACTCAAATGTGATGTAGGGCTTGGCTGCTCGAATGAGCTCATACTGCTCTCTGGTCAGCAAAAACTCACGCTCAACTATAGATAGCTTTTGATGAATTTCCTCAATCTTCTGACTCTGATCGAATTCAACGCGCATATGGTGGTAGCGCATGATGTAAAGGGTCAGACAGACCAAAACGGTGATGGTAAAGTTTATGACCTCGCCAGAGCTAAAGCGGCTGAGCAAAACACCACAAAAATCAGATAATTGATCGCCAGGTTACATACGGCAAAAAACGGCTTCATCACCACCAAAGAGGAAAAGGCTACAATTGCAATAACAACCGTTATATTGCCAAAAGCATTGGAATGATAGATATCATAGATATTAAAGGCGGTCTGCCACAGCAAAAAAAATGAGATACTGCCCATGTACAGGTAATGCCTTTGCTGGGCACTTATTTTGACGACAAAATCTATAATAAGAAACACTGCCGCACAGAGAAAAAGCGCTAAGTAGTAGCCAAAATAAATGCGGTTGTTCAAAGTGCCCAATCCCGAATTGGACAAAAACAGCACCCGGATAATATTGAAAAGCTCAACTGCCATCGAGAAAAAAGCGACAGAGCGCAAAATAATCTGATTGACGTGAAGAGAGCGTTCGAGCAACTCACTCTTCAAAATCTTAAAAAAAGAGAATTTTTCCATTTACTAATACACTCTAGAAAACAGGTTTATCTGCGAAGTAAAAAGCGAATGCCCGCAGATCAGGCAGCACCCGTTCCGACTTTAAAGACCTTTTTCCTTTGTAAATATCTAACATTGAAAAAGACGAAATACCCTCTGTTCTGTAAACTATACCCCATGTTGCTTGTCAGAACCTTGTAAAAATATTTAATTTATATTACCAGAAAGGTTGAAATTTGTCAAGTACTTCTTTATGGTTTCATGCAAACTTGTACCCGTGAGACCAAAGCCGCTGGGAAAATCCGCCCGGCGGCTTATTACAGATGAAGTACAGGCCTGGCAAAAACATCATAGGGCTATTTAGACGACCGTGTCTGAAAGGACTCTGCAAACAGGTTCTGATCCTCGCTGAAATCAAAGCGTGACTCTCCGCCGTGTACAATCTCATATCTTCTGTCTTCCGGCGACAGGGTGTGATCCACCCCGTCCCGAGTCCCGACGACCAGATAGCAGGTTTCGCTGTGTCCGTCGCACAGGTAGGGGATATAGGGATAGGCGGTCAGGGTACTGACGTCATCTCCTATGCGAATCAGGCTGCCGTCCAGCACCCCGGTTTAATCGTTTTCGTCCTAAACTGGCTCCTCCCACGGTATAGGGGTAAAACTCGGCTATGCCGCATACGCCGCTGTAGACTCGGGACAAGGTACAATAATAGTGATAGGCTATACCCAGGCTGGTCCCATAGACTTTCCTCAGAGCCTCCCTAGCGTCAGTGAGGATGTCCATGTCGTGCCGTCATAAAAGTAGGTCTTGACGGCGTCTACGCTGTAGTAATCATTGAAAAACATGGTTTCAAAGAGCATTTCAGAATCTGATATTTCCAGCAGACAGCCGCCTCGTTCCAGATATTGAACAGCTCGATATCCCGCTTATAGTTTATCTCCGAGACCTCGTCGCAGCACTTTTTGATAAAGCACTCAAAGTTTATTATCCAGCTCGTCCGAGATGACCTGTACCACGGTCAGATCCTTTTGATGGGCATATTACCATGCATCCTTCATTAGGTCCAGATAAATTAACAGCCAGATCTCGGGATCTTCCTTCACTGGAAAGTGGTATAGCCCTCCACATCTAAGGCAATGGTCTTGATTGGCTGCGCCGCTCCAATGCCTTTGTTATAATAGGTATCCAGAGCCTCAAATTGGGCATAAAGCTCATCCAGACCGTCAAAGAGCCAGTTCCGGTCGCCAGTCAAAAACTCGGTCTCGATGCCCAGCTGGGAAAGATTTTCTACCATCACCGTCAGGCTTGTGGATAAGATAGATAGTTAAAGGAATGCTCTGATAGACCCAGGGTATCGAGAGATCGGGGAGCATCTCAGATAACTGATCAAAAGCACTGTCGTTGAACAATAGCATATTCCAGGCAAAGATACTGCTCTTTTGGGGAAGATCATTTTTGACTGCGCTGTAATTGGATGCGAATTCCTCATCTGTCATCCGCTCACTAGGAACCAGACAACGCCAGAGTTCAATTCGGCCCAGACTCCAGCTCTCTCTTTATTCTGAAAAAGAGAGCTCGTTTTTATTATGCATTATCCAAACCCCATTTAGCGAGACACATGGCACAAAAATTATAAATCGACTCGTTTTCTTTTCCCTTTATCTGATGAAAAATCGCTCATAAAGGCAAAAAGTCTTGACTCGGGCATTAATATGTGATATCATTTTTATAAATGCGGATGCTTCAACCGCCAAGGAAAGTAGGAACCGAAAACGGAAGAAGTGTCAGAGAACTACGCGCCCTCTTTTGGCATACAATAGATACAGCATATCTAAAGTGCAGACGATAGCCGAGGCCGTCACTTTACCCGATTAAAACGATCCGACGACGCCTCCAGATGAGAGGCCAGTATCTTATGAAGCGAAACCCGATCTGTCGGCTCAAGACCAGCAAGGAGGAAACCAGCATGGAGCAAAACGCTTGCTCACCCATCCTATCAGAGGACGTCCATACTATTCTAATCGTGGACGACGATGAGTTCAACCGCGCGATCCTCAATAATTTGTTTTCAGAGATCTACGCCATCAGGGAGGCGGAAAACGGCCGCGCAGGGTTGGAGGAAATTTTAAAAAATCGAGACCATATTTGCGCCGTACTGTTGGATGTAATGATGCCCGAGATGAGCGGCATTGAGGTGCTACAGCGGCTTAAGGAAGAAAACCTGCTGGAGCGGATTCCCGTCTTTCTCATCACTGCTGAAACCGACGCTACGATGAAAACTGCTTATGAGCTGGGTGCCATGGATGTTATCGGCAAGCCTATCGTCCCCTATCTTGTACTACGGCGAGTCAACTCGGTAGTCGAGCTGTTCCAGGCAAGACGGCGGTTGGAAAACCGGGTAGTGGAGCAGGATAATGAGCTGTTGGAAAAGACCCAGAAGATTCTCACCCTCAATCAAGGCATGATCGAGACGCTGTCCACCGCCATCGAATTTCGCAACAGCGAATCCGGCGGCCATGTGACGCGGATTCACGACATCACAGCCATTCTGCTCTCCGAAACAAACTTCTGTCCTGATTTAAGCGAGGAGGAGGTCGAGAACATCGCTCTGGCTTCTGTAATGCACGACGTGGGCAAGATCGCTATTCCCGACCACATTTTGAACAAGCCTGGAAGGCTGACTCCAGAAGAGTTTGAAATCATCAAGACGCACACCATCCAAGGCGCCCTGCTTTTAGAGCGCATACCCCAGCTGCGGGAAAACAGTTCCTACCAATACGCCTGGGACATTGCCCGCCACCACCACGAACGATGGGATGGCAAAGGATATCCCGATGGGCTCAAGGGGGACGAGATCAGCCCCTGGGCGCAGGTAGTCTCCATTGCGGACGTGTACGATGCCTTGAGCTGCAAGCGGGTTTACAAAGACGCCTTCCCCAGAGAGCAGGTGGTGGAGATGATCCGCAACGGTCAATGCGGCATTTTTAATCCCAAGCTGCTGGACTGCTTTTTCTCCATCGAGGGACGGTTGGCAGCACTTTATAACAAAAATCATTTTTGCTGGGAGAGTCGATAAAATGACAGAATCTTTGAAGACACAGCTCATAAAAGCTGGTGTTGATGTAAACAGCGTGCTAGAGCGCTTTATGGGAAACGAGGCTTTGTTGGAGCGATTTTTGAAAAAGTTTCCCCAGGATGAAAACTATCAAAAGCTCTGCTCCGCTATGGAGGCCAGGGATTTGGATGCGGCCATCACCGCTTCCCACACCCTCAAGGGTGTCTGCGGCAACCTATCCATCACTCCACTGTTCGACCTTTTGAACAATCAGGTGGCCGCCCTTCGGTCAAACGATTGGCAGAACGCTGAAGAGATGATGCCGCAGATCTCCAAGGCCTATACTGCTGTTACCGACGCCATCAGTCAGCTCTAATTACGCCATCTGGAGAGGAGCGCGGATTTGCTGAAAGGCATGAACGGCTATGTGGTTAAGCCGCTGAATATACCAGAGCTGGAGCTGCTGCGCAAATGCTTTTGTTATATTGAAGACGATTGCCTCTCGAGAAAGGTGCTTTGCTATGAACTCTGTTTTAACTTCCCTGAAAAATGCGCATCAAAAGAGAAAGCGCTATCATGAAAAAGCGGAGAAGACAATCGCAGCGGAAAAACTCTACATGATGATGCTGATGAGTCTAATCACGTTTTTGCTTTTGATTGCCTTTTTCTTTTTGACTCCTTATATCATTGAGGACTGGAAGCCTACAATCTATCATCTGATGTTTTTGCCGATTTCTCTCATCTGTTCGGTCGTATCCTATTTTGACTACAAAAGAAATCTGTAATGAAAGAAGGCAACCGCTATCTGCATCTTTTGCTTTATGACGTCATTCACTTGTTTGATTCTTATCGACACAATAGCTGCGCCGGAAGGTGCGGCCTGCTTTATTCCAATTGCCTACATAACGTTGTTTTCTCTGTTAATCTTTCCCTTATGATACCTATAGGATGCTGATCGTGCTTGAAATCTGCTATATCCTAATTACTCATTATATCAAACCCATCACCATGGCGGATTATGATATCTTTATTTCCATTGTCTCCATTGTCGATATGAGCTGCGCTTTTGTTCTCATACACCTCATCATACATCTTCGTATAATGGCATATGAAAAATAGAGCGGTACAGGCTGCACAATATGGCGGATCCATTGATCGGGTATCTATAAACCGGGGAGGCGGCATGAAAGAAGTTAACAAGTATATCGAGTCCTGTAATTCCCATGTGTTTGCACCTTGATGATACTGGATTAAACAAATTTAAGATAATCAACGACACCAAAGGTCACCAGGCCGGCGACACCGTTCTCGACTGCATGGCAAAAATTCTGACGCGGGAGTTTAACAGCAGCCACATCATCGTGCGCTTGTAGTACAGCGGAAAGACACTTTGCAGTGGCTTTATTGGCTGTGGACCAGATCAGGGCGGCATGGTCTGGAAATAGAAAACTGAATAAGAAAGCATACGTCAACATTGAAACCTGAAGAAATCGCCCTTTACAAGACGAAAAAAAGTACCCTTACATCTCTATGTGGATAGCATCTATTTCAAGCGAAACTGGGTCGGAGAGTACGGAAATGTCGAAGTTTTAGGGAGCGATTGCCGTCAATGAAGATATATATAGCGAGATTTTGGACGCTGCCGAAGGTATAAAAGAGGACAAGACCAGTTGGATCAGCTTCTCCAGTGGTGGTTACGGTGACGGGACTTGAAAGTCGTAAAGCTCATTTTAGGAGATAAATGCTTGCGGATGCTGGAAACCGTAGGATAAGTATTTACCGAAACCAAGTACACCGGCGGTGTGTACTTCATTTCTAACAGAATGTGTTCTCTGTGGTTCCCAAATCCAAGATAAAGAAGGTGGCTCAAATATCAAGGTGCTCCATGCTCCATGTCCGGGAAAGCGAGAAGGCATCCCGTGAGAAGACCGTGGCAGTCATTGCAGAGCTGAAATCCATGAAACTGTCGGAGTCGGCAAAGAAAGTCGCCAATGGGATTTAGGAACACTGACCTACTGTGACTTCCCGTCAGAGCACTGGACGAAGCTCTGAACCAACAAATGATGGAACGTTGGAACCGGGAAATCCGACTCAGAACGAGGGTGATATGAGCTTTTCCGGACGAAAATTCTGCACTGATGCTAGTGTATGCTCAGCTGCGTCATGTTGCCAGAATCCAATGGGGCGCAAGAAATACATGGGCATGAAGCACCTGGAAGTCATGTAGCAGGACTCGACCGCCAGGTAAGTAGCAGTCAGTTCCAAAAGGGCAAGGGTAAAATGAGCGGCTAACGCCACACTTGACCAGTTGCACCAACCTGCTGAATCGTAACCAAAGGGCGGTTACATGCCCCCAGTAATAGATTTCTACCAACCACAAAAATAGACTTTCGCATAATACTTGACACTATCGCATATTTCCATTAAAAACAATGACTTTTTTGACAAAAAGCATAAAAGGCAAAGGAATTCTTTCTCATCGATTTCTCTTTACGAGTAAGGCATATCGTATAAAGAGTGGGCGGCTTGAAAAGCCGCCCACTCTTTATGTTATTTCGCTATATTCCTATTTCCATTCAATTGTATCAGCAATATTTTTGCAGTAGCCTTAAAAATTCCGGTATATTTAGCGGCTTGGACACATGACCATTCATGCCGCATTCCAGGCAAGCTTTTATGTCATCGGAAAAAGCGTCCGCCGTCATGGCAATAATGGGGATCTGCCCGGCATCCTCACGTTCCATAGCCCGGATGGTCCGGGTCGCTTCATAACCGTTCATTTCCGGCATTCGCAGATCCATCAGGATTACATCGTAGTATCCCGGCTGCGCGTTAGAGAATTTTTCCACACAGATTGCTCCATTTTCCGCCCAATCAAGGACAAAGCCTACATTGGAGAGAAGCTCGTTTGCGATTTCCCAGTTCAACTCATTGTCCTCAGCTACCAGCAAACGCTTGCCACTGAAATCAATTTGCGGTTCTGCAGGCAAATCTACATCTTGAACTTCCTTCTCTGCAAATAGTTTTAAATAATGATAAAGCGTAGATTTAAAAAGCGGTTTGGAAATGAAACCGGTTATACCTGCGGCTCGCGCTTCTTCCTCGACGTCTTCCCAATCATAAGCAGACATAAGCAAAATCGGCACATCTTCACCGATACGTCGACGCATTTCGCGGGCAGTCGCAATGCCGTCCATTTCCGGCATTTTGCAGTCCAGAAGGACCACATAGTAATCTTTGTGCTGCTTATGCCGATTTTCCGTCATCTCAATAGCGGTCATGCCATCCAGCGCCCATTCCGCATGAACACCAATCTCATTCAGAGAATCGGTCGCGCTATGGCATAATTCTTCATCATCATCTACCACAAGGATTTCCCATTTCGGCAAAATCATTTCTTCCACTTTGGACTCGCCGCGTTCAAAATCAAAAGTGACATGGAACTCGGTGCCTTTTCCCAGCTCGCTCTTAAGCCCAATGCTGCCCTCGGCTTTATCTACTATGTACTTAGTGATAGCCATGCCTAGACCGGTTCCTTCCGTCTTGCGCACACGGGCATTGTCCTCACGCACAAAACTCTCAAAAATCTTCTGCTGGAACTCCTCTGTCATTCCTATCCCTGTATCCTTCACCCAGAAATGAGTGCGGACATAAGTTTCCCCTTTAGGCGAATCCTCCTGCGCCACCGTTACATTGATGTCCCCACCCTCCGGCGTGAACTTCATAGCATTGGAGAGCAGATTCAGCAGCACTTGATTCAGGCGCACACTGTCGGCATAGATATTCTCTGTCTGTATTTTTTGGATAACGACATTGAAAGACTGCTTTTTCGCCTTGATCTGCGGCTGAATGATACCTACGATACTCTCCATCATTTCCCGCAGGGAAACCAAGTCAACATTAAAGGTTAGTTTTCCGCTTTCGATCTTCGACATATCCAGCACATCGTTGATTAGCCCCAGCAGATGCTTGCTAGACAAGGTAATCTTTCGTAGACACTCCAAGACCTTATTGCGGTCGTCCACATTAGTGGTGGCAATGGCCGTCATGCCGATGATGGCATTCATAGGTGTTCGGATGTCATGACTCATATTGGAGAGAAATTCGCTCTTTGCCTTATTTGCAGCAAGTGCTTCTTCCCTCGCGTCGGCTAGTGCCTTCATCTGGCGGACAGAATACCGCCAATAAATGAGGTAAGCGATCAGCATGATACACATGATGATGCCGCAGCTTATAAGACCTGACTCCACCCTTTGCCGTCCGAGAGAATCAAGGGCTTCGTCCAGAACGCTGTGCGGCATTACGGAAACCATCATCCACTCCGTATGCTCCATAGGGGTACAGCGAAAACGGCGCATTTCCCCGCGAATAGGAACGACCGCATTATATGCTTTCCTCTCGGATACGGCTTCCCGAAAACCTTCTACAATTTCTTCGATATCGTCCATATTGGATTCCCGGCCATTTTTCAGAAGCCAATCATAACAGGTTTCATCTGTAATCTCATAGCCAGAGTTATTGATAATAAAAGAGCCGTCAGAATCAATAATATTCGTAAAGATCAGTGATTCATTTGCACCCAAAGAAAGGGCGGCAGACAGATTTTCAATGGGAACTCCCACTAACAGAGCGGTAGACTGGTTCCCATTGGATATCGGATACCCCGTGCTTTCAGGATAACCGACCGAAAGCCCGTAAATAAAGACCGACGTTCCATCTGCCTCCACGCCGATAGATACCATGGTTTCCCCATTGTTCATGGAAGCAAGAAAATGATCGGCATTTTCTATTTCGATTGGATCTCCTAAAATAGACTCAATATTGCCCTCTATGTCCATCAGATACATGTGGGTAAATTCTCTTGATCTTGCAATGGCGGACAGGCGTTCCCGTGTACTGTCATCCATAACCTCCACTTCCTCCGGCGGAAGTGCCAGCAGAACATTGCGCACCTGGATCAGCCGCATCTCCAACAGAGTATCAAAATGACTTTGGATCTGGACACTCATTCCCTGCATATAGGTGTCAGCGACTTGATTCAATGTGTTGGTATTCTGTTTTGTCATATATGCTGTAATATAATAGAACACCAGCGCACAAACGATAAGCATGCCGACTATAGTGACACGAAAAACTTTTAAAGCTTTTTTATCCATCCCTTTATCGCTCCTTTCAATTCTTTCAAGATTTCGGACCCTTAGCGTTTCCCTTAATATCTCTTAAAATTATAAAGTAAGCCACGCATTATTTCAATACTTTCTTTAGCAATTTACAAAAAAATCAAGTAAAAGCACAGTCAATATGGTGAGTTATGAGTTACATACTCTTCAAACTTTTCTGCACCATTTATAATCATAATATGAATATTCGACCACCGTAATATTAGAGTAAGTAATTATATTTTTAATAAAACACACTTAATGGCTTCATTTGTATAAACTAACTTTAGTTTTGATCCGTATCGCCTTCATAACCTCCTCATTAACTTCCGATTTGTCTTTCTATCCTGTTATAGAAAACAGAATAAAAAGTTCAAGGCTTTTTACTCTTTACTTTTCATTGTCGGGAACATTATAAAAACAAAAATTTCCTATAAATACGCTATTTTTGAACTTTTATCATTCCTTTTTATACGAATTTATACAAATTCTCTAGGTTTAGTTTGCATAGTTTCCTTTATCAATTCAGAATAAAAACGCTCCAAACACTTATTTTTTCATTTTACAAACAAAAACTCAATTAACTAATTTGCTTTTTTACTATTTTACTTTTAACGCTTTTCACAACTAATTGATTGAATTTTCTATATCATTTTATTTTTATTCTAATTAAGCCTTACAAACTGTGGTTTGCTTCAATCAATCATTATTTTAACAGGTGAACATTTACCGCTATTACATTTACTTTCAGATACGCTACAAGCGGCAACTCCCAGTGTAATATCCAATAATGCTTTTATTACAATTTTATCTCCAGCTTTGGAAATAGGCGTTTCAACTGAAATACTGCCGTTAGCTTTGATTTCTGTGTGCATAAACAGATTGACGGGAGTAATAATAGGTCTTTTCTCTACAAGGGCATTGTTGATATTATCAAAACAGTTTGGATGCCCTTTGCCGTTATGATAGAAAAATTCATACATTTCTGGTCGGCAACATGGATGGAGCAAATCATGTTCTCCGACATCATCTGAAAGGACTTTCATCATGGGGCGATACAGATTCGTATAAATATTATCTCCGATTTTTAATTTCAAAGATTCGTTGCAGTCAATCGTTACTCCCGTTGATAAAAATTCATTTTGTCTGCCTGCTACTTCTGCAAAAAAATCGACTACCTGACCTCCTTCCACATCAATTACCGTAATATTTTGACCTTGCTTAACATCAATTTTTATTCCCGAACACGCTGGTATCACATATTCTTTACTCACAATTTTACCTCCACAACTTCAAATTTGTCTTTCCAACACATTATAACAAATAGGGCAGGAAAGTTCAATCGGACATCCAACGGATGGCCGGTGGAACTTTCCTCTGCTATCGTCTTATTTCTGGGTTGTTTCTTTCTGGCTCTATCTCTCCTTTAATCTCTCTGTCTGGATTGCTTTTTTCTGGCTCTGGATATTCTCCATATCCCCTGTCTGCATAAAAGCATTGTCTTTCATATTGTGTATAAGTAATTCCCTGCTCTCTGCAATATTCTTCAATCCTCAAATTATGCTCATATGCTTTTTCTGCTTTTTGATATGCACTATCAAGCTGTTTTTGTATTTCCTGTAATTTTTCGTTTTTAGTCAATAAACGCTGTCTTTCCTGTTCAATTTCTTTCTTGAAGTCCTGATTTTCCTTATACTCTCGCACAGACAATTTCTTTCTATGTTCTTTTTGAGGGTCTACACGTTCCAATTCCTTATCTGGATAACGCTCTTTCATGTACCCATAAAATCTATCTTGAAATCCTCTAAAATAATCTTTCCCTTTTTGGTGTTGACTCACATTAAAACTCCTACTGCCATCCTCTTTAACATGGATTGGCAACATGGAAGTATGACAATGAGGTAAGCCCTTTTCATCAAAATGTATTCTACTATCCACTACATGGAAAGTTGGGTATTCTTCCTTTAAGAAATCTAGTCCAGCCCTAAAATACTCAATTTGTTCATTCCTTGTCATGCTTGCTATCAAGTCATGACTTCCACTCATCACGAAACAGGACAATACTTTTGTAGTGTTCCTGTCGCTCGTTGTGTCTATATTAAATCTTCCGCCAATATGCTCCTGTTCTTTGTAAGCTGTCACATATGCCCTAAAGGTCTTATATTCATCCGCTTTATTATCATGCTCCAGAATAACATTCCTGTCTGATTGTTCTGGATTATAGTTCACATGGCTTAAATCCTTGACGCACAAAGTGCGTTCTTGTTCTCTCTCTACACTGTTTGCGTCCTTGCAGTTGTAATTTTCACATGTCATTATTGCTATATTGATTAGCTATCCGCCTCCTTATAAATTATCGCATAGGGCATATAGCACGCCCTACATGATAATTATATAATTCCAGCCCCACCGACCGCAACAGTTCGATAGAGAACCCACTCTGTCGATAAATCGACGTGGGCAGGGGAAATCCCCTTGACCCCTTTTCAAGTTCACAGATCGTTCAGACTTTGATCTATTGCTTCAGCAGATTTTCTATTATACAATCAATGTATGTTCCTCAGGACTCTGCAAAGACTCATCAAGGACTCTTGTATTGTGTAGTCTGGTAAGATATTTTGATGTTTTTTGCTTATATGTCTTGTGAAATGATATGTTGATTTATATTGTAGAGTGCTTTATTGTTCTGTACTTTGATGTACTCTCCTAATACTAAAATATATATGATACTGAAAGGAAAATCGAAATATGAATAAGAAAGAAAAGAAAACCGCTATAGAAAAAAGAGAAAAACTGGATAACTCTGTACTTGCTGAAATCAACCAAAAATATCCTAAAGTCAGCGTAAACGGAGTTGCATACGACTTAGGGCTAACCTACTTTACAATAGAAACGGACTATTTATCATCTGTCAATGTGCGTAAGCTAATCAAAGCACAGGGCGCAGAAGTAATAGCAGTTATTTGTTTCTTCCGACAGGAGATGTGCCAACCTTATGGCTGGTATTGTAAGGTTGATAAGGATAATCTTGAAAACCTTATTGAACGATGTGCATTTACTCTCAAAATGAGTGAGGAAGAAGTCCAAAACCACTATCAAGCCTTAATCGATAACCAAATCTTTTTCTTACTAAATGATGAGAAAGACTCATACCTAGTCGATACACAACAACTTTTCAACTTTGAGATTTTAAATAACTCCCGTATTGTGGACAGAGAACGAAAAGCGAAAGCGAGAAAAAAAGCAAAAGCACAGGAGCAAGAACAGGAACAAGAAGAAATTGAAGATACCACTCCCGAAACACCTGTCAAAGCACCTTTGGAAGAAGTACCACAAGTATCTGCTGACGAATTTCTTCTTTTCAATGAAGATGAAAATGAGATATTCTTTTAATGCTAAGCCACTGGCAATTTGCCAGTGGCTTTCCTATATCCCAAAACACTGAATCGGCAACTTTGTTGCCGACTCAGTGTGATACTTTGATTAAAATTTATTCTGGGCGTTTATCAAATTCAGCTTTGAATTTTCAACAGGGTGGCTATATCGTGCAAAGATTGTCCTTTGCGTATCTCCGCTGAATTGCTCCACCTCTGCCATAGACAACCCCAGAGCCATGATATTGCTTATAAAGGTGTGGCGAAAGTCATGCAGAGAATGGTCACGAATCTCTAGTTTTTTGATTGCCTTTTTCAGCATATACAAAGCATTTCCTTGCCCGAAGTCAAAGAGCCTGTCGGAACTATCCATTTTCACTCCCACGCTTTGAGCATATAGCAGATAATCAAAAAAGAGTTTTTGAAAATGCACAGGCAAAGGGATAACCCTGTTCTTATAGTTTTTCGTGCTGTATCGGACTGTTTTATTGTCAGTAGCCAATAAGACTTTATTTATCTTGACTTGAAAGACTTCACTTTGTGCCTCTTCCAAATCAGGAGTTACTAATTTTTTGCGATAACCCACCACTTCAAAATCATTAACAGTCAAAGCCAACGCTTCCCCAATGCGAACACCGCTATAATACAGTAAATTGAACAAAAGGCGATATTTCTTATATCTGTCAACTCCCAAACGCACAAAGCTATTATTTTTGAAGTAGTCATCTATCATATGAAATTCATCTTTCGTAATCAGCTTCGGACTGAACTCATCAATGGGAACTTTGACCTTAAATGTTTTGTTCTTAATTTTATCCAGCGGATTGACTTTAATATAATCCCTACGATACGCAAGACGTATCAGCTTTCGGAAACAGGCATTGATATTGTGCAGAGTTTCTTCACTATATCCCTTTTCTCTGCAAGAGGAAATCAGAAAGTTGTATGTTTCCTCTGTTATATTCTTGAGTTTTGTATCTTCTGGGAGATACTGGGTAATCATGCGCAGTTGCTCTTTGGTGTTTCTGATTGTTACAACACTATAATCATTTGCAACTGCTTCACGCTCCCACGCTTCATATATGCCTTTTAAGGTTATTTCCTTGTTATCTGCTGGCATATCCCCTGTCTGCATTTTTGCAAGCTCCTGTCGGGCTTCTGCAAGCGTCATAAGGTTATATTTCCATTTTGCCCGATAAACATTCTTCTGGCTTACGGGATTATACTCTTTGAAATTGTACTTCACATCATATTTCTTCGTGTCCTCATTGAAATAGATATTCGCATACTTTGTCTTTGTTCTCTTTTGTCCTGCCATAAAAAAGCCCCCTATCCGTATATAACTTAGTCTGTTTATACTAATTCGCCTTTATTTTACTACGAATTATATACGAACGCAAGCCAATTTATACGAATTTAGGGGCTTTATAATTTCTAAAAACCGCTTAAAATCAAGGTTTTTTACTCTTTACTTTTCATCGTGGGGAAAAGTAAAACATCGCGTATAGCGGCGGAGTCTGTAAAAAGCATACACATTCTGTCAATTCCAAACCCGATTCCACCTGTAGGAGGCATGCCGATTTCAAGAGCATTAAGAAAATCTTCATCAGTATGATTAGCTTCTGCATCTCCTTGTTCATAACGTTTTTCCTGAGCCGCAAAACGCTCGCGCTGATCTATCGGGTCATTTAGCTCAGAGTACGCATTCGCCATTTCCCATCCATTCATGAAAAACTCAAAGCGCTCAACATAATCCGGATTATCCGGCTTTTTCTTGGTAAGAGGTGAAATTTCAACAGGATGATCCATCACAAAGGTAGGTTGAACAAGATGTTCTTCTACAAATTCTTCAAAAAACAAATTTAAAATATCTCCCTTTGTATGACGCGTTTCAAATTCAATGTGATATTTTCTTGCAAGATCTCTTGCCTCATCAAGAGTGTGTACTTCATTAAAATCAGCTCCCGAATACTTTTTTACCGCGTCCAGCATTGTAATACGCTCAAAGGGCTTACCGAGATCCATTTCAATTCCGTTATAGGTAATCTTGGTAGTGCCAAGAACTTCATTTGCAACATAACGGTACATATTTTCGGTTAAATCCATCATTCCATAATAATCAGTATACGCTTGATAGAGCTCCATAAGCGTAAATTCGGGATTATGACGGGTATCCAAGCCTTCATTACGGAAAACCCGCCCGATTTCATACACACGTTCCATACCGCCTACAATAAGTCTCTTTAGATAGAGCTCAAGAGAAATACGAAGCTTCATATCCTCGTCCAGAGCATTAAAATGTGTTTCAAACGGCCTTGCCGATGCACCGCCTGCGTTGCTTACAAGCATTGGGGTTTCTACTTCAAGAAAATTTTGAGAAGTCAGGTATTTTCTTATAGCTCCAATTATTTTTGATCGCTTAACAAAAGTATCCCTTACATCCGAATTCATAATAAGGTCGGTATACCGCTGGCGATAACGGAGATCTGTATTCGTGAGACCGTGAAATTTTTCCGGAAGAATCTGAAGACTTTTAGAAAGAAGTGTAACTTCAGTCACATGAATTGAAATTTCGCCTGTCTTAGTCTTAAATACAGTTCCTTTAATACCGATTATATCGCCGATATCATACTTTTTAAAATCTGTGTACGATTCTTCTCCGACATTATCTCGTGCAACATATGCCTGAATTGTACCCTGACTGTCCTGAACATTACAAAAAGAGGCCTTTCCCATAACACGTTTTGACATCATTCTTCCGGCAACAGACACTTTTTCAGACTCGAAGGCCTCAAAATCCGATTTAATTTCAGCACTATGATTCGTAACATCATATTTTGTAATCTTAAAGGGATCCTTACCATCCTGCTGCAAAGCCGCCAGTTTCTCCCGGCGTACTTTCAGAAGCTGACCTAAATCCTGTTCTTGTCCATTAGCCTGAGCCGCCGGATTTTTTCTTTCCTGCGAGTTTACTGTATTTTCATTCATATTAATACCTTTTCCGTAAATACCCTGCTCTTTAATTATTCTGTGTTATTTACTGTTTATTTTGAAATTTCAATAATCTTAAACTTTAATTCTCCGCCCGGAGTATATGCCGTAACAGTCTCATTTACTTTAGCACCCATAAGTGCGCTTCCGATTGGTGACTGATCTGAAATTTTTCTTTTAAGCGCGTTTGCTTCGGAAGAACCGACTACAGTATATTCAATTTCTTCATTATTTTTTTCGTCAAAAACTCTAACCTTGGAACCGACATTCACAGTATCAGTTGTAAGCTCATGCTCGCTTATAACCTCAACATTTTCAAGCATGTTTTCAAGCTCGGAAATACGAGCTTCAACCTTTGCCTGTTCCTCGCGCGCCTCATCATATTCGCTGTTTTCCGACAAGTCACCAAGGCCGCGCGCAGTTTTAATCTGCTCGCTTACCTCTTTGCGCCGTATTGTTTTTAAAAAAGAAAGCTCATCCTCTAATTTTTTCAAACCTTCATTTGTGATTTTATTAAGCTTAGCCATATCTATAAATTCCTTCCACTAATTATTAAATATTGTTTCTATGAAATAATGCCGTTATATTATTCTTCTGACCTCAACTGCGAAACGGCTGCCATTAACTGATTGTCATCAAAGTCAGCAATGTCATAAACACTCGAAGAAGAAAGCTTTTCGTCAGCCTCAATCAGTATATCAGGAGTAACACCTATCCCATCATAATTATCCGAAAACGGCGGATTATACATGCTTACTGTCACTCTGAGCGCAGAGCCGTCTGCAAGCTTAACAATTTGCTGCATGCATCCCTTACCGTATGTTGTTGTTCCGATAAGAACTGCTTTATCATAATCTTGGAGAGCACACGAAAATAATTCCGCCGCACTTGCCGTATGTCCGTTAATCAATACTGCCATCGGCATATCAATTTCAGAAGCATCTGAGTTTCTGACAGTTTCATTTCCATCCGAACCGACAATCCTTATAATCGGTCCTTCCGGAAGTAACATATCAAGAATACTCAAAATACTCGTAAGTTCTCCACCCGGATTGTCCCGGACATCGAACACTAATGATGTTACTCCTTCTAAACACAGCGAGTCTATTGCGTCAGTGAATTGATCAGGTGTCTTCGCGTCAAATGAAGTAATCTTAATTATACCTATATCGCCGATTCCATCATCCAAAACATGCCATGATACAGTCTGTTCGGTTATATATCCGCGCAAAACTGAAAAAAAAATTTCCTCCTCATAATTTTCCCCTCTACGCACCGTGAAATCCGCTGTAGTTCCGGCTTCTCCCTGCAACATTTTAACGGCGATATTGTAGCCAAGATCGGAAACATATTCGGTCCCGATCATATATATAAGATCTCCTCTTTCTACTCCGGCCTCAAGAGCAGGAGAATCCGGCATAACGGACACCACTTCAATTGCCGAATATTCAGTATTCTGTGTTACTGTTATGCCGATACCCTGAAATTCGCCGTTTTGATCACTTGTAAAAGCGGCATATTCTTCGGCAGTCATATATTCTCCGTAAAGATCTCCTGCCCCGGAAATATATCCGTCCAGAACAGCCTCTTCAAGTTCTTTTTCGTCTATTTCGCCAACATACAGTTCACGGAACTGCTCGTCCAGGATTTTTAATTTTCCGGTAAGAGAATTACTGTACTCAGCCTTTATATTTTCTATCTGACGGTTATAATTGCTGTTCATAAAGATAACCGTTATCTGAAATGTAACAATCGCAGCCAGAAATGCGGAACAAGCTGCAATAAGTACGTGCTTTTTCTTCAAAGCCGCACCCCTTTCATATTTAATAATAGGCAAAGACCGGTCATAAGGCATTCCGGCGGCGGATTGCATCAACACTGGAAAAAATGAGTGGAACTCACCGCCTATAGAGTCAAACACCTATAAAATTTAATATTATTACAGTCAAACATCTTTACAGTCAAACATCTTTACAGTCAAACGTCTTTACAGTCAAACGTCTTTACAGACGAAGACATCTTGCTTTTAATCATAATAGTTATAACGTAGCTTTTATTGTGCATTCAATCAAAAGACCGGCAACGCAATACACAGACGGCTGCGGTCAGCAATATAAATTGCTGCCGCAGCACCTTTTTACTCCTTGCAAGCTTCGAAAAACAATTCCAAGTTACGATACGATAAATGAAATAAAATTCAAACTCGTACCTGAAGAACCCTCAGGTTTATCCTCAAGAATTCGGAGCTTATAAACATGTTCGCCATACTCCATTTCGTTTGTCATACACATCGCTATCTGACCGGCCGATGTATAAGAACAATCTTTTTTCTCAGGACCGCCGTCAATACTATAAGCAAAATAGCCGGAATCATTAGTCATTGCCTGATATATTCCCGCGCGGCGTCCCGTAAAGTGAAGCTCAATCCACGCTCCGGGCTTATCAGCTCTTATATAATGTGTACCTTTGCCGCATATCGGCTCGTTTATTATCGTCCAACCGTCAGACATAACTGCTTCCGATGGATCTATCATTCTTGCCTCTGTACGGTCAAATTTTGAAAGTCTCGGCGGCATATTACCATACGAAACAAGCTCAGCTGGAACTTCTGCTCCGCCAAGGTACTTTTCTAACTGTACTGTTAATGCGTCCGCATATATACGGTAGCCCTCATCATTAGGATGAACATTGTCCTGCGTATATTTGAGCCAATCTCCGCCGGCATGGAGATATACGGCATCTCTGAGAGCTTCACCTATCTCAACGCATAAAATATTTCCATAATAATGAGCAACCGCAGAATGAGCTGAACGGCTTTCCATCTCGCATCCGGCTACTAATGACTGAGTGGTATACAATGTAGCTGTATATATAAAAATAATGTCTGCTGTTGGCTTTCGTGTACGTATTTTACGCACAATTGCCTCCATATCCGAAAAAATTCCGTCATATGGCCAACTCCAGTCATTTACCGCAAATTCAACGAATACAAGATCAGGATCAGACTTGTCAAGAAGCTCGTGTTCAAGACGGTAAACACCGAGCATAGAACCCGTACCGCCAATTGCAGCATTTTCAAACCTAAATTCTGCCTCCGGATATGTACGGGTAAACCAATCGCAGGTACGACCCACCCAGCTTGTCTTAGGACTTGAAGCCCCACAGCCCTCAGTAATAGATCCTCCGATAAATCCAATACTGAGTTTTTTATCATGCTTCAACCTGTATACAGTATTTTCAAGCATTTTAATTATTTCCTTTCAATAAACAAAGATAAAAATATTTCAATTTCAAAGCAACGGGATTCCGCCATTTTCACAATTCCGATAGGTTTCATCATCCCATACAGATACCTGAACCTCTCCTATGTGCGCTTTCTGAAGCAGAAGCATACATAAACGTGACTGCCCGATTCCTCCTCCAATTGTCAAAGGAAGTTTTCCTTCGAGCAGCATTCTATGGTATGTAAGATCCCTGCGATCATTTGCTCCAAGCTCCGAAAGCTGACTGTCTAGTGATTTTTCATCGACGCGAATTCCCATAGATGACAACTCAAATGCAATTTTCAGCACGTCGTTCCAGACAAGTATATCGCCGTTAAGATTCCAGTCATCATAATCAGGGGCTCTTCCATCATGCCTTGCTCCCGAACGGAGTCTCTTTCCGATCTGCATCACAAAGACCGTTTTATGCTCACGAACAAAAACATTTTCTCTTTCTTTCGGCGGCAGCTCCGGGTACATGTCTTCAAGCTCCTGGGAAGTAACAAACGTTACGTCACGATTGATTTCACAAGAAAGATTCTTATATTCTTCCTTGAGTTTTTCATTGGCATCGCAAATCGCTCCGACAATTGCAGAAACAAAGATGCGAAGAGTATCTTCATTGCGTTCTTCGCGTGTAATTATCCGCTCCCAGTCCCACTGGTCAGTATAAACCGAGTGCAGATTATCCATCTCTTCATCGCGGCGGATTGCATTCATATCTGCATATATGCCTTCCCCCGCCTTAAATCCATACCGAAGAAGCGCCATACGTTTCCATTTTGCAAGAGAATGGACAACCTCCGCCCTTATATCGGTATTTGCTATGTCAAAGCTTACAGGCCGTTCGGTTCCGTTAAGGTTATCATTAAGACCGGTAAGAGGATTTACAAAAAGAGGCGCTGTCACACGTTTAAGATTTAAAACTGACGATAATCCCTGCTGAAAATTATGTTTAATTATACCAATCGCTGTTTGCGTATCATACAAGCCGAGAATCGGCTTGTAGTTTTCCGGAATTATTGTATGCATAAAATTCTCCATTTCCCAGATTCGGCAAACTGTTCCGTCTTACGGCATTACCCCTTTATTATAAGCAATGCATCTTATCCGGAAATGTGATTACCGTATCCGGACATTTGTCTGTTATGGGAAACAGTCTTTCACCGAGGTTTATATGACAGACAGTTATGTATGTATTAATTGTTACTGACAGTGATTACATTACACCTTAAGTGAAAATACCGTTATCATCTTTTTGCCTGCTGACAATCCCATCATTGAAATAACAAAGACAGCAGATCTGCCGGCAGATAAAATCAAAAAGACAAAAGCGATGTCCTCGCCTCTGTTATAATTAATACTTATTGGTTTATTTTACAACAAATCAGATACGATGTCAATAAGTTTAGCCTAATTATACTCAAAAGTTTTAAGACAGAAACTTTTAAAAGCCATATTTTCCCGACTTCTCAAGTCCGAAAAATTGTCTCTGGCGCAGCACCTCGTACACAGCAACCGCGACAGTATTTGAAAGATTAAGACTCCTCAGCTTTTGACGCATGGGCAGCCTCACGCTTCTTTCAAGATTAGCTTCAAGAAGTTCTTCCGGAAGTCCACGGGTTTCTTTTCCGAAAACAAGGAAACAATTGTCAGGATAATCAACCTCGGAATAGCACCGCGGCGCCTTTGTTGAAAAGTAATAAAGCGAATCGCCTGTATGCTTATACAGAAAATCATCTAAGCTGTCGTAATATGTTATATTAAGCTCATTCCAATAATCAAGTCCCGCGCGCTTCAGTTTTTTGTCATCAATAGCAAAGCCAAGCGGTTTTACAAGATGAAGCGCTGATCCGGTCGCCGCGCAGGTTCGTGCGATATTTCCTGTATTTTGAGGAATTTCAGGTTCTACAAGAACAATATTAATCATAGTAAATCTTTCAACAAGGGGCAAATACCCGTATAAGTCGTTCCGATGGCGTACCAAATCACCACCGGAAAAATGAGTGAAACACAAGCATATAGAGGCGAACGCTTTTATAGTCAACGTCTTGCAGACGCAGACACCTCACTTTTAATCAAACCTATTCGAATCAAATAGGTAAATATAAATAATTTTCACAGCTTTACAATTATCAAACAGAAGATTCAGACACAGCTTATTCATTGATAAAGTTTATTTATTATTCTCTGAAATCCTTTTACGTCCAAAAAGTACCTTTCCGCCTCGGAACATCTTCGAAAAGGACGGAACAACATATAAATCTATAGGTCTTGCGGCAATATTCATTGCAAGTACTGCGTACACAGCGCTGTATATTCCAATTCCGACGTATCTGAAAATCACGGTTATCACACCGCATCCGATGCCGAAGAAAATTTTCCCGGATTTAAATATTGGGGCAGTGGAAAAGTCCGCGGCAAAGTATACCGCGCATAATGGTATCATTCCGCAAAGCATCTCGGTAATTGTAAATCGGTAAGATAGAATATGGCGAGGAAATACAAAATACAAAAATATTGTGACCGCAAGAAAGCTAACAGGTATTTGCCAAGAAATCACACGCCGTACAATAAGATATATTAGTCCCGCACAGATAAGAATTGCAGACACTTCTCCAATCGAACCAACTCGCTGTCCGATAATCATTTCCGCATATGATCCCGAAGGCAATGATCCTCCGCATACGGCCGAAAGCGGATATACTCCAGATATCCCGTTCAATATTTCACTGGTAATTCCAACCAAAGGAATATTTGAAAAAGGAACAGTAAATGCGGATACCGATTCTCTGAAAATAACGGAAACCAATGCAAATCCGGCGAGAGAAGGGTTAAAGAGATTTTTTCCCAAACCTCCAAATAACTCCTTTATAACCACCGTTCCGAAAAAAGCCGCAACTACCGGTATCCAAAGAGGAACAGCAGCCGGAAACAGAAGCGAAAGAAAAAGTCCCTCTTTCACAGCCGACATATTCTGAATCGTAACACGCCTATGCACCAGATACTCAAACCACAGCTCAAAGCACACACATGAAAGCACCGATACCAAAGAAACAAGGATAACCCTAAAACCGTACAGATAAATAGCCCAAATAAGAAGCGGCACAGCGGCAATTATAAAATCGGTGTATATATTTCCAGGTGTTTTTCCCGCAGTAATATACGGTGAATCCGAAAGTAATTTCTCACTGCTTCCTGAGCGTGAATAATTATCTATTATACGTTCAAAATGTTTTTTCTTAGTTTTCGCCAATGCATTGTATTTTATATCCGGCCGGATACTTTCTTCGCTCAAGACTGCATTCTTATTGTATTTCATCTCAAGCTTTTCATTAAATTTACGTCCGGAAGCTCTTTTATTATCTGACTTAGCAGGGTTTGATTTCTTTTCAGCAGCCAGTAGTAATTTCGTCTCTGAAAAATCGGTTATCTCTGCCTCCGCGCCGACTCCAGTGTCATCATAGGCTTTGGCGCTGGCACCGGTCTCAGCATTAGAATTATAATCAGAATCATAATTAGAAACAGCATCAGCACTCAAAGCTTCTCCGGCCTGTTTCACAGATTCGGTGCACCCATTTAATATACTGTCATTTTTTGCCGATGCCTCCGGCTGTTCTATCTCCGATTTTTCTTCCCGGATATTTCCGGACGATTTATAATTAATACCGACATTTACATCTGCATTATCTGTATTTTTTTCATCAGAATTTTCAAAAGTCTCTTTGCCAAACTGATTGTATTTATCAGCAAATAAAAGCCTCTGCCTGTCCGTCACCGATTTATTTTTTAAATCAATGCTGTTTTCACTCACGTCAGATCTGTCTTCACAAAAATCGAAAGAATCCTCCGCGTCGAATAAATCGTCATCCGCTTCAATTTTGTTTTGCTTGGAGTCATTATTTGCAGACGTTTCCGACTCAAAATTTGTATATAGACGAATAAGCTCTTCTTCAACACTTTTCTTTTTGTTATTCTTAACCTCGTCCGACATCAGGAGCCTCGTCCTCCTTTCGTGATATATTTCGAACAAGCTTTTTACCAAGCCTTATATTTTTGACAAGCGGAATACCGCACGGACATATATAAGAACAGCACCCGCATTCAGTGCAGTCTTCAATCCTGAATTCTATACACTTTTCAGCTTTATTTTTGGCGGAAAAATTAGAAAGATAAATAGGGGCAAGATGAGCGGGACAAACCTCAACACACTTTCCGCATATGATACAGCTTTTTATCCCGCGTTTTTCAATAACACAATCGAACTGAAGCATCCTCATCCCGCGGTCAATAGTATCATTTTCTCTGTATACTCTTCCTCGCATTCTTCCGTCTGCAATAATTCTCAACGGCCTTTCCCAAAAACCGCCGCAGACATTTTCAATCACGGAAATTTCAGAACCATACGGAAGTATTACAGTCTTCGGCTTTCTCGGACAATCTCCTCCGACAGACAAGATTGTGTTTGTACATGGAAGCCCTTCGGAAAAGGACGCGAATAGTTCGACGCAGGATACGGCGTCTACGACTGAATAACCAATTTTATACGGTCTTTCTCCGCTTTTAAGATATTTTCCTCCGACAGAATTTATAATCTGCCCCTCCTCATAAAGGGGATATCTGTCGGCAGCAAAAACAATCGAAAATAATTTGCTGCTCCCCTCTGCCTCCATAATATTCATCAGCTTTTGAGCTTGCCTCTTCATCGAATCTGAAAGAACAATTAAAGCATGCCTCAGCTCAAGAGCTTTTAAAATTATCTTGATTCCGCAAAGCAACCTCTCCGCATATTCAAGAATTACACAGTGACAGACCTTGTCATCGGGATCGCACGGTACCGCATTTATAATAAGCTGTTCCGCGGCTCCGCGTGATTCGGATATATTTTTCCACAAAGGATATTTATCGCGCCCTACAACGCCGGTCTTGCGGATAAATTCAATTAATTCATCTGAAGATGAATCTGCAAGCCGTTTACTGTATGGCTCCGGCTTTACCGTCCGATTACTTCCGTCTCCGCGTATAATAATAAAACGGCGAAACTCACCGTATATATCCTGTTTTTCCTCAAAACCGGTAACAGTTCCTGATATTCCGCTGTAAATCGGCACCGAAAACTCTCCGTCGGAATCAGCAATCATCTGTCCCGTCAAAACTCTATCCCCAGAAGATACTGTCGGCACAGCTATCTCTCCGTCATATCCCGCCAAAGAAATCTTCAAATATGAGACATCAGAGATTGCGCACAGCTCTTCACTTGAATTTTGACGCATACGGCGAAAGCTTACTCCGCCGCTTCCATGGGTAAGTTTTGATGTCACTGAGATCACCTCCGGATATTTGGAATTTTTATACTGATTTAGTAGCATTTACTTAAATAAATCAGAGCATATACTTTATTTATTATACAACATTCAAGCGTAAATTACAATGAAAATCAAAAGAAAATCGTATAAACATTTTATTAAAAATCGAATCAAAACTATTGACAAGAAAAAAAAACTGTGATATAATAGGTGAGCGTTGAGCGTTTCTGACGCAGTTATATGATATGGCGGAATAGCTCAGCTGGCTAGAGCGTCCGGTTCATACCCGGCAGGTCGTTGGTTCAAGTCCGACTTCCGCTACCATATATTTTTATCTGTTCATTGCAGATATCTGCAATGATATACGGCCCGTTGGTCAAGAGGCTAAGACACCGCCCTTTCACGGCAGTAACAGGGGTTCGATTCCCCTACGGGTCACCATCTTTAAGACTTTTCTATAATATGAAAAGTCTTTTTATTTTTTAAATTTATAATAAAAACTATTAAAGAAAGGAAAGACGCAAATATCCTTATTAGGGAGTCTGCAATTATTTATTCCATTGAAATGCAGTAATATAAAATTTATATCATCCGGATATCATTCGATCGCATCACAAAAATGGATTTATCCTAAACACACTTCCGGAGCAAATGAACTCATATACGTAACTAACGGTACCCTTCACATATGTGAAGATTATAATGAATTTCATATTAAGCCGGATACTGTTCTTTGGCTTGAAAAGGAACATATCCACTATGGACTTGCCCCGTCTGAAGAGCCGCTCAGTTTTATGCGCCTTATATTTTCTTCAGATGAAAATGAAGAAATTATACCGAACGATGCAACTGTCACACTCAGAAAAGTAACAATACCGAGAAATCCGGACAAACTCAAGCTGCTGTGGGATGAACTAAATTCAAGTATCATGTTACCTGAATGCACCACTGTAATTCAGGACTACTATGCGCGTCTTTTGCTCATGGAACTTTCAATTTACGGGGCAAGCTGCGATAATTCTTTTAATTTTCAGCAAATTATCAGCGATTGGATAAAAAATGAAGCGCCTTCCGGTATACGTGTAAGTGCTGTTGCAAGCCATTTCGGGTACAGCGAGGATTACATAACAAAGATTTTTAAAAGCTTTTACTCAAAGGGAATCAAAAAATATATCGATGCAGTAAGAATAAACCGAATAAAAAACGATCTCTGCAGAACAGATCTTCCTTTGTCAGTAATTGCAAAGCGACATTGCTTTAAAAGCTCGGAGGCTCTCCATAAATTTTTCAAAGCGAACACCGGGTTAACAGCTAATTCCGTGAAAAAAATGCATATTGAATATCCCGAATATTCTCAAATAGCTAATTTAAATAACGGACGATAAAAATTAAAAAATCAGAATTCATTAAGAATTCTGATTTTTTTATACAATAAAGAACATGCCTGCCGTCAATGAATACTTTCACATAAATTTGCAATAATTACAAAAAACAAAGATGAGCACCGAGCCTCATTCTACGCCGTTAACCCGCGGAATATTCTATCCGGCATGCAATAACTAAATATATAAAAGTCAGATATCAAAGCCAGAATTTAACAGACACTAAGTTCCATTAATCTGAAAAACTTTAAAGCATTTCCAGAGACGTTTTAAGCTTTGAAAAAGCGATACAGAGCCCTGTAACTCACTTTACTACAATATTTACAAGCTTGCCCGGAACATATATTTCCTTTACTATGGTTTTACCGTCAACTGCTGAAGACACACGTTCATCTGCACGCGCGCTCTCAAGAATGGACTCCTTAGACGAATCAGCATCAACTGTTATAACCGTGCGGAGTTTTCCGTTTATCTGTATCGGAACCTCGATAGACTTCTCCACAGTCTTAGACTCATCATAATCCGGCCACGCAGAAAGAGAAGCAAAGCCTGTCTCCCCGAGCTGTTCCCACATTTCCTCGCACAAATGAGGAGCAAAGGGACAAAGCAACCTTATAAAGATTGATAACTCTTTCTTTGTAAGTCTGCCTGCATCGTAAATTTCATTCAAAAGCGACATGAGCGCTGCAACAGCCGTATTGAATTTCATTAAATCAATATCAGCCGTAACTTTTTTTATAGTTTTATGGAAAGATGCCTCCAGCTCCGGAGTTACATCTCCTCCCGAAACCAAATCACTCAAAGCGGCAGTTCGGTCAAGAAATCTCTTGCACCCCTTAACGGATGTTTCACTCCAAGGAGCGGAAGAACTGTAATCACCCATAAAAAGGACATAGGTGCGAAGTGTATCGGCTCCGTATTTATTTACAACATCATCAGGATCCACAACGTTTCCAAGAGATTTTGACATTTTCACACCGTTTTCTCCGAGAATCATTCCCTGTGCAGAACGCTTCGCGTACGGCTCGGCCGTCGGAACCTCACCAATGTCATAAAGAAAACGATGCCAAAATCTCGAATATATCAGATGTCTTGTAACGTGTTCCATACCACCGTTATACCAGTCAACCGGAAGCCAGTATTTAAGAGCATCAGAATCTGCAAAACATTCTGTGTTATGAGGATCTATATACCGTAAAAAATACCATGAGGAACCAGCCCACTGCGGCATTGTGTCCGTCTCCCTTTTTGCGTCTCCTCCGCATTTCGGGCACTTGCAGTTGACAAAAGAATCGATCTTTGCAAGCGGAGACTCGCCTCCTTCTCCCGGTTCAAAATTCTCCATATCCGGGAGACGCAGCGGAAGCTCGTCATACGGAACTGCGACCATGCCACATTTTTCACAATGCACAATCGGAATCGGCTCTCCCCAATAACGCTGACGATTAAAAGCCCAGTCCTTCATTTTATACTGAACTCCCGCTTCGCCGATTTTCTTTTCACTTATGTAGCGAATCATTTTTTCAATAGATTCCTTTTTATTAGTGCATCCGTTGAGAAATCCCGAATTTATCATTTCTCCGTCGCCGGAGTAAGCTCCTTCTTCTATATTTCCGCCCTTTATAACCTCAATAATTTCAATTCCGAATTTTTTTGCAAAGTCGTAATCACGGTCATCATGCGCAGGCACAGCCATAATTGCACCGGTTCCGTATCCCATCATAACATAATCGGAAATAAACACAGGAATTTTCTTACCGTTGACAGGATTAACAGCATCAAGCCCTTTAATACAGACTCCGGTCTTATCTTTAACAAGCTGAGTACGCTCAAATTCTGTTTTTTTAGCACACGCATTCCGATATGAAGTTATCTCGTCCATATTTGAAATTCTGTCGGAATATTTATCTATAATTGGATGTTCAGGTGCAATAACCATGAAGGTAACGCCAAAAAGAGTATCCGGACGTGTAGTATATATTCGCAGTTTTTCATCAACGCCTTCAAGCGCAAAATTTACAAAAGCTCCCGAAGAACGTCCAATCCAGTTTTCCTGCTGCATACGTATATTTGCCGGATAATCAACGGTTTTTAAGCCGTCCAAAAGTTTATCGGCATATTCGGTTATACGGAGATACCAAACGTCTTTCGACTTTTGAACAACATCGCTGTGACAGATATCACATTTACCGCCCTGAGAATCCTCATTTGAAAGTACAACCTTGCATGACGGACAATAATTTACCAGAGTTTTGTCTCTGAAAACCAGACCGTGCTCAAACATTTTAAGAAAAATCCACTGAGTCCATTTGTAATAATCTTCTTCGGTAGTGTCTATGACTCTCTCCCAGTCAAACGAGAATCCTATACGCTTGAGCTGTTCTGTAAAGTGCGCTATATTTCGATCCGTAACCTTCCTCGGATGGGTATTTGTTTTAATCGCGTAATTTTCTGTAGGAAGACCAAAAGCGTCAAATCCAATGGGAAAAAGGACATTATATCCCTGCATACGCTTTTTGCGGCATATAACTTCAAGTCCCGAATACGCCTTAATGTGACCCACGTGCATACCCGCCCCTGACGGATACGGAAATTCTACAAGTCCATAGAATTTTGGCTTCGGACTGTTATTCTCTGCATGAAAGATACCCTGCTCTTCCCAACGGTCCTGCCACTTTTTATCTGAAACAGTAAAATCATATTTCATGTATATATCATTATCCTTTCAAAACAGCGCTATATCAGTCGATAAATCCAGAGATATCAATTTCCTCGGCTTCGCTCCAAAGTTTTTCCAAATTATAAAAATTACGAGTCTCACGGTTAAAGATATGAACGATGACAGAAGCGTAATCCATAATAATCCAGCTCGCCTCGTTATATCCTTCAATATGACCGGGTTCTATACCCGATTTTCTAAGTTCTTCCTCAAGCTCTCCGGATAGAGCGCGAAGCTGTGTATTTGACGTTCCGGTACAAAGTATGAAATAATCTGCAATTACAGTTTTCTCGCTAACGCGCAAAAGCTTAATTCCCCTTGCCTTTTTTGAATCAAGAACCCGTACGGCAAATTTGGCAAGCTCAAACGGATCCTGAAAGCTGTCAGGAATTTTAGCTTTTCGGTCTTTATCAGTATCAGAAAAAAACATCTCAAACTGGTTGTCCGAAACATTATCTTTCTCAGCTTCATCGCTGTCAGGAATATCAAAACCATTTATTTCGTTTTCAGCGTTATCATCATCGCTGAAAAAATTCTTTTCAATTGTCATTATGGCGGTCTCCCTTCGGAAAAAGTCACCAGATTTTCATTTATTTTAACACATTTTTAT
>CDYR01031338.1_pt1 | contig 41971 bp, 63 predicted proteins | sample 557691 | NCBI WGS metagenome assembly CDYR01 (sample SAMEA3182103, study PRJEB8094) | gut metagenome | biome: human; feature: gut; material: Stool; isolation source: human stools | place: Canada | collected 2013-02-19 | reverse complement strand
CCGCTGACCGGGACAACGACCGCGTCGATCTCCGGGCACTGGGCGAGGATCTCGAGCCCGACGGTGCCCTGCCCCGCCATGACGAGCGGGTCGTTAAACGGCGGCACCATGGTCGCACCCCGCTCGGCGCAGAGCTGCGCCGCGACTGCAAACCGCTCGGCCGCATCGCACAGCACGAGCTCCGCCCCCAACGCGCGGATGGCTGCCTGCTTGACGGCCGGGGCCGTGCGCGGCATGACGATGCAGGCATGCGTGCCGAAGTGCTGCGCGGCATAGGCCACCGCACGGCCATGGTTGCCGGACGATGCCGCGACAAAGCCGCGCGCACGCTCGGCATCCGTCAGGGCGAGGATCTTATTCATCGCGCCGCGCAGCTTGAACGCGCCCGTGCGCTGCATGCACTCGGCCTTGACATACACCTCACAGCCAAGGACATCATCAAGCGCCGGCAGGCGCAGCAGCGGCGTCTGAACAATGTAAGGGGCAATGCGCGCATGCGCCGCCCGAATGGTCTCCAATGTCATGCTCATGGGAACGCTCCTTTCTCAGCAGCCCCATTGTAACGCAGCCGGCGCGCGTTGTAAAACCAAATCTGGGCCGCAAAAGTCAAGATTAAATTGTAAAAAACCTGAAAAAAGTTTTTAGACAAGGGCGGCCAGGGCTTCGTCAAAGACGTCGTCAGCACAGCGGAATCCCAGAATCCCGCGTGGATAGGCGTTCAACCAGTCTTCGACGGCCTGAATCGCCTTCGCCGTAACTTTGCCGAAGTCGGTCCCTTTCGGGAACCAGCGCCGGATCATTCCGTTTGTGTTCTCATTTGTCCCACGTTCATACGAAGAATAGGGGTGACAGTAGAAGACGGTTGTCCGCTTCCCTTTGTGAAGACACGACCGTTCCAGACCGTCAACGTCTGAAAACTCCGTTCCGTTATCAACTGTTATCGTTTGAAATACTTTGCTGAAAAGTTTTCCGTATTTGCGTTCAATGCGGTCAAGTGCGGCGACGACGCTTTCGGTGGTCTTGTCTTTCATCTTGACGATGATTTCTTTCCGGGCCTTCCGTTCCGACAGGACCAGAAGGGTTTCCTTCGTCTTCTTCTTTCCTTCGACACAGTCCATTTCCCAGTGTCCGATCTCCGCGCGGGTGTCAATCTCCGGGGATCGCTTTTCTATGCTCTGGCCGGCGGACGCCCTGGCGGCTGTCTTCTTGATTTTTTTGTATTGGCGCTTCTTCATGCCTTGCCGGGGAAGGTGAACGGATTCCAGGGTCAGGAATACGCCCTTCTTGATGTAGGAATACAGGGTCGCTTCACAGATTGTCGTGTCGAACCGGATTCCCTTGACCTTGATTTCACCCAGGACGGCGGCCGGGGAATAGCCGTCTTCGACGATCCGGCGTTCGATGTATGCGGCCAGGCGGCGGTCCTTGCCGATTTTCAGGCCAGGACCCTTCGCGGCCAGGTTTTCCCGGTATGCGGCTTCGGCTATGTCCGGGCTATACCGTTCTTCTTCGGTCCAGTCTGAATTTCGGTGGATATACCGGCCCCGTTTCAGTTCGTTGTAAATCGTGTTCCGGTGAACGCCGATTTCGTCGGCGATCTCCTGGACTTTCTTCCCGCATTTCAGGAACGATTCGATCCGAAGGCGGTCGTTCCAGGACAAGTGTTTGAATCTGCGCTTCTTCATGTTCCTTCCCCCCTATGTAAAAAGAAAACGCCCCCGCCTTTGCCGTGTGGCAAGGGTGGGGGCGTTGTTGTTTTGTCAGATAAGATCACGCGGGTGGACGCCCAGGAAGTCAGCGATCCGAAGGGCAACGGCCAGGGACGCGGTTTCGATCCCACGTTCGCCGCTGTCGAACTTTTGGATCGTCCGAATGTTGACGCCGGTTCCTTTCGCCAGGGCGGCCTGTGTCAGCCCCCGTTCACAGCGCAAACGCGCGATCTTTGTTTCGCTCTTCGTGCTTCCGGATTTCATGTGAATCGCCGCCTTTCTTTTTTCTAATTCTATATTACGCCTTTTAGACCGTAATGTCAAGCAAAAAATAAGGCCCACGGAAGGGCGTTCCGTGGGGTTATTCTTCTTCCGGTTCCAGAAGTTCTTCGATAGGAACTTGAAGGACGGAAGCGAAGGCGCGAAGTTCGTAGTCCATGACAAGCCGGCGGCCTGATTCAATATTGCTGATCGCGTCCTGTGCTATATTCACGCCGCGCGTCTGCATTTTTGCCGCCAGGGTTTCCTGTGAAATTCGCTTCGACAGGCGCGCCATTCTGACGCGCTCCCCGCATATATTCCGCTGTCCGTAATATCCCATATTTTTCATTGTTTTCCCCCTTGTTTATGGTTATTCACAATATTCTATTTGAAGTTACCATAAACTATGGTATGATATTATTGGCATGAACCATAATTATCATTCAAGGGGGGCTTTTTATGGGGTGGAATCTGTTCGGCAGGAAGGCGAAGAAAGAAGCGTCAGTTCCGATCGAAACAATAAGGCGTCTGGAACAGATCAGGGACCTTTACATGGAATCAGCGAAAATAATGGGAAGTACGAAGAATCTGACCACATTCCTTTCCAGGTACGAAGACGCGCGCCGGTTCATTTCGGGATTCAATTCGATCATGGCCCAGGCCGGCCAGGCTCCAATTCCTGAAATGAACGACGACATTGACGCCCTTTTCGTTGGTCGAGTCAGTGAAGTCGTCAGTGAAGAAGTCGCGGCGGCCCAGGGGTTGAAGACGGTTTCCGGGCGTCAGGACCGCCTTCAAAGAGTCGTGGACGCTTTGGAGCGTGTAGACAGGCCAGACGAAGGTCCGGTCGACGACGCGATCCTGGAAGCGGAAGACATAGCCTTTCGGGCGATTGGAAAGACGGTGGACTGGGCTTCCGAACCGTCGGATTCCGACATTAGCGTCAGCGAAGACCTGGTCTTGAAGTCGTTGAAGGAAGCCGCTTTCAAGGACGGCCGTCGACGTGGTTTAAGCGATAGGCAAATCGAAGAAGCGTGGCGGAAAACTTTCAGAAAATAGCAAAAAGGCGGACGGGTTTTCCCGTCCGCCTTTCTTATTTCTTCATTCGCTTGTTGATCTCCCGCGTGATCTTGCGGGACACTCTGGCCTGTTGGGTGTCCTTCGTCCGTTTCGCGGCGCGCTTCATGGTGAAGTGTCCCCGAACATAGCCGCCCTTCGGTCCGACGAACATTCCGCCTTCCGGGTCGTCCCGGTTATAGACGAAGGTGTTTCCTTCCCAATGGCCGGGAACAAAATGACTCCGGAATCCGTGTTCAAGGTGCCCCGCATATTCCAGCGGGTTATAAAAACGGACGATATAGCGTTTCCCGCTCCGCCTGGCCGTCTTGTCGGATTTCCAGTTCCGGCGGTAGTCGCCAGTATTGACGATGTCCGGGCTGTCATTCTTGCAGATCAGTCGCGCCTGTTTGACGGCGTACTGTCCTTCGCCGACGGCGATCTGGGACATGATTTCCGGGACGTCGTCTTTCAAGGCTTCCAGGCCGCCGATCCACTGGACCAGTTCGTTCTTCTTCACACCCACGGGATCGCCCCCTTCCGCCGGCTCCGGCCGGCTTACACTTTGCGAAGGTTCTTCGCGGCGACAGCGGCCGTGATAGTTGTACCGACGCCGATCACAACACGGTCGCCGCTGACCTGGATCACGTCGTAAGTGTCATAGTAGGTTTTGAAGGACTTTCCGTCGTAGGTGACGGCGTTCAGGACCTTCACCTTGTCCCCTTTCTTGAAGGACTCCGACCAGGCCGTGGTCGGAATCTTGATTTTCTGGCCGACGCTGATCAGGTTCGGATTGGTGATCCCGTTGTACGCGGCGATCGCCTGGTAGGTGGTCCCATACTTCGCCGCGATCGCGGACAGCGTGTCGCCCTTTTTCACGGTGTAGACGATTTCGCCGCCGCTTTCGGGCGGGGTCACGTCGGTCGCGCTTCCGCCGGCGTCGGAATAGTCAACATAGGGAAGGCGGCCGTGTTTCTGCCAGGTCCGGGTATTGTAGCCGGCCTTCTTGCCGATATTGCCGATGGCCGTGATCTGGACGTCATTTTCGAAGGCCGGGGAACACTCAACGGCCAGGCCGTCGCCGATATAGACGCCGATGTGGCCGGGGACCCACAAGGCTTCGCCGGGGGTCATGTTTCCCCAGTTACCGGTCGAAACGCTCTGACACTTTCCGATCATGGTGTCTGCCCCGATGTCAGGGACGCCGTTCGAAGCATAGGACGCGCCGCCGTAGGTCTTCGACTTGTCGCCGGTCCAGCCCCACAGAATACCCTTGATAAGACACACGCAGTCAAAACCGAAAGTGTCGGCGCTGGCGGCCTTGATCATAGCGGTCCGGGCCGCCTGTTTGTTGTAACTGTGATTCTGGGTGTACCTGGTCTTGTTCGCGGACGTCATAGGCGCGCCGAAACAGCCCATGACGTACAGGGTCTTGTGATTTTTGGCCGCGTCAATCAGCTTTTCGATAAAGATTTTACTTTTCATCATGGTCGTTTACTTCCTTTCATTCGATGTCTTCGCCGGAAGTCCCGGCGTTCAAAATGGCTGTGAACTTTTCGAACGCTTCCTTGATGTACTTACAGGAAACAAGAAGGACAGCGCCGATGATTACAAGGTCGGCGAAAATGTCGGTGTATTCCTGCGGAATAGACCAGCCGACTTCGTTCGCAAACAGGGGAAGGGTGGTGACGGATAAGCACAGAAGGACCAGGCCGATCACAAATGTCGCAATCTTGATCGCGCTGGCTACCAGCTTCGACCGATCGAACGGCTGGTTCTGCAACTTGATGTTGTACCACAGGGAAAAGGTGACGTTCGACAGATACGCCGCCAGGAAGATCAGCATGGACCAGCCGACACTGATCAGGTTTTCAATTACGCTGTGTAACATGGTCAAATCTCCTTCGTGTCGTTGTAGATTTCGGGACCGTACTTCTTCCGAAGTTTGATCCGGTTTTCTGCTTTCGCCTTGCTGTAATAGAATCCAGTCGCGGCCGCCGTTTCTGTGAAGACGGCCGGGATTAAATACGCAAGGGGCGACGTGTCGCCGGTTCTCCACACCATGACCAACGTGAAGGCGGTCACGAAGATCGTGACCGCCCCAACGGTGGAAATGATAATTTTTGAAAACTCGCGCTTCTTTGCGCGCCGGCCGGCGCTCATGGTTTTTTCTCCAAGTCGTCGATACGGTGATTCGCGACCTTGATTTTTTCTTCAAGGACTGCCTGGGTTTCTTCCAGGGCGTAGGTCCGTTCGACGACCGAATTATGTTTGTCTACCTTCTTTTCCAGTTGTTCCAGTCGGTAGGCAATCAAAGCGGAACTTTTCTTGTTCGCAAAATAAGAGCCGCCCAGGGTCCCCAGAAGGGACAGGACGGCGATCAGAATCCCTTCTGTCACTGGCGTCGTTCTCCTTTCTGGGTCACTCTGACGCTTCGGTCCAGCCATAGACGCCGGGTTCCCAGACGTTCCCGTCCAGGTCAGAAGTCCAGTGTTTCCCGTTGTGTGCGACCTTGTCGCCGGTGTTGTATGCGTCGTGTGCGCCCAGGGGTTGCGACCATTCCGGCCATTCCTCGCCAGGATCGCCGACCTTCGACCACAGGGCGGGCGTCAAAGACGGGTTCCAGCCCTTTTGTGACGTGTGACCCTGTCCTTTGTTGACGCGGTACAGGTTCCCGTCCAGCGGATCGCGCCTGATCTGGCCTTCGGTATAGGCCACCGGGTAGGCCCACGGGCTGAACTGGCTGGCGTTTTCGGACGCCGTGACGTCGTCGATCTGGCCGGCTTCCGCCATGACGACAAAGGCGATCGACGCCGCCCTGGCCGTTTCGGCGACCGGGTTCTGTTCCGCGCGGGCCTTTGCTTCGGCCATGCTGACGAAGTCACACTGTTCCGGTTTGAACATGATGTTTCCCCCTTTCTTTACGCGAACCGGACGGTCGCCTGGATCACTTCGATTTCCTGGGTCCCTTTCGTCATGTAGAACCGATAGGCCAGGCCGTAGGAAGGCGACACGACAGTCGCGTTCGCGAAGGTGTGGACGAACTTCCCGACTTTGCTTGTGATGTCTTCCCAGACAGGACTGTCGTCGAACGGGTTGTTCGTTACCTCGACATGAAGTGTCGCGTCGGCCGGGTGATCCGCCGGGTACAGGGACAGGAAGACCTTTTCGACCTTCGCGTCCGTTGCAATCGCGCGGGACGCGGCGATTCTGGTGACGGTACGGCTGAACGTGATCTGTCTGGTCGCGCTTCCGCCGGCTCCGTCTGTGACGTAGATTTTCAGAACGTGGGACCCGGTCAAAAGCCGAAGCCATACGCCGGACAGGTCAGCCGTATTCTGAACGCCGCTTGTCGCCTTAAATGTCCGAAGGGTGATTGTTTCGGCTCCGTTGCTCACGGTTTCCGTGACGGTCAACGTCTGGGACGCGGCTTCGTTGTCTGTGACGGTGTACTGGTAGGAAAACGGGTCGGTTTTTGCTCCCATATTCTGATCGCTTCCGCTGATCACCGGGTTTGTGTTGTAGGAAATGGCCGTCGCGTTCCCGGTCCTGTATGCGGATTCCGCGCCGTTGCTATCGACCGCCTTCACGCGGACCTGGTAGTTCGTCCCGCTCGACGGGACTGTGTCGACGATAGACTTCGCGGTCGTGATTCCGATCTGGGTGTAGGCCCCGGAATCGACGCGCCGTTCATAGACGTAATTGATCGCGTTCCCTTCCGGATCAGTAGACCCGCCGGTCGTGATTGTCAAAGACTGGCCGGCGCGCGGGGTTCCGTGGGAAATAGAAGACGGGGTCGTGGGCGGCTGATTCCACTGAATGATATAAGCCCCGTCTGTGTCTGTTGAATCAGATACCAGGGTGTCAGGGGCCAGGAACAAAGCCGGGCGAACGCCGAGGTAGCCGCCGTACGCGCTGCCCCAGCCCAGACTCCCGTCCGAATTGACGCTGCGCACGCTGATCGCGTCGCCGGCGTACGGGGTGAGAAGCCACCACCACCAGGGCTGTGAAGACGACAGACTGGAACTGGTATATTCCGACTTGCTGACAGCTTCGGCGGTCGGGTATGCCTTGCGGCGATCGGTGCTGTTAAAGTAGGGCCACAGGGTCCCTTCGGCGATCCCGTTTTCGGTGTCGCCGAAGACCTCTGTCCGGGTCAACAGGCGGACCTTCCGTGTGATCTGTTCTGAACCGCCGCCGTCTGTGCTGGACTTTGCGACTGTGATCGTGTCGTTCAAAAGGGCGTCACGGAAGTCCTGTTCGAAGCCATTCAGGAAGCCGGCTTCCGCTTCGTACTCGTTGTAATTTGACCAGACGTTCGCGTTATTGGGCGGGGCGTCTGCGCTGTGCTGTGCGCTGTACCACTGGCCGGCGCCGGCGGCGCTATTCAGCCATTGAAGAAGGTTTGCAACGGCCGCGCGGTTGTTGCCGTAATTCCGGCGGTCGCTGTTGCTGTTGCCAGACTCCTTCGCGTCGAAGCATTTCAGGGAAATGATTCGTTCCGTCACCAGGCCCACGCGGTCCGAAGACTGGCGTCCGACGACGAAGCGGATCACAGCGCCGTTATACTTCGTGTTGACCGACTTCACGATCGCGCCGACGGGAAGTGTCGACAGTTTTTTTGACATGGTATTCCCCCATTTCTTTTCTGAACAGGTCGTAGAACAGTTCGTCCGTGTTCCTGATCAGGTGGTAGCTGTTGCCGTGTTCAGCGTGACCGATCCAGGAAGAATAAGACTGGACCACAGTGTCGAAGGTGATCCGCCCTTCGTCCAGAAGGCGACGGAACTTCTTCAATTTCCGCCTGATTCGGTTTTTGCTTTCACGGCGTAGTTTGCGGACGACTTTTCCGCTTTCCGTCATGTACGTCCGGAATCCCAGAAAGTCGATCCCCTGGGATAGTGGAAACACGGCCGTCTTGTGGTTCAATTCCAGTCCAAGCGGGACAAGGAACTTCCTGATTTCTTCCAGACAGTAAAGCAAATATTCCTTGTCCGGGTGGATCAGGTAAAAGTCGTCCATATAGCGGCCGTAGAACTTGATTCCCAGGCGTTCCTTGATCATGTGGTCCATACCGGACAGGTACAGGACCGCGAACCATTGTGAAGTGTGGTTTCCGATCGGTATTCCAGGACCTTCGGTGGAATCAATGATCAAATCAAGAAGCCACAGGACGTCGGGATCGTGAATGACCCGTCGAAGCTGTGACTTCAAAACGCCATGATTGATTCTGTAAAAGTATTTGCTAATATCACACTTCAAGACCCAACCGTCCGCCCCGAACCGCCTGTAATAGCGTTGCATGAAGGTTTTCAGTCGATCAAGGCCGAAGTGTGTCCCTTTTCCTCTCTGGCTTGCGTAGTTATCATATATGAACGTCTTCGAAAGTATCGGTTCCAGTACGTTGTCGCAAAGACTGTGCTGAATGATCTTGTCGCGGAAGCCGTTATACATGATCAGGCGTTCCTTCGGCTCATGCACAAGGAAATAGTTGTAGGGGGACGGGCGGTATTTTCGCTTCGTCAGCATGACATGAAGGAACATCAGGTTTTCAAGGACGTTCACTTCAAAACGGACGACAGCATATTTCCACCGTTTCCCTTTTCGAGATTCCATGTAGGCGGAATAAAGCCGATTAAAGTCCGCCAGGGTTTCAAAGTCAGAAGGCGTGGTCAGTTCTTTGTTCATAAAATGCTCCTTGTCGCTTATAGTCTGGGCGTCGTAGCCGAAGCCCTCGCGTCGACAATCATGTGTTTACCCTGGCCTTTCCGGCGTCGGGAAGGATGTGATCTCCTTTGTTGGGGTCCTCTGCTTTCAGGTTCGTCGCCTTACTCGGTCGCGTTTTCCACCAAATCCGGGCGAACGCCGTTGTTGCCGTTGTACGCGTTGTTCCAGTTCAGACTCCCGTCCGAATTGACGTTGCGCACGTTGTTCGCGTTGTCGGCGTTCGGGGTGACAGATCACACCCTAATATCATTAACCTTCCGCCTGGGTTGACGGCTCCGCGCCCTTCGTTTCGGCCTTTTCGGCTTCTTCCTGGGGCGCTTGCTCCGCTTTATACCACGCGGCGGCCATGAACTTAACGTCCAGGGTGATCTTCGTCCAATGTTCGAATGTTCCCTGGTCAATGTAGCCGCGCTTTTTCGATAGTTCAATGAAGAACAGAAGCATTTTACACGCCGTCAGGGCGTCCCGTTGAAGGGACAGGCGGCGCGCCTTGTCTTCTGCGCTCCTGATCGGATAGATTTCATTTGCGGCCAGAAGTTTTTCATAGATCGACAGAACGTGATCCTGAATCCGGTTTACCATTGTGAAGCGGACTTTCTTCGGAAAGTGCTTCGTGTTGTCGGTCAGGTTCAGGGTGTAGTCGATCAGATTCGAAGCGACAGGAAGAACGTGAAGGGGGTTTTCGACCCCGTCAGTCTTCCTCTGATTCCTTTGGTAGTTTTGCCGGGTTCCCATTGATACACCTTCGTTTCCTGATTCTTTCAACCGTTTCGCGCCGGCCGGAATAGTCAAAGCCATAGTCCCGAAGGACGACAGTCTGTTCTTCGCCTTCGTAGGTCAGGCCGCACAGAACGACGGCGTCGCCACCACAGCGGCCGCACACGGGCCGAAGTTCAGTGAACAGATTAGATAATAGGCAAGACGTTTCCGACGGCGTACAGGCGAAGCGGGTCACAGATACAGCCGGTTTCCGGCGGTGTCCAGAATACCTTCCGGGATTCCGTCGCCGTCATATCCCTTCCACTGGTCGATCTGCGCGGGGGCGAAGGTGTGTGTCACGGTGGTCCCGGTGAAGCCGGTGTCAAGCTGTTCCTGGATCGCGGAAATATCGAAGTCCTGGCGGCGCTGTGCCGCTTCCACAGTTTCGCCGGTGGTTTCCTCGATCTGGGAAGCGTCGTGTCCGTGGACGATCGGGGCCGCATAGGCGACCATTTGCGCCGTTGTCACATAGGACCCGCTTCCGACGTTCACGGTGATCCCGCTGTTTTCCTGGTTCGTGACGACCACGGCGACGTCGTGGACGTGGACCGTGTCACCTTCGCCAGACAGACCTTCTTCGGTCTGGAAAGAACAGGGCGGAAGAACGTTGTCGCTGTCTTCTCCGTCCAGCCAGGAATAACTGAACATGAAGGGCGAACCGTCTTCGTCCAGTGCGTAGGTTGCGACCTCTCTGATATATACCTTTGTTTCCAGGCCGGCGTTCGTCACCTGGACAGGGATTCGCATATAGGAAGGGTCGCTTTCGACGAAAGTCTTTTCGCCGATCTGGGTGTTCACGTTGATCGGATTGACAAGCGCGGTCAGCGTGTTCGGGCTGACCTGGGCCACGCCGTCGCCGGCGGCCGCACTGGTCAGGACAAGCTGTTTTCCGGCCGCCAGGAAGGCGGTCAGGACTTCCGCGCCCTTGTCGGTGATCGTTGACTTAAATCGTGCCATTTTGGTTTCCCCCTTGTGGAATGTGTTCATGTCGGACCATATTGACCATAGCAGCCCCGATGACCGTCGGCGGACTCTGGACGACCTGGGGGATCGACGCTTGAAGCAACAGGACCAAGTTCGCCGGGATCATTTGCCCCAGGGTAGCCGCCAGGGCGTCCCGCTGTGTGAGTCCGGACAGGCGGATTCGAATGAACAGTTCATAGACTTCGTTGTTCAGGTCGACCTGGAAGTCGTCGCTGACCGTGGAAAGATACTTCAAAAGCGCCCTGTATGTGTAGGGAAGCTGGTCCAGGTATGCGATCAGGATTCTTTCGCGGCGCGCTTCCAGCGTGTCGCCAGGGGCCGCCACAAGGCCCAGAATCGCTTCCCAACGTCCACAGCCATATTCGGACAAGCTGACCAGGAAGAAGTCGTCTGGCGCGCCCTGGACGTCCTGAACGGCCTTCGAGAACTCCGGCTGTTCGGCTCCGGCGATCTGGTCGAACTCGACCAGTTCTTGAAGATAGCGCGGCCAGTATTCTTTAAGTTCCATTCGTGACCACCCCCAGGACTGGGATTTCGTCTGCGTCCAGGGAAATATTCGCGGTCCCCTGGTTGATCGTCGTCCCCGTAATGTCGATGATCCCGTCCACGTTCAGGACCTTCGTTTCAATCTGGCTAACGCGGACGATCAGGTTTTCGCTGTCCGCCCAGGTCTGGGCCAGGTCGTCGAAGTAGGACTGGATCGCCGCCTTTACCGCTTCCTGCGTGGTGGTCCAGGACGCAGACCCGGAAAAGGTCAGCGTGAAGGACACGTCGATCGTCGTCCCAGTGACGCCGGCGACTGTGACGACGTGGCCGATCGGGGCCAGGCCGACGCCGGTCCCCTGGGTCCCCACGGGGTCGATCGCTTCCTGGACTTCCTCGACCAGTTCGGGCGACGGAACGGACCATTCACTGTCCACCAGAACGATCTTTACGGTCCCGCCGCCATTCCATACAGGGAAAACCTTCACGGCTCCCACGCCCGGAAGAAGTTCGACCTTGTTCTTGTAGTCGGCTATATTCCCGCCGAACGCCTGGGATTCAAGGGACTCGAAATAGCGGGCGCGAAGAGCGTCGTCGCTTTCTTCGTCTTCTCCCGGAATCAGAATGTCCGCCAGGCGCGCGGCCGCAAGGTCAGGGACGTAGTCGATCGGAAACAAGGTCCCGACGTACTCATTCCCCGCGACGCCGGCCGTTTCCGCCGTCATGCTATACTGGCCGGCGGCGATCCGCTCCGTCACGACGAAGTTAATGTCGCCACCGGAAAACCGGGTTCCGATTTCCAGGTCACAGCCGGACCCGTCCGACTTCTCGAAGTAACCTTTTCTGACTGCATAGGTCGCGGCCGTCCGGAAGACACTTCGTTCCCGACACTTCTTCGTCAGGTCGTCGCCGGTTTCTGTGTCAGGGAAGGCCCGGTCAAGAAGATAGGCTAATTCGATATACATGATAGCCAATTCAGCCGCCGCCGGCGCGATCGCGTCGTAGACGATCGACCCTTCCCGTTTGTCCACAGAAGCGGACACGCGGGAAAGACAGCGTTCCATAATGTTTTCGAAGGTCATGTTCTCATACATTGGCTGTCACCGTCCTTTCAACAGGGATTTCACCGAAGATCGTTTCTGCTGTGAAGCTGACGCGGGCGGTCCGCTTGTCGATCTGTTCGACCTGGAAGTCGGTGACGTCGGTGATCCGGCTGTCCGCCAGAAGTGCTTCTGTTATCACGCGCTTGATTTCACTTGAAAACACGGGATAGCTTTTACCGACAACGGCGTTCAGTTCGATTCCGTAATTCCATGAATAAATCAGGTATGCGAACCGTTCCGTCGACAGGATTTTGAAGATCGCTTGCTTCATAGCTTCGGTTTCATCGACGAAGCCGGCGACGCGGCCGGTGTCGAAGTCCACCTTGTAGGTTCTGGTCGGTTGTTCCGCCGCCGGCGTTACCGTCACGGCCTGGCCGATTGTGACCGTGGAAGCGGTTGGAATCAAGGCCATAGGATCACACCCTTCCCAGAACCAGGAACGACTGTCCGCCCTGGTTTCGAAACAGAACCACCTTGTCGCCGACTGACAGGCCGTAATAATATTCGGACGTGCCGTCTGTGTTGGTCAGGTAGTTGTTTTTCAGTGTGTGTTCGTGGGACGCGAAGGAAGCGTCGCCGGCTCCGCCGTCCTTTGGCTCCGTGGTCGGCGCTCCCTTGAATCCGCTGTGCTGGTGGGTCGGGTAGTAGCCGGCGCGGAATTGCTTCATTACGACGATCGCTTCGCCGGTGATGTCGAAGCGGTTATCGACCCGGATCGTCAAGGGGGACGTCGACGTCACATTTCCAAAAAGGAAGGCCGCCGGAACGGTCGCGTTCTGCGACTGTTGGGCGACCTTTTTCATAGTTTCAAGTAGGGCCATATCACACCACCTTCAATTTCAGGGACATTTCTTCTTTCAGAAGATCGGCGCTGGCTTCTTCGATAATGAAGAAGGCACTGACGCCGACCTTCTCAATTCCGATATACAAGGCGCGGCCGGCGCGGACGGACAAATCCAGAAGGGCCTTCACTTCAAAGGTCTTCTTCGGCCGGTTGTAAAGTTCCAGCATTTGACCGCCGCGTTCTTTGATCTGGGCTTCGTTCATATCTTCGTCGACGGATTCGTAGTCCTGCAAGGTCCCCCAGAAGGTTATATTGTTTGAATCCTGGAAGATGTAAACGTCGCGTTTTCCGGTTTCCTTGTTGTCCCGGACAAGTTTGATCTTGTTGTAGGTTTCGGAATCTATGTCGGTTTCGTAGGTGTAGCCGGTCGCCATACTGGAATCGCCCACGAACAGGTCCAGCTTCGACTTCTCGACGTCTGTGATCCGAAGGGACCCGAAGTCGTCCCACAGAACGAACATTTTCCCGGTGTTGATCAGGGTATGATCCAGGGCCTTCAAGACTATGTCAAAAAGGGTCTGGCCGTCTTCGATCATGGACGGGATCGCGTAGCTGGTGTTTTCAAGTTCACCGCATTTCAGGCCGAAGTCTGCCGCGATCTGGGTCAGGATTTCGTCGGCCCTCTTGCCGGTGAAAACATAGGTTTCCTTGTTCTTCTTCAAATACCAGGTTTGGTCGTATGCGGTGATCGTGACCTGGTCGGTTTCGTCCTGTCCGATTTTCACCACATATCCATAAAAAATCCCGGTGTCGTCGTCCTTCAAGGCGACGATCCCGCCGTGGGTCCAGACCACAGCGTCGTCGGCGATCATGGTCAGTTCCAGGGAAGCGGGGGAACCAGACCTTTTCGTCGACCACTTCGCGCCGGCGCACAGTGTAGTCACGTCGAAGGCGTCGCCGGTCACGTTATTCTGGTACAGAATGGAGATCACGGGATCGTGAAGACCTGTCCAGGGTAAATCAGGTTCGGGTTCGACCCGATCGTCCCCTTGTTGGCGTTGTAGATTTTGGTATAGTCGCTTCCCTTACCGTAAATCTGTTTCGCGATATTCCACAGACAGTCACCGGCCTTCACGGTGTACGTCTTCGCTTTCGCGGTTTCTGGTTTCCCGGTCCTCTCCGGCTCCTTCGCCTGTGCGGGCTTTTTCGGCTCGGCCGGAAGTTCGATACGTCGGGGCGAATAGTCCTTCCATTCTGACAGCTTGATCGAATAGTAGAAGTCGCCCAGTTCTCCGGCGCGTTCTTCATAGTCGAAGGTTTCGACGCCCATTCTGACGTTGATGTCCAGGTCTGTTCCGGTGATAAGGAACCGGACTGGTTCAAGACCGTCCCGCGCGGCCTGAATGGCCTGGACGATCTCGACCGGGTCCCGGACCCTTCCCGTGACATAAGGCGCGCTATGGGCCGGGAAAAAGCTGTCCCAGGCAATAGTTCGAAGCCCCTTCTTTCGAAGGATCAGAATGTCGCCCAGGACAAGGACGGTCGCGGTATCGTTATTTCCTGGCGAAGTGACTTTCAGTTTTTCAGGAAGGACGGGAATGTCGATTTCCCGTCCCCCTGTGATCAGTGTCATTCCGTAATTGTTCATTAGGCATACACCCCCTCGGCGGCCGCTTCGAACTCGTTTTCCAGGCGGGATTCGATTCGGTTGACAACTTCATCGACGTCCACCTTCTCGCTGATCTTCGCGTCCACAGCCACAGTCGGGGTCAAGGTCACGAAGTTCTGGACATAGCGCATTTCGGCCACGTCCCGAAGGAACTTCAAGTCTTCTTCGGCGATATTCACGTCTTCGTCGATAGACCCGACGGACCCAACGTGGTCCACGTTCCCAATGTCGCCGGGGTCTGTGTTGGCGTAGGCGGACCAGTCCGGTTCGGTGCTTCCGCTTCCAGCGGCGGCGGCTTCGGCCTTTGCGGCCGCGATTTCCGCTTCACGTTGCGCCGTGGCGGCGTTCGCTTCGGCCTTCATAGCGTCCAGGGCGGCGTCACGCTCTGCAATCTGGGAATTGATCTGGTCCTGGTAGGCGGCCAGGTCTGCGGCTCTGGCTTGTTTGGCGGCTTCATTTTCCATTTGTGCGGTAGTCCCGAACGTGACCTTCTCGATCGCGTCGATACTGACGCCGGGGATTTTGTTCAGAACATTGATGAAGCCGTTTATGATGTCGATCGCGCCATTGACCATATTTTGAAGGATAGTCAGGACCCCGGCCTTCATATCGCCCATGAAGTTCTGAATGTTCACGCCGGCCGTGTAGAAGGCAAGTTGCAAACGGTTCCACAAATCCATGACGAAGTAAACGCCGGTCATAAAGCCGATTTTTACCCAGTCCCAGGCAGTCAGAACGGCGTTCACACAGATCAGCCAGGCGACTTTCAGGCCGCCGACAGACTGGACCCACTTGTAAATCGCCGCCACAACGACGCCGATCGCGATCGCTATCCAGAACAGGGGATTCGTCAGAAGTGTCGTGAAGAACGCCTGGGCGGCTCCTGTTGCGATCCATGTCGCGGCCGTCTGGATTCCCAGGGTCACAGCGTAGCCCAGGGCCGCCGCCGCCAGGCCCCAGAAGATCGGGGCGATCATGGACCAGTTGTCGTAAATCCATTGTGCGCCCTGGCCGATCATGGTCAGGACAGGCGTGAAGGCTTCCAGTGCGACGTTCTTCGCGATCGTCCAGACCTGGGAAAAGGTCATGGGCATAGAAGCAAACTTCGCGTTGATTTCGTCGGCAGACGACAACATGGCGTTTTTCACGATCGTCGAAGTGATCTGACCTTCGGCGGCCATTTCACGGATTTTTCCGATCGGGACGCCCAGGTAGTCGGCGATCGTCTGAATGATGGTCGGGGCCTGTTCGAAGATACTGTTCAATTCCTCGCCACGAAGGACGCCGGACGACATGGCCTGTGTCAGTTGCAACATGGCCGCGTCGATTCCGGCGGCCGACGTTCCGGCGATTGTAAACTGTTTGTTGATCAGTTCGGAAAAGGCGATCAGTTCTTCGTTACTGGAAAAGGCGTCGCCGGCCATTATTCCCATTTTCGCCACAGCGTCGGCCGTTGTCTGATAGGACGCGCGGGACCTGTTGGCGGACTCCATGATCATATCTTGAAGTTCCGCCGTGGTCTGCAAGCCGTCATTCATCAGGTCCAGGCGGGCGCGGGTGGTGGTCATGCTGTCTGCCAGCTCGATCACCTGTTTCGCGCTGAACGCCGCGATCGCGGACTTTATAATTCCGCCCATGCTCGACCACACGGACTTGACCTTCTTCGCCTTGTTTTCCGCCTGTTCCTGCCTGTTGTTGAAGTTGTCGACCTGGCGGCCGGCCGCTCCGATGTCGGCGGCGCTCCGCTCGAATGGCGCGCCGGGGTCAATGGTATCGGACAGGGCGTCCGTGGTGTCCAGGGAACGGTTCAGACGTTCGGCCGCGCTGGTCATGGTGTTCAGACGGGACGTCATTCGGTCCTGGATCGAAAACTGTGTAGATACGCCGGCCACGTCGTCACCTTCCTTTCTTGCCCTTCCGGCGTTTTGCCTTCGCCGCTTCCTTCTTTTCCTTCTCTATTTGAAGGTCAATGGAAGCATAGATAAAGGCCCTTTCCCGTCTGGGAAGGGCCAGAAGCGCGCCTGGAAGGATTTTCAGCCGGTGGAGAGCGTAATGGGCGTAAACCGATTCGCCGTCGGCGTCCGCCTCATTCCCGCCCCCCGTGATTAGTTTTTTGCTTCGTCCCTCAAATCGTTGACGTCGTCGGTGAAGCCGTTGATCTCCTGGACGGCCAGAAGAAGGTCGGTGTACTGACCAGGATTCAGGACCAGGTTGATCAGGTCTTCGGCTCCACGGACTCCCTTCTTCGCCTGGAAGTCGGCGTCCTTGAAGTTGGGGTCGATACAACAGGCCGCCACAAGACGGGCGTTGTAAAGGTCGGTGTCAGTGTCGATCCGCTTCTGGCGGGTCTTTTTGTCGAACTCGATCTTCTGACAGGTCTTCCGGATTGCCTTGTTCTCCGCTTCGGTGATCGACCGGATCACGAAGGGGTGGGGGAAGGGTGCGATCTGGACTTCCGTCTGGGTCGTGCCGATTTCGGATTCCATAAGAAACTCTTGAAGTTTACCCATTGTCTTTTACCTCGCTTTCAGAATCAGAACTGTGTGAAGGGCGTCAGAATGTCGAAGTCTTCGAAGGTGAAGTCGACGTCTTCGTCCAGGGGGTCGTCGCTGTCGCCGTCCAGTTTGCCCAGGACGACGGAATCCAGGTTGCAGTCGATCAGAAGAACGGACTGTTTTCCGGCGGAAGACTCCTGGTCGTCGTTTTCGATCACCATATCGAAATAGATGTCCTGGCCGGTTTCCTTCCACTGTTTGATCATCTGGCGGAACAAGGGGGTCATGTAGTAAAGGGTCATGGACCCGGTTCCGTTGCCGCCGGTGGTCTTGTGGCCGGTCATGCGCTTCCCGATCGCCTTTACTTCCGACTTCGACTTCTCCACGGTGGACTCGATCGTCTTCGCGAAGAAAAGTTCTTCGTTGTTCCCGTCGATCTTTGCATACGCGCGGCCTTCCTTGCCGGAAATGGTATCAGGCGCGTTCAGGGTTTTCATTTCGGTTCACACTCCTTCCGTTAGTTGACGACAGTCGTCATATACAGCTTTTCCATGCTGTCGTTCGGTTTCAGCGCGGAATCGACGGCGACGTCACGTTTTCCGACTCCCTGCTGAATGGTGATGTCTTCGGAAATAAAGTCGCTGATCGCGTCGATGTCCTGGTACTGCAAGGCCAGGGACACAAGGTCGGCCTTGAAAAGCTGGCGTCCGGTGTCGCTGTTGGTAACTTTTCCGATGTAGGAATCACCGAAAATCCGGGCGACGTCGTTCGCCCATCCGTCCAGGACACGGATCACGCGGTTCGAAGTCCAGTCTTCGGTCATTCCGCCGCCGAAGTCGGTCAGACTGTTGATGTCGGTCAGGACGCGGGCGGTTCCGTAGTCCGCATAGAAAACGAACTCGCCGGCCTGGATTGCCGCTTCGAACTGGGACTTCGTATATTTGATGTCGACGTCCACGGCGTCGTCGTAGGCGGTGTTCGTCAGGCTTTCGTTGATCTCCGCGCCGGCGGAAGCGCCAGTCACCCACGCGACAGCTTTGTCGCCGGTCACGGTGGTTCCGTCGGTCAGAATGACGCCGTTCTTCACATTGATCAGGCCGATGTTGTTTCCCTTGTAATCATACAAGACGCCGACGATCTTCTTCCCTTCGTCGTCGCGAAGGCGCTTCACAAAGGTCGCATACAGGGCCTTGATTTCGTCGTCGTCGCCGGGGTAGCCGATCACGTTGAAGGACTCCACTTCGAAGCCGTTCAGGGCCGACGTGTGGGCCGCGCCGTTGACGGTTCCGTTCGTGCCGCCAGTCAAGGGGGTCGCGACAGCCGCTTCCAGGCTTGCCGCGCTTCCGAAGGTGACGAAGTCGTTCGCTTTCAGTCCGGCCGATCCGCTGTCCTTTGCGACGGTCTGGGTGTCCATAACCATTCCGTCAAGATAGGTCACGACGTCGACGTCCGTCGCGTTGTCGGCGTTGGTCAAGATTGCGACACTGATCGCGTTCCCTCGCGTACCGCCATAGGCGGCCGTGACGGACATTCCGCCCACAGTTGCGGTCGCCTTCGTGCCGCCGGAATTGACGCGATAGATCAGAAGCGTTCTGGCGCGTTTCAGGGCTTCACGAACCAGAAGAATGTCGGCCGCCGTGGGATCATAGCCGAATACGGACAGGGCGGTCTTGTTGAAGTCCTCGGCATAGATAGAAAAGACCTTGTTTTCAGGCCCCCAGTTCAGTTCCAGGGGAAGGGCCGCGATTCCGCGCGTCCCCATTTTGACGACGCTTCCCAGGCTGACGAAATTGATATACGCGCCAGGAAGAATCTTGTTCTGTGTGGTAAAAGTTCCGCCACCGATAGGCATGACTTACACCTTCCTTTCCAGAAAATCAGTGACCAGGCGGACGGCCTGGTCCTTTGTGTAGACCTTCCCGTCTTCCAGGACGGCCGCGACGGCGTCCCTCGGAAGGTTCAGGGTCTTCGCTTTGACCAGTTGTTCCTTCGTGAAGGTCGGGGCCGCCTGGTCTGCGGCGCTGGCCTTCTTCGCGGCGGGGGCCGCTTTCTTTGCTGTTGCCATTACTTCACTTCCTCTGTTTGGTCCAGGTTTTCCATGAAGGGGATTTCCGGCGGGGTCACGACAAAGAAGAAGTCGGCGTCGAAGGTGAACTGGAAGACGCGGGCGTTCTTGTTCGGCGTCGCCTTCTGGCCGGTCAGACGGACCGTCCGGCCCTTCTGGTCGGCTTCCTTTACGGTCAGGACGTCGAACTGGTCGAACATGGTTTCCGCCCAGGCGTTGAACTCCATATTTTCCTTCGTGTTTAGGAAGTACAGGACTTCGAACTGGATCGACCGCTTCCAGCGGCGGTCCAGGTGTTTTTCCTGCTCCGATTCAATGATCCCGACAAAGAACTGGCCGTCGGCGTCCTTCGGGATTTCGTCGACATAGACTTTTCTGTCGGGCCACACGGCGGTCAGTTTCCCCGCGATCGCTTCGATGAAATTATTCAATGTCACGCCAGATCACCGTCCTTCACACGGATTTCCTGGTGGGTAGCATATACGGCCGGGCGACCGACGACCTGGAATGTCAGAACGCGCTGACTGGCCGGGTCTGTTCGGCCGAAGCGTTTCAAGGAAACACTGTCGCCAGGAAGGACCAAAAGGTCAGGGGCGGCAAACACGACGGCGTCGTAGTCGACTTCGTTCTGTGCGTCCGTCTGCTGGCTCTTGTCGCTTCCTGAATACGACAGCGCGCAAATGATTTCAGAATACTTCACAACGGGGACGGCTTTCGTGATATTGTTCGCGCCTGTTGTGGCTTCGGTCCGGCTGATCGTGGCTGTGTCTTCGTAGGTCATTTCGATCGCCGCGCGCTCTGCGGCGGGGTTTCCGAACATACGATCACCACCTTAAACGCCGGAACTCATTCAGGACTGTTCGCCAGCCGAAAAAGTCGTCGCCTTCTGCGCCCAGGTTAAAGGTCGACGCCGATCCGGAAGCGCCGGAAGCATTTGCGAAGGACGTCGTGACGTCCCCGCGCTTCACAGACGCGACCGGACCGACGGCCGCCTGGGTGGTCCCCAGGCCGGCGGCCTTGTAGTAGCTGACACACATGACGATCAGCGCGTTTTCCAGCGGGGCGGGAAGCGTGTCCTGGTTGATATAGGACAGGACCAGGTCTTCGACCGTTTGAATGACGAAAAGAAGAACTTCGTCCTGGTCTGTCCCGTTGATCCCCAGAAGGGCCTTGACCTTTTCCAGCCGGTCTTCCTTCGACATAAGGACACGAAGGACTTCCTTCTGTTCAAGGTCTGTCAGGCCGTCCAGGGAAGCTAAAATCTGTTGAAGCACGTTTCCACCACCTTTCGGCGGCCCCTGATTACTCCGCGCCCTTCTCCGCCTGGATCAGTTCGATGATCTGGGCCTTCGTGGCGTCGTCAGGGACCGTGATTCCGGCCGCCTGTGCGGCTTCCAGAAGTTCGGCCTTGTTCATCTTCGCCAGGGACTTTTCGCCTTCGTCTGCGTCCTTCTGCGGCTCGTAGGGGGCATAGTCCGGGCTTTTCATAAGCTGTTCGGCGACGATCTCGCTGTTAGGCTCCAGGATCACGCCGTTCCGCTTGTTCTTGAACTTCATTGTCGTTCACCTCCGATTAACCGCCGACGGTTTCGTCCATGTAGAAGATCAGGTCGGGGGTCAGGGCCTTTGTGCCGTAGTCGAAGAACATAGACACGCCGTAGTCGTTGGACAGGGGGATCTTCTCCGGCTCGCCGTAGGGGTAGATCACGGCGGGCTGTGCGATAGCGCCTTCGATCATAGCGATCGCGCGGGTGTAGGTGGAACCGGAAACGGGAAGATTGATACAGGAATAGGTCCGGACGCCGTGGAAGATTGCGAAGTCTTCGGCGGCGGTGTCCACGTTGGCGTTGTGGGTGTTCTTGTCCAGGTAGTTTCTGATCTTGCCATAGAAGACAGGATCGACCACAAGGCGGATCAGGTTCCGGGGAACGCCGCGAACGTAGTCGTTCTTCACGGTTTCAAGGGTCTGGATCAGGGCTTCGACCTGGGCTTCAATGTCGGTTTCCTGGGTGGTGAAGGAAGTTCCTTCCTCTTTCGCCTTCGCGAAGAAGGCGGCGTCCAGTTCGGCCGCCACGGTGTCGACGTGGTTGTCTGCGCGGCGCGCCATGATGTTACCGACGCCGAAGGTGTCAAGGTCGAACTTTGCGGCTTCCTCGACGATCTCGCGGTGGGTGTCCAGGTTGACAGTGGTCGGGGGGACGGTGATCGCGTCGCCCTTGCCGGCGGCTCTGGCGGTTCCGTATGCCTGGGACGCGCTGTTCTTGAATCGCTTATACTCCACGGAACCAGTCGCCGGGTTGCCGGTGTAGGACTGGGATTTCAGGCCGGAAGACAGGGTTTCCTTCTGAATGTTGGAGATCACAAGGCCGGACAGTTCGGCCAGGTCGACCTTCGTGGAACCGGTCTGAATAAGGCTGATAGCTTTGGTTCGTGCCATTGAAAATCATTCCTTTCGTTTGTCTGTTGACAGGTTTGTTAAATCACGACAGGGCCTTCGACCTTTGCGGCCGGGTCCTGGCGCGCGCCGGGGTCAGCGGGCTTCGCGCCCTTGATGTCGGGGTTCTTCGCCGGCTCCTGGGTCTTGAAAAGGTACGCCTTCGACTCCTTCAAGGGTTTCAGAAGGCCGTCAAGGTCAGTTTTCAGCGCGCCGGCGTCGTCAACCTCGATCTTGTCAAGGTCCAGAAGGGAAATAATGTCGGCCGGGTCGTGGGCCTTGTCTGCCAGTGCCATTCGAAGGGCCGTGTTCTTCTGGATTCGCGCGATCTCTTTCTGGTGGTCGGTCCGAAGGGTTTCGATCGTGGACTGGGCGGTCTTAACGTCGTCGGCGATCTTTGCCGGGTCGCCAGACCCGCCGATCGCCTTCAAGGCTTCGGCGGCCGCTTTCAGGGCGTTTTCCGCGCTGTTCTTGCCGCTGTTGGCTCCGTTGTACTTCTCGGCCGGGACGAAGGTTCCGTCGTTCCCGACGACCAGGTCCACGTCCTTTCCGTCCTTGCCCTTTCCCTTCAAGGCCGCTTCGACCTGGTTCGACAGGTCTTCACCCAGAATGGTTTTGACGCTTTCGGTGATCATGGTTTGCTCCTTTCTCCGCTGTCTTTACCGTGACTTCCACACGCTTTGCGGTCCCGCCTGTTCGCCGGGCGGGGGCGGCTGTTTTGGGTATGAAAAAACGCCCACGGAAGGGCGTTCAATCATCGTTTGAAATTGTTTTCAGTTGATTTCGCTTGTTCGTTCCTGTCTTCACGTTCTGGCGCTCCGCCCATTCTTCATAGGTCATATTTTCGGGCATTTTCTGGCCTGAATTGTACCAGTCCAGGGCGTCGTCCGGGTCATATTCGACCGTAGTACAGCGGTCGTTCGGGTGCATGGGCGGATAATTCACGCCGGCCTGTGCGTCCTTCAATTTGAAGTGCTTCCCGTCCAGGGCGGCGCACACTTCACAGGTTCGGCTGTCCAGGGTTGCGACGTATTCATATTCGTCCACGCCGGCCGCTTCATAGGCGGCCTTGTCCGATTCGCCGTGGAAATAGGTCGTTTCGGTTCTGATCAGACGTTCGGCGGCCTTGTAGGACTGGCCCATTCTGGCCGAAAGTTCCTTCGACATGGTCGGAATACTCTTTCCTTGCATGACGCCTTGTGTGATAGTTTCCCGGACGTGGAACAGAAGGGCCTGTTTGTTCTGCCACAGGCGGTCCGAAAACATAGCGCCTGACCAGGGATAGGACAGGACGTCTTCGACGGCGCTTTCGTCCAGTTTTGCGATCTCATGGAAGAAGCCGGCGCGGGACTGAATGTCGAAGATTTTCTTGTAGTAGCCTTCCTGGAAGGCGTCGCCGAACTCCGCTTTCATTTGTGCCACGCCAGTTTCCCACAGGTCATTTAGTTTCAGGTCAATCTGGCCCAGAAGGGCTTCAAGGCGTGAAATGCGGCTGTTTGTGGATAGGGCGTCCAGTTGCGCCGTCAGGATAGCCTTGACGCGCGGGTCCTGCTCCTGGGCGATCCTGGCGACGTATTCGGCCAGTGTTGCCTTCCACTCCTGGAACTCTTTTCTGGTCAGAAGGCGGACCGCCTGATCGTAGGTCAGACCGTACTTTCCGGCGTACTTCGAATAGAAGTCGCCGATCTCCCGGCGGATTGCCTTCGCGGCCCTGTCGTATTCCTGGAACATTTTCGCCGTCAATTCGACGCCGCGAAGATAGGCTTCGTTTTCCCGTTGAAGGGCGCGGGCGATCCAGTATTCCTTATTCCTCGCCATTCACGCCACCAGCCTTTCCAGCGGCCCCTTCCTGGCCTTCCTGGGCCGTCTGGGCGGTGTTGTTCGCCCCCAGGGAATCGTTGAACAGACCTTCGCCGAAGTCTTCCATAGCGGCCTTCTTTTCCTTGTCGATCTGGTCCAGTTCTTCGTCGACGTCCGTGACCCACGGGTGATTTTGAAGGATCGTCCGTTTGGAAATAAGACCGTCACTGGTTCGGGCGTTGTTGATCACGTCTGTTTCATTGACCGGAAGGTCCATATTGAACAGAATGTCGAAGTCTTCTTCGGTGAAGTCGCCCTGGCCGGTGATCTGGAAGTAGACGTCAATGAAAAGTTTCAGGCGGTGGAAGGTGTCTTTCAGTTCAGTCCCCAGGGAATCACAGTCGGCGTCAAGGTCCATATATCGGAAGTTGATCGCCGTTCCGCTTGCGTTTCCCAGGTCCGGGTCCTTCGTGTCCACGGCGGCCGCATAGTCATAAATGTCGCGTCGCTCATTGTCCAGGAAGGCCATGACGGCGTCGATGTTCAGGTCCGCCTGTAATTTGTCCACGCCGCCGTCAGAAGTGACCTTGATCGCCATGTGTTCCTTCAAGTCTTTCAGGAACTCCGCCAGGTCGGTTCCGCCATAGTTTTTCAGAATGTAAATGAACTTCGCCACGTCGCGAAGTACGTCGGCCGTGACGCTGTTTTGCCAGTTGATGTCGTCGATCAGGTCCTTCACGAAGTAACACAAGGGAAGTTCTTCTTCGTTGTATTTCAGCCACGCGATCGGAACTTCCGACCAGTTGTAGGCCGTGTTCCCGACGGTGAAGTGTGGTTCTGTCCAGTCGCTTTCCTCTGTCCCGTGGTCCTTGTCGACGTAGAAGTCGCCGGCCCCGGTCCCCGCGAAGGCGTCCGTCTTGAAATACTTCACACCGCCGGTCCACCAAAATTCAGCGTGTGTAATAACGTGCTTCCTGGTCCCGATATAAATGACCTGGTCATAGAATCGAATGAAGGCGTCCAGCTTCGTTCGTTCTGAATCTTTCCACAGCGGGACCACTTCGGGGGACGGGATTCGCATGAAGGCAAGTTTCCCGTCGTCGTCGAAATACGGTTGAATCCAGGCGATACCGGATTTTACAGCACCCTTTCCCAGACTTTTGATCTTCCGGCGGAAGGTTTGGTCAAACACTTTGTTCAGGGCTTCGCCGTATGCTTCGCTTTCAGTGTCCACGGTCCAGGGCTTCGACAGAAGGTAGTTCGCCTTCTGGTCGACCAGCTTTTTCAGGATCGGTCGTTCGATCTTTGCGTTCGAACGGTTGGAAACGTCGACCGTCTTCGTCTGGACGGAAGACCTGTTTCTGTAATATGCTTCGGCTTCCAGCATGATATGATACTGGGGCGACCGCTTGAACTCCCTGATTTCCTCGCTGACGATCTGCGCCAGGGTCATGGGGGCCTTTTCCGGGTCGTTCAGAATCATGTTGATCCGGTCCATGACGGACAGTTCCATTCTTACCACCTCACTTCAAAACTTCGATAGACGAACCGCGTCGCGGCCGCTCCACTCCGTAGCGTAGCGCCGCCATAGCGTCGTCCATGAACTCGACAGGTTCGTCGATGTAAAGACCCGTTGTCGGATCTTTTTTCCATTTCCACTGTTGGACTTCCTTCAAGGTGTTCACACAGGACGGGTGAATGTGGATTTTCCGTCCTTTCAGGAAGTCGATCTGGGCCTTCACGCTTCCAGGCTCTTTCTTAACCGGGTATGCGCGGAAGCCGGCCTTCTGCCATGTCCTGATCCTGTCCGGCTCTGCGGAATCACAGAACATTTCCACACGGGTGTCGATCTGCTTCTGGCGGGCCAGGGCGATAATTTCTTCGGTGTCCTTCTCGAAGACATACACTTCGGACGCGACATAGATTTCGCCGTCCTTCCAGCCGATTCCCAGGATCGCGTCGGCGTGGTTGAAGCCGAAGTCCTGGCCGTAATAGAAGCCGTCGAAGAAGTCCCTGTCGGTCGGGAAGTCGTGGACCTCGAAGTTCGTCAGGATCAGGCCGCCCAGTTCGCCCCATTCCCCCAGGCCGTAGACTCGATAGCCTTCCGGGTCTTCTTCCTTGCGGCGTTCCATTCGCCGGAAATAGGCCGGGTCGATGAATCGGTTCGTCTTGTATGTCGAATGATGTGTCAGAACGTCCGGGTCTGCCTTGTCGAAGTAGCGGGCCTTGATCCAGTGTGTCGCGCTGACCGGGTTGAAGGTCATTGTGATCTGGTAGAAAAGATTCGGGTTCAAGTCGTCCAGGTTTCCGCGAAGGCGGTCGTCCAGAATGTCGACGTCGTCCGAAAGAAGTTCCGTCGCTTCTTCGCACCATATCCAGACCAGTTTTCCGTTCTTGAAGGTAATCGACTTCACCTTCTCACGCTGTCGCTGGTCCTTTACGCCCCGGAAGATGATCCGGTTCCCGGTGGTCTTACATTCCAGGGCCAGGGGGTTCAGGTTGACCTTCCAGAAGCGGTCGGCATAGGGACCGAACATTCGATAGATCGCCGCCTGTAACTCTGCGAAGGTGCTGTCACGGTTCGTTTCTTCGATTTTCCGAACGACTAACAGGTTCGCCCCCTGGAAGGCGGGGTCAGACAGCTTCGCGACGTAGTCCTGGGCGATATTCACAGACTTTCCAGAACCGGCGGACCCTTTCAATATGCGGTATCTTCCGCGCCACTCATTCACAGGGCGGAAGACGGGGTTGAACTGGGCGGACGCTCTGAACTCAATCGTCCGGGCCGTAGTCATAATTGATCACCACCGTCACAGGCGCGGCGCTGTCCGGGCTGTCCTTGAACATTCCCAGGTGCTTTCCGCACAGTTCCAGGGCCTTCAATTTGTCGGCCAGGCGGATTTCCCGTTCCACTCCGTCGCCGTCTTCTCCTGGGATCACTTTCACCTTCACAGAAGCGATCGCGGCCGTGTCGTCACGGGACGCGTCCGAAAGAACGGTCGCGTCGTTCATATTGATCACGTCGATCGCGTTCACGAAGGCGATTTTCCCCAGTTCCAAAAGGACCCGGTCGGCGTTGATTCCTGTACGCTTCGACCTTTCGGCCATAGCGCGGTCTATGCGCGCGCGGATTTCAGGTTTTTTCAGTAATTCACTTCCGATACTCCCCGCCGATTCCACGGAATATCCGGCGCGGATCGCGGCCTGGGTCGCGTTCAGGTCGATCAGGTATTCGTCACAGAAGACTTCATTCTTCTTCGTCAGGCGGGCCACGATCTTCACCTTCCTTTCTTCGTGGTCTTCCGGGCAACAGAAAAGGAACGCCGGCGAAGGCGTTCCTTTCTGCGTCCGTATCAAATGAAGGGGTCCGGGAACTCTGCAAGGTTCCCTTGTAGCATTTTCGCATATTGCGTGGGCGTTTACCAGTGCGGTTATATGCAAACATTTGCAAAGATGTGCAATCATGTGCAAAAACTTTCCGCCGACGCGGGGTCTTTCACTCGATCGCCCCGTGAAGGCGGATATACTTTCGAACCAGGCGTTCAACAGCCGTCTTTCTCTGTCGGCTAACCGTGGACACGTCCATTCCCAGGGTTTCGGCCGCCTGTTCGTAGGTACGGCGCGGGTAGTACATGGTCAGAAGGACGATCTTCGCCTTCGCGTCCATAGCAAGGACGATTTCGTGGACGTTCTCGATCTGGCGCTGTCGGTCTTCCAGGGCTTCGACCGCTCTTTTTGTCCTGGCGGTCCGCCGTTCAATGGCGGCGGCGATCTTGACCATGTTCCCGTCAGGGTCAGGGGACGACTGGACGCGGGGCGTGTCATAGCGAACGGCGCGGGGGTAGGCTCTGGCCCTGATCTCTGCCAGGTCCGCTTCCAGGGCCGCGCGTTCGGCTTCAATCTGCGCTTCGATCGTCCGGGTTTCCTGGTCGTGGTTCTTTAATATGTCATAAACGCGGCGGGTCGTCCTTTCTTCCGCGCGCTTCGCTGTTTCTTTGGCGTCCATGTCGTCGCCCCCTTTCCTGCCGGTGTTTAGAACGGAAGATCACAGTCTTCGCCGTCCATTTCTTCGAAGCCGCCGTTTTCCATGTAGTCGGCCGCCACGCTCCCGGCCGGGCGGTCTTCCGGGGCGCGTTTTGAGTCGGCGAACTCCACTTCGTCGGCCACGACAGAAAAGCGGGACCTTTTGTTCCCTTCCTTGTCGGTGTACTGGTCGACTTTGATCCGGCCCTGGGCCACGATCACGCGCTGTCCTTTGCGGAAATGCTTCGCCACGAACTCCGCCGTCTTTCTCCATACGACGATCGGAACGAAGTCCGCTTCCTCTCTGTTGAACTTTCGGTCGACGGCCAGGGAAAAGGTCGCCACCGGAACGCCGTTCGGCGTGTGTTTCAGTTCCGGGTCGCGTGTCAGGCGGCCGGACAGTTTCACGTCGTTCATATAGAATCACCTTCCTTCCACTTCTGGGCGAACTTCGTGATCCGGTACAGTTCGCCCCAGGGGTCCTTCTTCTGGGCGCGGCCCCACAGAAACAGGGCCACAGCGATTTTCAACGATTGCCAGGTCGTGATCTCCCCGTCACCGGCCGCAAGTTTGCGGACAAATGATTTCCCATGATAGCGAAGGCATACGAACGCCACCACACACGGGATCGCCTGTTCTTCCGGTAGATCAAGGGCCTTTGACCACTTTTCCGCCGCTTCCTTCCCCCGGATCACTTCGCCACCTCTGCAATCGTGCTTTTCATATCGCGGATTTCGTCAATTATTCCGCCGGCGGCCGCCGCGACGTTGCGGGTTATCCCGACGTTCTTCCCGTCTGTGACGGTGATATTCACCTGGTTCAGCACAGGAAGGGGACAAACGGCCACTGACAGGCCCTTCCGGGCCAGGGCAAGGAATATGTCGTCCCCGTCGCTCTGCGTGTCCTGGCGGCCTTCCTGTTCCGTCTGGTGGGTGATTCCGAAGGACACGGCCAGACAGGCGTCCAGTTTTCGAAGTTCTTCTTCGGTCAGTGTGTAGACCTTTTCGCGAAGCCGGCTTTTGTCGACGGTCCTGATCTGCTCACACTGTACGCGGGACAGGGCGCGTCCCGGAAGGTCGATGTCGAATTGCATAGGGTAAAGGCGGCGGGTGGTGTTTGTCGTCATGTTTGCGACGATCACAGTCGGGGAACTGGCGTTCCCGGCGTCGTTCTGTATGATCACGACTGGGCGTGTTTTTCGTTCTTCACTTCCGACGGCTTCGGGGCTTCCCAGGCAGAAGAAGACGTCGCCGCGTTTTATAGTGTTCATGCGTTTTTCCCCCTTTCGGTTTCTTCCTCTGGTCGTATTCGCGACAGGGGAAGGGTTCGCTTTTGTGGCATTTCTCGCAACAGTCCGGACAGGTTTCCAGGCCCTTTCGCTGGTATGGACAGGGGACTGTCTTCTTCACCTGTCGGCCGCATACAGAACAGGTCTTCAAGGTCCGTCACCGCCTTCGACTATGTAAAGGCGGACGGTCTGGCGACCGTAGACCAGGGCTTCGTCGTGGTCCTCGAAGTATATGTCGACGGCGTTCCCCTTAATGGCCCCGCCGCGATCCTGGACGACACGTTCGCCCAGGCCGTCAATGTAGACGACGGTCCCAGGGGGAAGGACGTCCCAGTCTGCGGCGATCGTCACGCCTTCCTGTGCGACGGCTCCGCTTGCGGTGTAGACGATCCCGTCTGGCCGGTTTTCCGCCCAGGCTCCACAGCACTTTTCACAAGCACAGTACGCGGTCGCTTCGTACTCCGCCCAGGCTGGTTCCGTCGGCTCCTTGCTGATCTGGGGCGGCTCCGCGATCTCGACCGTCTGGGCCGGGTCGGGCGCGCCGGTTTCCGCCGGCGGCCGCGTCCCTTCCTTTCCCTTCGCGCTCCACGCGCACACGACGAAGGCCGTCAGGATCAGAAGGGCGGCGAAGGTGATCTTCTTCATACCGCCACCGCCTTTCAGAACCGTTTCCCGTGTTTGAACGGGCGGGTTTCGTTGTAGGCCATTTTCAGGTTGATCGCGGCTTCCAGGTCGATTCCCAGGTGTCCGCACAGGTCCGCGATCCGGATCACGGCGTCGGCCAGTTCCACGGCCACGCCTTCCGGTTTGCTCCCTCTGTACTGACACTGGTCTTCGTGTCCATACTGGAAACAATCGGATTCGTCGGTAGGATTGCAAGGAAGGCCGGGGTCGCCCTCGAAGCACTCGAACCACAGGTCAGGCCGTCCGGCTCTCTTTTCTTCCAGGGCTTCGGACAGTTCGGAATGAATCAGGGCGATCGCCGTCCCGAACTCCGGCGCGGGGTTCCAGAAGCCGTGTTTCACGGCGTTGTCGTGGGCGCGGTCCACAAGTTCAGATATGGTCATTGTCTTTTACCTCTCTTTTGTTTCACAAGGCAGGCCTGTTGCCAGAAGCCCCGTTCATGGGTGACTTTGGCTTTTGCGTCCGCCACGGTCTTTTCATAGTCCCGATACCTGGCGCGTTTCGCTTCGACGCCGGCCAGAATATCTTCTATCACCTGGTCGACCATGTCTGGCGGGTAGTAGTTCCGGGGATAGCGGCCGGACAGGTCGTTCTTCGGCTCCGTAATGGTCAGAATGATATTGAACCGATAGGCCAGGTGTTTCTTCCCGGCGTGGTCGGCGATCCGAAGACTGTTCGCCACGCCGTAGTCGAACTTCAAATAAACGCTATTGGTGGAATAGGCGTCGTATCGGTGGATCAGGACCTTCCCGGCCAGGCGGTCGCACACATACGCGGCCAGGTCCCGGATCGTCTTCGTGTTTTCATTCACCGGCGTCACCTTCTCCGTATTTGAAGTCGTAGAAGACGTCGTCGTAAATACCGAAGCTGTCTGCGTCCCAGAACGCTTCACATTCGGAACAAGCGGCGACCGCGACTTCCATCGGTCCGCCTTCTGTCTTTTTGAACGTCTTTCGAAGGCGTCCGTTTCTTCCCACGATGTGATCCAGCGAATACTGATACAGGAAAGACACGACGATTTTTCCGCCGCATAGCGGGCAACAATTTCTTGTCTTTCCTTCATTTGATTTCATTCGCTTTCACTTCCTTTCACTTCGTCGCCCCAGGCGTCCCACCCTGGGGCCGCCTGTCTTGCGAACAGTTCGATCATAGTACCCCCCCCGCAAGTCGGGCGATCCTGTCGCGGGTTTCCGCCGGCTTCTCGCTGTGCCGGCCGATCGGGGTGTCGATTACGCTATGGACCGACCGGGACGCGCGCTTCGGGCTTCCTTTCGTCGCCAGAAGGCAGACTTCTGGGTTCGCTCTGGTCCAGTTACCCAGACCCCAGAACCAGCCAGGGGACTTCCGGTTTCGCTTCACCCATACGAAGGCGGCGGTTTTATACTTGAAGCCCCACCGCCTGATCGTTTCCAGGGCGATTTCCAGGTTCGGGAATGTCGCCCACATGAACAAAAGGCAGTCGTCGGCGGCTATGTCCTGAACCGGAAGGTCATATATGTCTTCGGGCTTCATGGTGTGATAGTGCCGGGTCACATTCCGTTTTTTCCCGCCGGCGGCGTAGGACCAGGGCGGGTCGGCATAGATCACGGAATACTTCTTCTTCGGGAACGGAATCACGCCTGATCACCTTCCTTCTGGATCGGTTCGTAGCAGTCACAGCGGATAGTCCGGTCGGATTCGTCCGCGTGGATCGGTCCAGGAAGTCCGGCGTCTGCGCGCTCGATCGCCTTCACGCAATAGTCACCTTCGCGGCCTTTCGCTTCGTCCTTGATAAACTGGACGTTCTGGCAGTCCCGACAGGAAAAGGCGTATTTCCATTTTGGGCGACTGGGCTTTCGTTTTCTCACGCTTCCACCGCCTTTCCTCTGGCGGCCATGATCTCGGCCGACCGGATCATGGTGTATTCGGAAAAGGCCATTTCCCGGACTGTGTCGGCGGTCAGAAGGACCAGGTATTCGTCGCCGTAGCCGTCTTCGCCGTACTTTCGGCCGGCGCGCTCGTTGCACAGGTCCAGCTTCCGTCGGGCGTACCGTTCAGCCCTGTCGAAGAAGTCAGGGGCCAGGGCGGCCCCCAGGCTTTCTTCGACTCTGGCCTTCAATGTACCGGACCCGATCATTCGTCTTCGTCTTCCTGGCCGGCGGCGATCCGGCGAAGAACTTCGTTCACAAGTTGCTTCGAAGTGAATCCGGACAGAAGGGCTTCGTCAGAAAGTTCGACTTCGTCCTGTTTCAGCGACAGGCAGATTTCAGAATCCACGAACAAAGCCGGGCGAACGCCGCTGTTGCCGTAGTACGCGTAGTACCAGTCCAGACTCCCGCCCGAATGGACGTAGCGCACGCTGTACGCGTTGCCGGCGTGCGGGGTGATCGTCCATTCCCAGTCGTCAATCTCCAACAGGCCCGCGTCGTAATACTTCCGAACAAGGGGTTCGGGCAACATAGCGACCTTGCACGTCGCATATCCATAACGGTTCGTTCCGTCGTGGTCGGACAGGTCCCAGGCGGATTCCACAACCTTGTCAGCCGGGATCACGCCGGCGGCGTCCAGGTTCCCCAGGAAGTCGGTGTTCAAGTCGTGACAAAGGGTGGAGAAGGCGAAGTTGTTCGCGGCCGGTTCCGGCTCCATGCGGTTATAGGTGAACGGCCGGACGGTGAAGGGGCGGTTCCCGATCGTCGTCTTCGCGGCCAGAAGGGTTCGGCCGTCGGTGATATGTTCCATGACCACAAGTTCAACAGGTCCGGCGTTGAAGGAAGCCCCAGGGGCCAGGTCTTTAATTCTTGCTTTTACCATGTCGTTTTTCTCCTTCCAATTCTTCGATTACGACTTCGACGCGGGGGTTCTTCGGGTCAAGGGCGAAGTTGTCCGTGAATCCTTCGATTTCGGACCAGCCGTCATTCCGAAGGACGCCGTTTTCGACCAGGGCGTCCTGAATGAACTTTTTCGCGAAGGCGATATTGTCCTTGTCCCGCCGGCGGGACGGTTCGATCCACAGATAGCGGATCACCACGGGCCGGGTGAAGCGGACGCCGCGAAGTTGTGTCCGGATCATGTATCCGATCACGTTCTGGGCCTGTCGCTTCATGGAAGCGGCCTTGTATTTGCCCTTGTGGGACCGCTCCGCGTCGATGTATTCGTTCAGCCCCGGCAACAGGCCGGGGATCGTCAATTTGTACTTTTTCTTGGGTTCACGTCCTTTCAGAATCCCAGGATTCGCCGGGCGGCGTCCCGACGTTCGCTTGCGTTGCTGACTCGCCGGGACGTTCCGACCAGTTTCAGCCGGATCGGACACATTTCCAGGACTCGGTCGTAAATCCGCTTGTAGGCCAGTGACGGCGGGTTTTCCAGGTCCTTCAAGGACAGGTTCGTCGTGATGATCACCGGCTTCCCAGACCTGGCCCTGGTGTCGACCACGTTGTAAACCTGTTCGACAGAATAGGACGTGTCGCGTTCGACTCCCAGGTCGTCGATCACCAGAAGGGAATAGTGTTGAAGGCGGTCGATTCGCTTCTGGCGTTCGTCGTCGAACGATCCTTGAAGGCTGTTCAGGATTCGCGGGAAGTTTGTCACGCTGACGCTGACCAGCCGTTCCAGAAGGGCGTTCGCGATCGCACAGGCCAGGAATGACTTCCCGGTCCCGACGTCGCCATAGAACAGAATCCCGATGTTCTGGGCCTTCATTTCCTCCCAGTTTTCGACGTAGCGGCGACAGACGTCGCTGACCTTTGGGTTCCGCTTGTCGTCCTGGTCGAATGTGTACTGCAAATAGGCCGGGTCGGTGATACCGTCGCGCCGAAGCCGTTCCATGCGGCTTTCGAAGTCCCGGCGTTCCCGTTCCCTCTTTTCCTGGTCGGCTTTTTCCTGTCCGCACTTGCACAGACAGCCGACGCGGATCGTCTTTGTTCCACCGTCGGCCAGGGCCGGAATATCGACGTCCATTTGCTTTCGGCCGTGACACTTACCACAGCACAGAAAACCTTCGTCGTCGGTGTAGTCGTCCGGCTCCTGGTTTTGAAGGCTTTTCTGGATAACGCCGGCCAGAACATTCCCGATCGGGTCCATTTAATCACCGCCCTTCCAGGAAGTCTTCGTCGTCGGCGTAGTTCTTCGGCGTGGCTCCCTTCGGTGAAGCCGGCGGCGGATCAGGCCGGTCGTCTTCTTCCCACCGGCGGCCGCGAATGAACGTGGCCGGGTAGCAGATAAACGAACCGCCGTCCTTCGTCCACTGGTCACAGGTCTTCCACCTTTCGACGCCCGCGACGATCTGGTCCACAAGGGCGTCGTCTGGGTTAAGCTGTCCCCAGGCTTTCAAGGCGTCCTGTTTTCCGACTCTGCGTGGATATGCGGACCAGAAGCGGTCAAATCCGCGCGGGGTCGACGCCGCCCCGGTTGGGCGCGTTCCCGTTCCTCGTTCCTCGTTTTCGTTCCCGTTTTCGTTTTCGGGGACTTTTGATTTCACTTGCTTTCCGTTGCTGTGATTACAAGTGTTATCAAATGAAACAGGAAGGGGGAACTTGCTTTTCTTTGCTCTCTGCTGTTGGTGACGGTCCCAGGACAGAAGTTTCAGGTACTTCTTCCCGTCTTCGTCGGACGTGTAGGTCCCAACCATACCGGCGGCGACCAGTTCGTCCAGCCATGCGCGGATTCTCTGTTCCTTCGGCGGGTCCAGCGGGAAGCACATGGACGCCAGGATTCGCGGATTTCCATAGTACAGGCCGAAGTCGTCCGCCTTTACCACCAGCCGCCAGAAAAGGCGTTCGGCGTCCGCGCTGACTTCCGACAGCGATTCGCTGGTGGTGATTGATTCTTTGATTATGCGGCTCGGCACGTTGATCCCCCCTTTACAATGCCTTTTGACAGGTCCGACAGGCTTCCCGGCCGTACTTGCGAACGGAATAGTCCTGTTCAGCCTTCGTGATTGCTTTCCCACAGATCGGGCAGACGGCCCCGTTCTCCGCCTGGGGCGCTGGCGTACCCTCTGGCGCGCCCTGGCGTCCCCTGGTGGTCTGTCTGGCCTGTCCCTGGGTGTTTCCCTGGGGTGTCGCTCTCTGGCCTTCCTGGGCCGTCTGGGGCGGTCCCTCGACTCGTCTGTTCATGTCGAAGCGGACGTTCCCGTTCCGGTCGACGATCACAAGGTCGCTGATCTCCCGGCGGTCGTTGTAGGCGACGCGCGTGACCTTGAAGCGGGTGTTCGGATAGCATTTCAGGACTTCCTTCCGGCCGTTCTGTTGACCTTCGGAATAAAACTCGTTGTCTGCCAGTTCGACGTAAATGAAGGGGCCGGTATAAAGTTCGCGGCCGATCCCGACGTTAAATCCGGCGCGCTTGAAGGCGTCGGACGCCTGGCCTTTCTCTTTCTCGGTGTTGCTCTCGACGCCGACGTCCTGTTTCCGGACCCAGGCGCGCTTCTCTGCGTCCCAAATGTCGATATTACAGAACAGATTCCCGTTGATAACTTCGTGGGTCCTCTGCCAATTCCCAGGCCCGAAGACCTGGTCCAGAATCCGCATATCGACCCGCGCGTCCTTGTAAAGCAACAGGACAGCGCCGACACGGCCAGTCTTCGCGCGGCTGACGCTCTGGACTCGACATTCGATGTCCTTTTCCGTCAGAAGGGGGATTTCCTTCTGGGCGGACGCCTGGGCCACAGGGGCCGCCGGCTGGTCCTGGGCGATTTCATGGGCCGGCGTGGTAGACTCCGCCACCTGCCCGGCCGTCTTTTTCTCTGCCATGTGATCCGCCCCCTTTATTTGATCTGAATGTTCCGATTCTCGACCAGGGAAGCCCCGGTCACGTTCGCGCCGGCCTGAATGGCCTTCTTGATCGCGGTCTTGTCCGGCTTCTTCGTCACGGTGGTCGTGACATAGTCAGCCGGAATCGCCGCTTCGTCGTCGATCTGTACCTGTACGGACTTCCGGAAGCTGATCCGGGCCTTTGCGGTTTCGACCTTGTCCTTCCCGACAGCCGCCAGGCACGAAGACAGGTATTTCTTCACGCTGTCGACGCGGCGTTCGACGGTCTTCCGGCGGTCCGACAGGTTTTCTTCCTCTGCTTTCAGATTAGCGGCGAAGGCGGTCAGGTTCTTAATGTAACAGGCCACGCTTTCGGCCTTGTCCTCGAACTGGGCGTCCAGGGCTTCCACGGCGTCGAAGTTCTTGATCTCGCCGGTGTCTTCGTCCACTTCCAGGCCGTCAAGGGCTTTCAGGAAGTCGGTCCCGATCTCATACAGACTCGCGTTCAATTCTGTTCGCCCCCCTTCAAGATGTCCAGGGCGTCGCCCACGATACGATCAACGTCGCGCCAGCCGACTTCGACGCCGTTCCGGCGGGCTTCAAGAAGGTTCGACAGGGCGGAGATCGCGGCCGCGATCGCGGCGTCCGATTTTTCGGCGCGGGTTCTCTGCTCCCTCGCAGATTCCCAACCGGCCGCGCTCTGGCGGCGTTCGAAGTCAAGGTCCCGACGAAGTTCGGCGTTATCGACCAGAACGTCCAGGGTAAACGCCTTTACGGCGTCGGTATCATAAAAGTTCAATTTCGGCATATTGAAAACCGTTCCTTTCTCTGCTATAATGCAGTTAGGCTTTTTTGGAATTGGCCGCTTCGGTTGTTGTGGTGACGACGAAGCGGTCTTTTTCTACTTCTTCAACGATAATTTTTCGCGCGCCCAGAAGGACCAGGGCCTTCACGACCTGTCCGACCTGGACGGGCGTCAGGGTTTTCGCGCTGTACTTCACGGCGTTCACTCCTTTCGTGTGAATAGTCAAACGCGCCGGACTGCCAGGTGAAAAAGGCCCACAGGCCCAGGGCGGCGAACATCCGCGCCGTTCCTTCCGCGAAGGGGACTGTGTTCTGCTCAACGGCTCCGACTGTGCCAAGTAACACGAAGAACATGACGAAGGCGATCACGCCGCACACGTTTTTTCGATTAAGCATTTAAGCCACCCCCGCAAATCTGACGGCCGGATTCGACCAGGGCGTCCAGCGACACAGTCAGGCCCCGCGCTCCATACGGCGCGCCCTTGATTCCGTACACCTTCGCGGCGTCTTTGCAATTCAGGACTTCATATTGCAGTTGTGCGAAGATATGTTGTTCCAGGTCCTTCCCCTTGTCTGGGTCGTAGTTCTCGACCGCGCGGATCATGCGGAATGCTAACTGTTGGAAGACGTCTTCGTCGTCCAGTCCGACCGCGCTGATCAGCCGTCGGTTTTTGTTTATAGTCCACCAGATACAGCCCAGATGTGATTCGACCAGGGCGTTTCGCTCCTGGGTGGTGATCGACCACTTCAAGACTGTCACCTTCCTTCCACACGCGCGCTGACGGCGGAATAGAAGTCCTCCGTGGTCATGTCGGGCGGTACAGTCAGGGCGATCGTGTGGAACTGCTTCCGGCACTTCGTACACTCTCTCCGCTCAATGGCCCCGACAGTCCAGACGTTCACGCTTCCGCCGTGGCCATGATGAAGGCCAACTTCTCCACAGAACGGGCAAACAATGCGAAGGCCATTCTTCACAATGGTCCCGCCGTCGTAGATCACGCCGTTCGTGGTTTCTCGCTCCACTTTCAAACCTGTTCAACTCCTTTCTTTCTTCCGCGTCGGCGAAGGGCTTCCTGGACCCGCTTCTGGGCCAGGTTCGGGTCGTATGCCGGCCGGAAGTTCTTGTCCAGGGTGACGCCGTCCTGGCCGCGCTTCAATTCCGTGTAGATAGTGGACGCCGACACGCCGATCTTCTGGGCTATGTCTGCGGCAATCGCCCCGGACGCGTACATAGCCGCGATCTTCTTCCGGTCTTCAAACTCGACCGTCTTGAACTGCTTCGGCACATTTTCACCTTCTTTCTGTCCCCCGGCGGCGTCACCAGAGGTTTTTGTCGGGGTCCCCGTTGGTCTGCTCGATGTCTGCGTCGCAGATCACCGTGATATAGTCGCCGACCCGCTTCGCGGAAATGACTTCGACTTCCCACAGAAGATTCAGGGACGAGTGTTCCGCAAGTTTCCAGATCAGGTCGATCGCAAAGTCCGCGGTCGCGACCTGCCCGTCGGTGAACACAAGGTAGAACTTTCTGACGTCCTGCCCATGTGACTTCGCCACGATGTTTTCAAGCACTTTCCGAATGGTCATTTTCTTCATAACCAGGCCCCCGCATAAAAAAATTAGACTGCGCGAAGGTCAATGACCTTTGCACAATCTAATAATAAATCTCGCGAAACCAAATCTGGGCAGCCGCGGTGCTTGACAATCCGGGCCGCGGAGGGCATAATCAAAAGAAGTCTTTAAAAATTTGATTTGGGAGAAATCGCACGTGAAACGAGCCGATCAAAACAAACATATCCGGGATCTGTGCAATGCGGCCATGCTCTGCTGCGCCGCACTGGTGCTGCTGGCCGGACTTGGGCGCACACTGCTGCGGCCGAAAGACGTGAACTGCTACGAAAACCGCCCGGCCAACACCGTCGCACCGCTGACCGTGCCCGGCTGGCTGGATGGGTCGTTTCAGGATGCGATGGAGGCTGCGCTCAGCGACCAGGTCCCGCTGGCACAGACGATGAAAAAAGCCTACAACGACGCGCAAAACGGCATCCGGTACGATGCGATGCTGCGCCTGTCGCAGGTACACCCCGACCTGCCGGTGCAGTATGGATCTTTCTACGTCTACGGCGGGAAATACCTGACCTATCCCTACCGCGCCCCGGACGTGGTGGACGCGGCGCTGGAAGCGCGCAGCGAGAACATCAACCAAATCATTGCCGCGCACCCGGACGTGTCGTTTTACATCTACATGGTCGAGGGCGATACGAACAATTACTTCCCGGCCGGGGTCAACAACGGCGCGTTCGAATATCTCAGCAGCCGGGTGAACCTGCCGGCCGCACAGATGGGCAGGTTCGCGGCAGACGATCTGGCAACGTTTGAGCGCGATTTTTACCAGACCGACCACCACTGGAACAACGTCGGCTCCTACCGCGGCTACTGCGAGGCGGCCGCCCTGCTCGGCTGCACCGACCTGCTCGAGCCGCAGGAGACGGTGCGCGTATCCGATCACTTTTCCGGCTCCAAGGCGCTGTCTATCGGCGCGCAGGAGCAGTTTTTTGAGCCGATGGATGTCTACCGCTTTGCTTTCCCGCAGATGTCCGTGACGATCGCCGGAGAACCGGCGGATGATTACGGCTGGCAGGACGCCGCGCTCAGCGGCCAGCTCACGGACGCCAACTACGGTGGGGTCTACGGCTGGGACAACGGCGAGGTCATCCTCGACACCGGCACGACCGGACGCGGGAATCTGCTGATGCTCGGCGAATCGTATGACAATGCCATCCTCAAACTCATGGCTTCGCACTTTGACCGGGTCTACAGCGTCGATCTGCGCAGCTATGAGCAGGACATGGGAAAGCCGTTTCGGCTGGCGGAGTATCTGCGCGAGCACCGGATCACGAAGGTGCTCTGGATCGGCAGCACGACGTTTTTCACGTCGGACGACTTCATGGTGGAGGACTGAGCGATGGTATTCAGCAGTCAGACATTTCTGTTTTTCTTCCTGCCGCTGGCGGGGCTGTGCGTGCTTATCCGCTCGAAGCCCGTGCAGAACGCCCTGCTGCTCATCGCGTCGCTGATCTTCTACGCCTGGGGCGAGCCGAAGATGGTCGTGCTCATGGTGCTCGTAACGCTCATCGCCTACGGCAGCGGCTTTGCCATCGTACATTTCAAGGCGCGGCCGCGCGCGAAAAAGGCCGTACTGATCGCATCGGTCGTTGTCATTCTCGGCAATCTCGTCGTGTTCAAATATCTCAACTTCCTGTGCCGGACGTTCTCGTTTCTCGGCCTGACGGACCCCGGCATTGCGCTGCCGATTGGCATCAGCTTTTACACGTTTCAGATCCTGTCGTACGTCATCGACCTCTACCGCGGCAAGATCGCCCTGCAGCGCAACTTTTTCTACCTGCTGATGTACGTCAGCTTCTTCCCGCAGCTCATCGCCGGCCCCATCGTGCGCTATGAGACCGTCGAGCAGGAGATCCGGGAGCGCAGCGTGACCATGGACGATCTCGCGCAGGGCTTTCGCCGCTTTGTCGTGGGTCTGGCCAAAAAGCTGCTGCTGGCCAATCAGGTCGCGCAGGTGGCCACCATCGTCTACAGCGGCGACCCCGCCAATTACGGCTCGCTCATGTACTGGCTGGCCGCCGTCGCCTACACGCTGCAGATCTATTTCGACTTCTCCGGCTACAGCGACATGGCCATCGGTCTCGGCCGGATGTTCGGCTTCCACTTCCTCGAAAACTTCAACTACCCGTATATCTCCCTGTCGGTCACGGAGTTCTGGCGGCGGTGGCACATCTCGCTGTCGACCTGGTTTCGCGACTATGTGTATATCCCGCTCGGCGGCAACCGCGTTTCCCGGGGAAAGTGGGTGCGCAACATTCTTGTCGTCTGGGGCCTGACCGGCCTGTGGCACGGCGCGGACTGGAACTTCCTGCTCTGGGGCCTGTACTACGGCGTGCTGCTGCTGATTGAAAAGCTCTGGCTGGGCAAGTATCTCGAGCGCCTGCCGAAGGCGCTGCGCTGGCTGCTGTGCATGGTCATCGTGTGCATCGGCTGGGTAATGTTCAACCTCACGGACTTTGCGCAGATGCGCGCCGCGCTCGCGCGGATGTTCAGCTTCACGCACGTGGCGCTGTCGCAGTCGCTCGCGGCGGATGTGAGCATTGTGCCGCCGTTGCTGTGGATGCTGCCCGCACTTGTGTTCTCCACGCCCGTCTGCCGGCGCGTGCACCTCGGCGAGAGCTATGGCGCCGAGATCGTGCGCAACGTCGTGTGCCTGGCGCTGCTGGCCGTGTGCATCGTCTTTTCCGTGAGCGCGACGTTCAATCCGTTCATCTATTTCCGCTTCTGAGGAGGTTTTGCTATGTATGATCTCAATCGCTTTCTCACCGCGCAGAGCCGGGACTACGCCACCGCCCTGTGCGAGATCCAAAACGGCCGCAAGCGCAGCCACTGGATCTGGTACATCTTCCCGCAGGTCGCGGGTCTGGGCATGAGCAGCACATCGCAGTACTACGCCATCTCCGGGCTCGACGAGGCGCGGGCCTATCTGCGCGAGCCGACGCTGCGCGCGCACCTGCTGGAAATCAGCAACGCCCTGCTGGCGCTCGACGAGAGCGACCCGTCGGTCGTGTTCGGCTTTCCGGATGACCTGAAGCTGCGCTCGAGCATGACGCTCTTCGCTGCCGCCGCGCCGGACGAGCCGGTGTTCGCCGCCGTGCTCGACAAGTTCTTCGACGGGCGGCCCGACACGCGCACGCTGCAGATCCTCGGCCAGTAAGGAGGCGCACCATGGACAACCTGACCGAAACGAAACTCACATCTGAAAAAATTTACAGCGGCTGCATTCTCGACTTCTACCGCGACACCGTGCGCCTGCCCAACGGCGGCACCGCGCCGCGCGAGCTGTCGCGCCACGTGGGCGCGGTGTGCATCGTGCCGCTGCTCGACGACGGCCGCGTGATCGTTGAGCGGCAGTTCCGCTACCCGGTGAACGAGGTCATCACGGAGATCCCCGCCGGCAAGCGCGACAGCCGCGACGAGGCGCCCGACGACGCCGCACGCCGCGAACTGCGCGAGGAGACCGGCATCACGGCGCGCGAGCTGCTCCCGCTCGGCCCATTCTACCCCGCCGCCGCGTACTCGGACGAGGTCATCTGGATGTACCTCGCCCGCGGCCTGACCTTCGGTGAGCAGCAGCTCGACGACGACGAATTTCTCAACCTGCAGGCCGTGCCGCTCGAGGAGCTTGCGCGTGACGTGCTGGCCGGGCGCATCCCGGACGCAAAGACACAGGCGGCCATCCTGCGCGTGTACTGTATGGAGCACGGCTTTGAGCCGAAATAAAGCAAGCTGCACGCGGCGGTCATCTGACCGCCGCGTGCAGCTGTTCTCATTGGGATATGCTCAGTGCCGGTGGAACAGGCCCTTTTTCTCATACGGGGCGCAGGCGTAGCTCGTAAGCTCGTAGCCCGTCTTGGCGATGACCGGGCGCAGCTCCGCCTCCGGGATCTCCGTCTCGGAGAGGATGACCGTCTGGCCCTTGCTGTGCGAGGACGAGACCTTCTTGACCGGAAAGGCATTGCGCACCGCATCGTTGATGTGGCTCTCACACATGCCGCACATCATGCCGTCGATCCCCAGTGTGATCTGATACATGGAAATACCTCCTTGAAAAGCCGGCTGGTTAGATATGTTTAACCTAACCTGCATGATAGCACCGCCCTGCTCGGGTGTCAAGCCCTGCGGGACAGAAAAAAGCGGACTTCCGTATCCAGAAGTCCGCTCTGTTTTTCTTGCCGGGTCACGCGTTCGGGAACACGACGCGGATGGTCGTGCCCGTGCCGGGCGTGCTCTCGAGCTCGATGCGGCCATGGTGATACTGCACGGCGTGCTTGACGATCGACAATCCGAGGCCCGTGCCGCCGGACGCCTTGGAGTGGCTCTTATCCACGCGGTAGAAGCGCTCGAACACGCGGCTCTGATGCTCCGGCGCGATGCCGATGCCGGTGTCGGCGACGGTGATGCTGCTGCCGCCGGCATCGGCGGCGACCGTCACGTCCACGCGGCCGCCGCCGCGGTTATACTTGATGGCGTTGTCGCAGAGGTTATAGA